>ERZ838839.2003-NODE-2003-length-17114-cov-2.529574_pt1 | contig 17114 bp, 11 predicted proteins | sample MGYA00519909_ERZ838839 | MGnify/ENA primary metagenome ERZ838839 (study PRJEB31850, sample SAMEA3708843) | human gut metagenome | biome: human gut; feature: human-associated habitat; material: faeces | place: China | collected 2014 ... | reverse complement strand
GGAGTTGGCGCTCCCGTTTTGTATTCGACCACGGTAATCCGTTTCCCGTCGTCGACCACAAGGTCGGAGCGGTACAATTCGCCGGATTCGTCAATGATCTCCTGCTCGGGCGTCCCGTATCGCAGCCATTCCCCGGCCTCGGGCAGGGCCGCGTACCATGCCAGCATCTCCACGATTTCGTGTTCGACCGTTTCGGGGTCACGGATCGGGAGCGGGAACGTGCGCAAGCCCTGCTTGAAGGCTTGGCGGGCATCCTCTTCCGGGTGCCCCGTCAGTTGCCCCGCCGTTTGCAGGCAAGCCAGACAGTGGTGTGCGAACGTGCCGCGGCGTTTTTGGGTAAACGAAAATTCTTCCAGCGGATTTCGGAAGATGCGCAAACGCGGCAGCCAGTGCATGGGACGCCAGCGTTCGTTGCTTTGTCCTGCCGGGATGCTTTCCGGTTCGATCAGTGCCAGCTCTTCGGCAACAGCCTTGCCATCCCGCATCGTTTTGGGCTCCTGAGCCTGTTCGGCGGGGCGGACGAAAGGAGGCGCACCTGTCTCAAACGTTTCTTCAGTCATGGGAAGCGCGCCGAGAAGCACGTTCAGGCCGCTTCCGAGCCCCGATGCATTGCGGCTGGAGGACGTTTCCGTCAGGAAGGCGTGCAGCTCCTCTTCCGCCCGCGTCCACGCCACATAAAGCAGGTGCAGCGCTTCACGGGCGTTGTCCGCAATGGCCTTGTAGTGTGCGTAGCCGGAGGCCGGGCCGCGCGGAGCAAGCACCGTCAGCCCGTCCACATGCGTCTCCACGGCGGGGCTGTCCACCCGTTGGGAAAAATTGTGCCACGGCACGATGACGACGGGGAATTGCAGCCCCTTCGATTTGTGCATGGTCATGACCCGCACGGCGTCGAGGGTTTCCGGCATAGGGGCTTTTTCCTGCTGCCCGTGCTTGTTCCAATAGTCGAGGAACGAGGATAACGAACCGTATCCTTGTCCTTCCGCGACGTGAATGATTTCCAGAAAGCGGCGGACAAAGGCGGCCTCATCGGGATAGCGGCTCCATATGTCGAGGCGCCCCGTCTTATTCCGGTAATCCCTGTCAAGGAACCGATCTGCCACAATGATCTCCTTAGGCAGCTTCGATGCATCTGCCTTGGAAGTTGCATTGCCATTACCGGTATCCCAGTCGATATCAGAAAGCCGAAGACGCAGGTATTTCCTGCGGATCTCGCTCTTATCTGCTCGCACGGCTTCCAAAAACAGGCTGTAAATCCTACACGCAACCGCCTCTACAGTGAGGTTCCCGGTATCAATAGACGCATCCGCCTGTATGGTCCGGAATACTTCCTCATCCAATTCCAACCGGTCTTTAATCTCTTCCTCCGAAGAGCCGCGTTCGCGCATCCTGGCCTCCCGGATCTCTTTTGGTGCGGTCAGCTTGATACATAACATCGGACGGTCGCGATACCGCTCCCTTAACGTCTGATATCCTTCCGGATGCACGATATAAAGATCGGATGCGTTTAACAGCGCTCTTGTTGCACAATAGCGGTATCCACGATATTCGAGATATGCCATCATCTCATCCTTCGGGATCTGATCAAACGCCTCTTCGGCAATAAAGGTATGCCCACTTTCCTGTTTGCTGCGTGCAGGTCTTGTGGTGTAGGATTCGGCCTCCTTCAGTCCGTACCGCTTTTCAAGCCGTCTGGCTGTTCTTGTTTTCCCGGTTCCGGATTTCCCGACCAAGACGATCAGCGGCGTCGTCGATGCCCAGAGTGCTCGCAGTCTGTCAACGATACATCCAGTCTCATCAGGATCATATCCGTAACCAATCATCAGGTTCTTCTGCAGGGTCGTATACGGAAATACTTCACTCTCATTCTGGTAAGTTCCTTCCCGGAGTTCCTCCTCGATCGCGTTCAAAAGGTTCGCATCCGGCTCGTCTGACATCAACTCATCCACCACCCATTGTAATTCGCCGGTGACGGACTCCGGATAAGACTCCTTTCCAAACGCCATCCGCAGGAAGAAATACCCCATCGATGAAAGCGCCTGCTGTTTCGTGTCTGTTTTTCCCATATTTTTCTCCTTTCTCGTTTCCTTTTCATAAGGCATTTTCATGTTCAGTATGCGGACAGTGAACTTAAAAAAGGACGCCAAATTCCATGGCGTCCTTCTGGATAAAATTTCCTATAACCTTGTCCCAACCTGCGTGGCCGGCACGATAAAAGCTGGTCATGACCGGGCTTTGCGCCAGGACACTCACACGGAGAGCCGCGTCCACTCGTTGTCTACATATTGCCAGGCAGTCGGATTATACGCGTACCGTTCCTTCTGGAATACCTCGCGGTACCGGGTCATCATCTGCTCCCGGTCCTGGAAAAACTCCTCGTGGGAAAGATTCCCCTTATCTGGTCCGCTTAACTGATAAAATCTCAATTTATACCCATATTGCAACATTTGCTTTCCTCCTTTGTCCTTTCCTGGTGTGTGGCCATTGGATAAACCGAAGCCATGATCTCATAGCTTGGATGATCCAACACAGCAAACACAACACGTTGAAATGTTCCCCGGAAAGTGCATTCCAACTGGTCACGGAAGATCTCGGCAACCTCCCTGACGTCATTTCCAAAAACGCCGCATCCAAACGCGCCAAGGATCAGGGTATCTTCCTGATTTACATCCGCCGTATGCAACACTGCCGCGATCCGGTCTTCCATGGCAAGCTTGCAAAGGTCGTCCGGCACCTTCTGATAGGTCTGTGCCGCCTTCTTATTCGGCGCAGCACAGGTAATAATGGAGGCTTTCGTCTCCACGCCGCCCTGCCAGAATGGGACATCCGGTGTATAGAGCATGTCGGATAAATAGAGGGCCTTATTTAAGTTTCCCTTGTGGCGGTCATAAAACAGGCTGCGCACCCTGTCGGAGCATAAGACCGGATACAGAATGGACGCATGGCATAAGCTCTCCTCCTGAGCCATGGAGCCATCGGTAAACATGCCTCCTGGATTCTTATAGGAGGCAAAGTTTAACGCGCAGACGCGTGCTCCTTTTTCTGTCTCACGGATAATGGCATCGACCGTGGAACACTGCATAACCTCGATTTCCGTTTTCTCAAATTTCACCCGGCCTTCCGGCATCGCGCTTGGTGCCGGCATCAGAACAGTCGCTTCAGACAGTGCCTGAACCTCTTTCCTCCGGTTGTTTGATGCCCAGCGGATCACCTGCTGCGCATGTGCTTTGTTCTGCTCTTTTTTTTCAAAATAATTCAGCTTTTTTGGTTCACTCATGTTTTCTTCCTTCCTCTCTGTTTCTTATATGTATTGGAGCACTGACAGTATGCGGATACACGCGAAGTTAATGAGAGGGTTTTTCGTACGGGATTGTGTGACATCTTTTGCACAAAAAACGGGCCTTTTCGATTTCCGAAAAGACCCGTTCCATGATTGTCCCAACCTTCATGGCGCCGGAAAGAACGATCTTTTTTCTTCCCAGTGCCACGTCTTCTCATGCCTCATGCAAGGCGCGTTACTTTGCCTGCATTTCCTCAAATAATTTGTCGTATCGCCATTAGATTTTGCGGGTGCAGTATGGGCAGCGCTCGTCTGTCGCGTAACAGATGCACTCGGCATCATCCTCCCAGGGGTGGCAGGTGTTGATGTGGAACCGTGTGGAAAGCGCGGTTTCCAGATAGTCGGTCACAGGACCAATAGCGGCCATATCCCATCGAAGCAAAAGCCCGTCGTTAATATCCTCCTGCAAAGAGTGTTCGTCGGCGACTTTCTTCGCCTCGTCCGTAGCGTCAGACAGAAGGCCATCCGGAAGCGCGTTCACTTGTTCCACTGAAAGCTCATTCACAGCTGCGAGAAGAGCCTCTTTCGGCTCCTCCTTATTTACGCTGTGGCCTGTGACAACTGCGCAGATGAAGTCGAACACTGCGTTGTCGATGCGGTCACCGGCCTCGGCGAGGAAGTCGTCGTCATTCACGGGCTCCATACGGATGGTGCCATGCGTCGCTGCGCATGCGCTTTGTTTTGTTCTTTTTTCAAGATAATTCAGTTTCTTTGGTTCACTCATTTTCCTCTTCCTCTCTATTTCTTATATGTATTGGGACACTAACAGTATGCAGATACACGCGATGTTAATGAGAGGTTTTTTCGTGCGGGATTGTGTGACATCTTTTGCACAAAAAACGGGCCTTTTCGATTTCCGAAAAAGACCCGTTCCATGATTGTCCCAACCTTCATGGCGCCGGAAAGAACGATCTTTTTTCTTCCCAGAGCCACGTCTTCTCATGCAGGGCGCGTTACTTCGCCCGCATCTTCTCAAATAACTTGTCAAACAGTCTGTTCAGACGCTCCCGTTCCTTACCGCAGGGGTATGCCCTGTATGTCATACCGTCATCGGCTACAAGCGTAAAGGAATCCGCGTTGGACGTCAGGTAATCATTCCTCCATCCGCGCTCCGCCAACCGGTCTGCCACGTAACAATCAAAGGCACGCGCAAACATCTCGCACCGGCTTGACCAATAACCATGCCCGCTTTTGCGGTACACTTTGTCGAATTTACAGGAAGCTGTGTAAAAATCCGTGATCGTCCGGTCTTCCTTCCGGAGCATGGCATTCATCAGGTCACAAAAGACGGACGGATACAGACTGGATTTATGAGTCCCGCTTGCAAACGTTTCCTCATCATTGACCTGTGCAGCTAAAAAGTAGTCGAATGCGTGACCCCATTCATGAGCCAGACACCCAGCTCCGTGCATCTTGGTCAGATTGATGACCTCCAGGATCGGCTCGAAATGGGCGGATGCGGCGGACTGTCCGCCGCGGCCCCTGGAACCGAACGCGATGCTTAATTTCCCGTTAAAGATAACATCCGACGGAGAAAGTCCGAGGACCTTTGCAAGGTCGCTTAACGCTTCATAGGCCATGTTTAAATGCTGCTGGCGGTCATTGCTGGAAAGCCAGTTTCCGAACTCTCCACCATGCACCGGGAACGTAGCCAAAAACCGTTCCGGGGATACATTTTCATCCGGTTTCAGAATTTCTTCTCCGGTCCGGGTAAAGTGGGAAAGCTCTGCCATCTTAAATACTGCCTTCTGATTTCTGGATGCAGCCTTCTTTTTCTCTGGCCCACTTGGCCCTGATTCACAGGCAGCTTTTGCCAGCTCGTCTACCTTTTCCATGGCGGACGCTTCATCTGGAAGTCCATATGCCTCGATGCGCCTTGTTGCCGTATTGACAACAAACCATGTATCCGGTTCCCAGGTTTTTGCATATTCTTCTGCCTGTTCCGGATAAAAATAGACACTGGAGCATCCGTACTTGACGGTCAAACGCATCTTACTGTCACGCCCGAACGACTCAAAGAATACGCGCTTTTTGTCATACAGGCATGTGGTCAGCTTGTTTTTGCAAATCTCGTATTCCTTACGCTCTTTCGGAACACCAAAGGCAACGTAGTCTTTCTTTCGCTGTTTATAATACAGCTCGCCCGGGAAGGGTGCCGCATGCAAGAACTTATTCGAGATAATACCTTTCATCCCCTCCGGCACATCGACATAACGTCCGGCCATGGGAATGACATACCCATTCGACACGATCTTCTCACGATAAAAGTTTTTCGCTTCTTCCTCGGTACGGACATTCATAACCAGATCCCGGAGTTCGCTCACCACGCGGACATATCGGGTTTCTTTGTCCTGTCCGGAAAGGGATCCTGCGTTTGCCGGCAGGGATTTTCGGATCTCGTTCTGCCAATATCGGACGGCTTTTTTTGTGTCCCCCTCCGAAAGGAGCAAAGCCCAGTCCGGTTTTGGCCAGACGTTATCCTTGGTCACGTATTTTCTCGTTTCCTGATCGGTCATATCCAAAAGATCCTCCAAGGACATGCCTCTGCCCCTCCACTGATCCTTTCTGGCACCGCCGATTTTCTTTCCGAAATCCGCAAGTTTCGTGTTCTTCTTTTCTTCCATCTTTTTCCTTCCTCTCTTCCTTATGATTAAATTTGGACACTTTCAGTATGTGGTTCCGGGTATCGGTAAAACCCGCGATTTTCCGACACATCCCGGATGAATGGCGGGAAACATGTCTGGACGCTACCCGCAAAAAAAGACACCGCGGGTTGCGGTGTCTTGAACGATTTGTTACGTTTTCTTCGCTTAATCTGCCATCACGACCGGTCTTCCAAAAAGTCCCGCCAGGATATTTTTACAGAACCTTGCGATCGCGGCGGTCACGCCGTTTGCGACCTGCTGCTGCATCGAATTTAAGGACCCGGAAAACGCGAAATGCTTATCAAGCCCCTGCAAGGCCGCTGCTTCCGATACGGTCAGGATCCTGTCCCATTCTGCGGAATCCGTCCATTTTGGAGGGCTTAATAAAAACTTCCTCCAGTTTGCGATGGAGATGGATGGCTGGTTCCGGTCCACCCTCCGGTACATGTTGGAATGGACGCTTTTTGTCCAGTATTCTTCCGGCAGGTCGTGCCAGTTGCCACCTTCCGGTATCATGGAAATCTTTTTTCGCACCCATTCACTGGATATGGTCACATCTGAAAAATTCGGCCAGTCCGGCGCAACACGAGAAAGCGCTTCCCCGGCTGTTCGTACCGGACGTATCTTAACATCCGGAATAACGGGGGTTGCACCCTTGTTCCCGATTAAGACAGCTCGTTTCCTTTTTGTATATCCGCCAAGATCGCAGTCCGTGATAACTTTCGCAGATACGGAATAATCCGGCAGTATCGTTTGAATAAGATTCATGTAATGCCCCATCGCCGCGGACAAAAGTCCCGGCACGTTTTCGATTAAGAATGCCCGGACACCGCTCTCCCTGACGAGCCGCAGGTAATGCGCGAACATATCCCCCTCCGGATGCAGGCTGCCCCTGGAATCCTCATGGCGGTTCGCATTGCTGAACGGCTGGCACGGAGGCCCGCCGATGATGATGTCAGCCTTTGGGAGATCCTGTCCGGAAAGCGTGCGGATGTCACATTCCGCAATCTGCGACCCGATGTTATGCCGATACGTACCGACCGCGTCATGATCGTATTCTGCTGCATACACAATCTCAAACCGCGGATCCTTGGTAAATTCGTGATCCAGCATCCCCGCACCGGAAAACAGGGAAATTACCCTTAAGACGTCAGGTACCTGTTTCCTTAAAACCAGATCTTCCCACGGCTCTGTCTGCGGTATGTGCCCACAGATATGGTTTATGGCCGTATTCTCATTTCCTGCCGCCATCAGAAGTTCCGGCATCCTGTGATCTTCGTCATATTCCTGATTCTGCAGTACTTCCACTTCATATGTCAGTGTCTCATACGGTGTCACAAATTTCAGTGCTCCGTAATTACGTCCTCCATGAAGCTTCTCTGCTCTTACCACATATTCTATCTCATGTGCATTTCCCACAAAATCTTCTGTACTGATTTCCGGTCTTGATACCCGGATAAAATCTCCTACTGTCTCAATCTTGATCGGCATATATCCCCAGGTATTCTTCATCAGAGTCAAAGTTCCTTTCGTTGACTCAGTCAGATCTTCAAACAGCATTCCTTCTCCCTGCAATGTCAGGAAAATGCATTCTTTCTGCTTGATTCCCACCATGAATTCTTCCATCGCCTGCTCACTGAGAGACCATTTACGCATATTGTCATAAAGATAGAAAGTACGTTCATTTTCATATTTTAAAATCTCATAGAATTCTTTAGACCGGAATAATCTTCCTGCTTCCGAAAAATCTTTGATCGCAAGTTTTCGGAAATCATCTGTGCTTTGTACTTTTCCATACGTTGTCATCACATATGGTTTTTCTATAATAGCTGTAAACGACAGTTCATATTCACCACCGCTGCATACGATCGTAAATTTACCTTCTTCTACATGTCCAGGACGAAGCCCACGTCCGTCATATGTAAACTCAACCCTCGACGGATTTCCCTCGAATCCCTGGTCCTTAAAATGAACACGAAAAGAAGACGAGTAAACGAGTCCTCGTATTCTGCCTTCATTATTCGCCCTCATTGTAAAACTTCCCCTGTATACTTCCCCTTCACCTATAATGAGCACCAGATTCGTCTCATCGAATATAACATCAGGTCGTATCAACTGAAAGTCGCCTTTTGAAAATTTTTGGATTTTATTTTTCAAGTCCTACACCTGCTTCTTTCGTTGCTTTTTTCTTAAAACATACTATAATAAATTATAGCATTGTTTGTCAACGAATGGCAATGCCGGAAAGAGAAAATATCAAAATTGTGTCGATAGGATGGAAAATTATGAAAAAAAAACCAGAATTTCACGGAAGCGATCTGGAAAAGATCGCAGATTATTATCACCTTGATAAGGAAAAGATTGTTTTGTTCGGCGCCAATGTAAACCCGCTCGGATTATCCGGACAGGTAAAAAAAGATCTCGCAGAACATCTGGATATCATCAGCAGTTATCCAGACAGAGATTATACAGATCTGAAAAAAGCAATTGCTGCATATACCAATACCTCGCCGGAACATATTGTTGTCGGAAATGGTTCTACGGAGCTTATCTCACTTCTGATCAGCCAGCGCGCACCAAAAAGAGCGCTGCTTCTGGGACCGACCTATTCCGAATATGCAAGAGAGCTGAATCTGGTCGGCGGCACACTGGAATATTATAATCTGAAAGAAGAACAGGATTTCAGACTGGATATTTCCGATCTGACCGATACACTGAAAAGTGATATTGATCTTCTGATCATCTGTAATCCGAACAACCCGACCTCTTCAGCCATCAGTACCGCTGATATGAAAAAGCTGTTAACCGTATGCCGGTCACTTGGTATCTTCGTTATGATCGATGAGACTTATATCGAATTCGCACCGGAAGGCACTTCCCTCTCTGCAGTTTCTCTTGTACCGGAATTCGACAACTTCATGGTCATCCGCGGTGTATCCAAGTTCTTCGCCGCACCTGGACTTCGCTTTGGTTATGGTCTCACCAGTAATCAGGCATTTCTTCAGACACTTCTTACCCACCAGAATCCGTGGAGCCTGAACAGTATCGGGGCTTACGCCGGTGAACGGATGTTGAAAGATATCGATTATATTCAGAAAACCTGGTCTCTCATTGATTCTGAGCGCACCAGAATGTGCACAGAGCTTTCCGGACTGGATACCGTAAAGATTTACCCAGCTTATGCCAACTTTGTTCTTGTAAAGATCTTAAAAGAAGGACTCACTTCTTTCGATGTCTTTGAAAAAGCGATTCACCAGAATCTCATGATCCGGGACTGTTCTTCTTTCGAAAGCCTGAACGGAGAATATGTACGGTTCTGCATTATGAATCCAGAGGATAATGACCGGCTGCTGGATGTATTCCGTTCATTATAATCAATGCAGAGAACCTGCCACCGGCAGCTTCTTCCGAATGCATGGCAATACAAACACCTGTCTGCGGCCCGGTATCATTCCTGAAATGATCCAAGTTACAGACAGGTGTTTTTCATATTTTCCTATATTATTTTTTTAAGATCAATGCCATAAAGGTAAGTTCTTCATCACCGGTGTTCTTAATTCCATGCGCATCTCCGTCTTTACACAGGAACAGATCGCCAGGATTTGCCGGCTGTTTTTCGCCGTTATCGTCATAAGTTCCGTGTCCGGTCAGAATGAAGTAAGACTCCGTCTCACCATGATGATAATGGTATCCTACTTCACATCCCGGATCCAGATGAATCTTGGCATACATCTTACATGCTTCTCCAACTTCTTCCGAAGTAACCATTGCTTCTCTTACAATATAACCGTCTCCGCCATTTACATGTTCCACTTTTACCAGTTCTCTTTCGCCTTCTCTTGTCATTTTTAAGTTCCTCCTTGATTCGTAAAACATTCTAAAACAACAATACAACCTGAAAGATACAAAGTCAATGGTAAACCCTTAATCTTAATTCACGATCCGGTAATATTCTTTCGCAGTTATACTGTAAACGATGATATAGAATACCGCAAACACCGCTATCGTAATGATTGTGCATACCGCAAACAACGATACATTCGTAAGATTTAATACTCCCAGAATTTTTGTCATTACTTTAAAGGCTACTGCAACATGGATCGCTGCTACAACCAACGGCAGGAAGAATACGCTTAAGACCTGGCTTCTGATGGAACGCTTCACTTCTTTTTTACTCATGCCAACCTTCTGCATGATCTGGTAACGCTCCCTGTCATCATAGCCTTCCGATATCTGCTTATAATAAATGATCAGTACCGTTGCCATAATAAACATACTTCCCAGATAGATTCCAATAAAGAACAGTCCGCCGTACAATTCATAAAAAGAAGAACGGCTTAACATACGGCTTTCCATCGTTCCATCCGGAAACTTTTCATAAAATTCGTTCTGTATCTGTTCCAGTGTCTCTTTTTGTTTTCCGTCATCTCCCTTCAGGTTGAATTTATCTGCATAAGAAAATGACTCGATACGTTCAATCTGCTCTGCATTTGCAAATACAATGTATAATGTCTTATACATTTCTGCCGTGCTCTTCGGCTGGCTCGTCATCTCGGACAGTTCTTTTTTCACCTGATAGTTCTGTCCTGCAATGTTTATCTGTTTTTTTCCACATTTGCCATTCGTGGTATAGGTCAGTATCTCCTGTTCCTTTAACGAAACATTCTGTTTTTCTATCCGGTTATACTCTTCCTGTGTGATCATCTCTACATAGTAAAAATGATTGTCCGGATAGTACTGCTCTACCTTTTCCAGATTATTTCCTTTCAAAACCGCATTCATACTGCCATATCTGTACCGGACTCTGTCTGTTATTTTTACCCCTGCTTTCTCACATTGTTCTTTTATCAGTCTCTGAAGAGTCTCTTCCTTATTTGTATCGGCTTCATTGCAGACAATTGAAACATCTCTCGGAAAACGTGAGTCCAGGATATCTTCCATTCCCGCATACAAAGATACCGTTGTGGATACCATAACCAGCACCATCGTACTTAACACACAGATGTTCGCAAGTCCCGCTCCGTTTTGTTTCATACGATAGATCATGCCTGATACACTGGTAAAATGCTTTGGATTATAATAATAAGCTTTATTTTTCCGGAGTATTTTCAATACCACAATGCTTCCGGCAATAAAAAGTGCATAAGTTCCAATAATCACACAGACCACTGCAACAAAGAATTTCAAAAGTGCTTCTAACGGTGCCTCTGTTGTAAGTGCAATCCAGTAACCATTGCCAAGTGCCGCCACACCGACGATCACAAGCAGCCATCTGCTCTTCGGCTCTTTCTCCCCCTGATTGCCTCCGTGCAGAAGTTCCACCGGATTCACCAGCTGTATCTGTAAAATGTTATATAAATACGTCAGAAGAAAAATTCCTGCAAATAATATAACAGTCTGTACAATTGCAGTCCCATTGACCGAAAACTGCATATCTACGCTATTGTGCAGAATCTTAAGGAGCAGCAGATACATCAGTTTCCCAAATATTATTCCAAACACCAGACCGCCAAGAATACTGATTCCCGCCGTCAGGATCGTCTCAACTGCCATCATTCGTGCAATATGCCGCTTTCCCATTCCAAGAATATTGTATACTCCGATCTCTTTCTTTCGTCGTTTGATCAGGAAACTATTCGTATAGAACAGAAAAATCACTGCAAATACAATGATCACACCCGTTGCATACTGAAGACATATCTTCAATGTATTCTGGGTAATACCTTCCCCCTTGCTCAGTGCGTCAATGATATAGAACATCATGACGGTCAGAACACCTGTAAAGATATAGGGTACATAGGTCTTACGGTTATTCTTAAGATTGGTCACAGCAAGTTTTTCATAGATGAAATTATTCATCCTCCTCACCTCCTGTGGTAAGAATCTTCAGCGTATCTGAAATTCTTTCATACATTTCTTCGTTCGTAAGATTCCCCCTGTAAAGCTGATGGAATACTTTTCCGTCCTTGATAAAAAGCACCCTTTTCGCACTACTCGCCGCTTTCACACTATGTGTCACCATAACAATCGTCTGACCATCCTGGTTAATCGTTGTAAAAAGATTCATCAGACTGTCTGCCGCTTTCGAATCCAGTGCTCCCGAAGGTTCATCGGCAAGAATCAGCTGTGGTTTCGTGATCAGCGCTCTTGCAATTGCAGCTCTTTGTTTCTGCCCACCGGACACCTCATATGGATATTTCTCCAGTAGTTTTTCAATTCCAAGTTTTTCTGCAATCGGTTTTAATCTCTTTTCCATCTCCGGATATTTCTTTCCGGATAATACCAGTGGCAGGAATATATTATCCTTTAATGAAAATGTATCTAACAGGTTAAAATCCTGAAATACAAAGCCGAGATTCTGACGTCTGAACGTTGCGATCTCTTTTTCTTTTAATTTCCCCAGATCCCTGTCTTTTAAATAAACCTTTCCTTCTGTCGGTTTATCAAGTGCCGCCAGAATATTCAGCAAAGTCGTCTTTCCCGATCCAGACTCTCCCATGATTGCAACATATTCCCCGCGTTCTACCGTAAAATTCACATCTCTTAAAGCCTCTACCTGATTGCTCCCAAAACGAGTCGTATATATCTTCTTCACATTTTTTACTTCCAGTAATGACATAAGTTTTTCTTCCTTTCTTTTTAAGATTTCTTCTTTACGGTATCTATTATAAAAAAAGAGGAAATATCCTGCCATCGAAGCATGTGACATTTCCCCTGTTTAATCTTACATTCCTGTAAGGTTTTTCTCTTTTTGCCTGATCGTTATTCCGGATTCCATTCTTTCCTTGTCAGTTCCAGATATACACGGGTTCCTTTTCCCACCTCTGAATCAATCCATATCTTATGTCCCATCTTATCCATGATCTTTTTGCAAAGATACAGTCCAATCCCGGTAGACTTCTTATCTGCTCTTCCATTATATCCGGTAAACCCTTTTTCAAATACTCTAGGAAGATCTTCTGCCTGAATACCGATTCCATTATCCTCGATCACCAGACACTCCCGTCCTCTTTTTTCTTCCAGACAGATTCTGATCTCGCCGCCATTCTTTGTGTATTTCAAAGCATTAGACAGAATCTGTTCTATCACAAACTCCAGCCATTTTTCATCTGTAAGAACTATTCGTTCCACCGACCGGTAATCCAGACGGATCTTCTGAAGAATAAACATCTGAGAATATTTCCGGACAGATTGTTTCAGAATCTTATCCAAAGATACCTTCTCAAACTGCAGATCCCCGGACATATCTTCCATGCGGAGATACGTCAGCACCATCTCCACATACTGTTCCATTTTAAAAAGTTCCATCTTCATCTCTTTTAATTCCGGCAGTGCCGGGTTTTCATCTTCCACCGATTGCAGCAATATGTGCATCGCAGCGATAGGTGTCTTGATCTGATGCACCCACATACCATAATAATCACTTAAGTCCTGGCCTTTGATTCTTGCCTCTGATTTCAACTCCAGAATCTTTTCGTCAAAGATCCCCAGTAATTCCTGATAATCCAGTTCCAGAAGATTCCTGCACTCTGGAAGTTCTTTTGTGCACTCCTGCGTGCTCTTCTTAAACCGTTCCAGCAGAAGATGCTTCTTCCGGAAGCGATGATATTCCGTTATTACATATAGGAGCAGCCACAATATCACCAGCAGCAGTGCATATTTCAACGCATCCATCCTGATATTATAAAGAAATGCTACAACAATAAATATTCCGACCGTTCCGGCATAAAGGCTGATCTCTCTTGTTTTATCTTTAAAAAATGCTATTAACAGTTTCATGCCTCCACCATATATCCTATTCCTTTTTTTGTGATGATCTTTCCGCCAAGGCCAATCTGTTCCATTTTTTTACGAAGTCTTGCCACATTGACCGTCAGTGTATTGTCATCAATAAATTCATTGCTGTCCCAGAGTCTCGTCATAATACTTTCACGGCTTACGATCTTCCCTGTATTTTCCAGAAGTATCTGCAGAATCTTGAATTCGTTCTTGCTCAGTTCCAGTTTCTGGTCCTGATACAGAACTGTCGCATCTGCCAGATTCAGGATCGCACCGTTCCACTCCATGACATCTGCCGTTCCACGGAATTCATAGGTTCTTCTTAACACGGCCTGCACCTTTGCCGTTACCACATTCAGGTCAAACGGTTTCTCGATGAATTCGTCGCCGCCCATATTCATTGCCATCACAATATTCATATTGTCATTTGCCGATGACAGGAAGATGATCGGCACCTTCGATATCTTCCGGATCTCCTGACACCAGTGAAATCCATTAAAAAATGGAAGCACAATGTCCAATAACACAAGCTGCGGCTCAAATTCCACGAATTTTCCCATTACGTCTTTAAAATCTGTCATACATTCTGCCTGATAATTCCATTTTTCCAAATGGTTTTTCAGTCCGCCTGCTATTGTTTCATCATCTTCCACGATTAAAATCTTATACAATCTTTCTTCTCCCCATACTTCAAACTCTGTCCTTATCTGCGTAAGTTACCATCGTCATCTTTTCTAATGCGCGGTGACAAAAAGGACAAAAGTTTAACACTTTTGCCCTCTTATCGTAATACATTTGTCATGCAATTGTCAATTCCGGCTTTCTTAAGATTTCTTTCGAATTTCTGAAGAACTCCGGCTCCATTCCATATGCATTTCTTTCTATATTATTTCTACAAATGTTAGTGGAAATAATGTGCCCCAATCTTCATTCCGGCACCGCCTTGATCAAAATACAGACAGTTTCCAATCGGATTCGAGCCATTCAACGCATCTACAGCAGCCTGCAGAGCTGTCTGTGAATATCCCTTTGAACTTCTCACTCTGTTCAGCCATCCGGTCGCTGCCGGTCCGAACTGCCCGGACTGATAGATGACTTCTTCGATGGAATTCGGATAACTTCCACTCTTTACACGGTTCATGATCACCGCACCGACGGCAACCTGTCCTTCATACGGCTGGTTTCCTGCTTCGCAGTAGATGATGGATGCAAGCAGTTCCTGATTGGCTCTTACGTATGCTTCTCTTGCTTCGCGTTCTGCTTTTTCTTTTGCTTCCTGCTCTGCCTTTTCTCTTGCAAGGCGTTCTTCCTCTTCTTTTTTCGCTATATTGTCTGCAATTACCTGCTGGCTTGCATCCGTCATTTCCTGCGCAGATGCCACGATATTCTGTGATATCGCCTGTACAGCAGTGTGTGTATTCGTATTTTCCCCTTTTGTTTCTGTGATTGTTGTTACTTCCGGCTGTTCAGAGGCTGCCTGACTGGTAAAACCAGTTGCCATTACTGCGCATGCTGAATACAGCACGAACATCGATTTCAGTCTCTTCGCTTTTAACATAATATAAATACCCTCCTGATTTTGTTGCAATGATTTACATTTCTTTTAATAAAGTATATTCATTTTTTGCAACTTTATTACAAATATTACAAATTTGTTACAAGCAACGATTGGTATCATATCATGTATGTCTCGTTTTGTCAACTTTTTTATTTACTTTTTTAAAGTCCGCAGATTATGCTACTCTTTTTTCTTATTTTTAGCGTTCATTTTTCTCCGTTATTTCTCTGCTCCTTAAGCTTCTCTTTTACAATAGCTTACTACTGTTACAATTAAAAATACCGGGATACAAATTACTGCCGCAATCATGATAATATACGGTGTCCAGTAATATCCACTGCCGATTTTCACAAAATTTCTTGCAAGTACTTCTTGCTCCAGACTGTTCATGAATGCCAGTCCACTGGTCTTTACAGGTAGGCAACAAAAAAGCAGCATACTGCAAAATAATCATGCTGTATGCCACTTTTTATTTATGTTTTTACAAACATTACAAATATTAATTATTCAAATTCTGTTACATAAAATTCATTTACGCAAAATCCGATTGTCCAAACTCTATTTGATCTTAGCAATGTCGATCAGTGTCAGTTTCTGGATATCTGTATTCTCAAGACTGGTGATCAGAGCTTTTGCTGTATCGATCGCTGTCAGTACATTGACACCTGTCTCGATCGCATTTCTACGGATCACGAATCCGTCTCTTGAGTGATCAGCTCCCTGCGGAGGTGTGTCGATAACCAGGTCGATCTTATGTCCGAGAATCAGATCCATAAGGTTCGGAGATTCCTGCTCAATCTTATTGACTGTCATTGCTTTCACGCCTGCATCTGTCAGGACCTTGGCAGTTCCTTCTGTAGCAAAGATCTTGTAACCGATCTTCTCGAATCTGCGTCCGATCTCTACTGCTTCTTCCTTATCTTCATCACGAACTGTCATAATCATGTTCTTGTGTTTTGGAAGTTTGACTCCGGCACCGATGAATGCTTTATAAAGAGCCTCATCAAATGTCTTGGCAATTCCCAGACACTCTCCGGTAGACTTCATCTCAGGTCCAAGGCTGATATCAGCACCGCGGATCTTCTCAAATGAGAATACCGGCATCTTGATTGCAAAATAATCTGCTTCCGGCTGTAATCCAGGTGTATAACCAAGTTCTTTGATCTTGTGTCCGATGATCACTTTTGTTGCAAGTGGTACAATCGGAATACCTGTTACCTTACTGATGTATGGAACAGTACGGCTGGAACGAGGGTTAACTTCGATTACATATACATCTTCTCCACATACGATGAACTGGATGTTAATCAGTCCGATTACATGTAAGGATTTTGCAAGTCTTCTTGTATATTCGGCAATCGTCTCTTTTGTCTTCTGAGAGATGCTCTGTGCAGGATATACAGAGATACTGTCTCCGGAATGGATTCCGGCACGCTCGATATGCTCCATGATACCTGGAATCAGGATATCTTCTCCGTCACATACGGCATCGACCTCAATCTCTTTTCCCTGTAAATATTTGTCTACCAGAATCGGGTGATCCTGCGCAATCTGATTGATGATTCCGATGTACTCTTCCACATCCTCATCGCTGACAGCGATACGCATTCCCTGTCCTCCAAGTACATAGGACGGGCGGACAAGTACCGGATACCCCAGCTCATTGGCAGCTTTTTTCGCCTCTTCTGCTGTGAATACGGTATGTCCCTTCGGTCTCGGGATCTCACATTTCTCAAGGATAGCATCAAAGAGCTCTCTGTCCTCTGCAGCATCTACGTTCTCAGCAGATGTTCCG
>ERZ838839.1993-NODE-1993-length-17171-cov-9.687310_pt1 | contig 17171 bp, 12 predicted proteins | sample MGYA00519909_ERZ838839 | MGnify/ENA primary metagenome ERZ838839 (study PRJEB31850, sample SAMEA3708843) | human gut metagenome | biome: human gut; feature: human-associated habitat; material: faeces | place: China | collected 2014 ... | reverse complement strand
CGCCCCGGTGCCCCGCGTGACGGCGGACGCTCCGGCGCCCCGCGCGGCGCAGGCCGTCCCCCGCGTCAGCCCCGCGATGCTGCCCCCCGTGTGTGGCAGCCCAAGGCTCCGGCCCGCTCCGACAACCTGAGCTTTGAGGACATGATGAGCCGCTTCAAGAGCCAGAGCGAGGAAAAAATGGCGGATCTGGACCACGAGACCAACAACCGCCGCGGCGGCGGTTATGCCCCGCGCAGCCGCCGTGGCCGCTGAGCAGCCGATCAGAATGCACAGAACAGACCTGTCCCCTGGTCGGGCGGGTCTGTTTTTTCGCCCAAGAGGAAAAGAAAGGAACCACCATGCCTGCAAAATTTGAACTGATCGCCCCCTGTTTCTTCGGGTGCGAGTCCACCGCAAAATTTGAACTGAACCGCATCGGCGCGGAGAACATCCGGGTGGATGACGGCCGCCTGACCTTCTCCGGCGGTGCGGAGATGATCGCGGCAGCCAACCTGCACCTGCGCACCGTGGAGCGCGTGCTGCTGCTGCTGGCCCGCTACAAGGCGTCCACCTTTGATGAGCTGTTCGACGGCGTGTACAGCGTCCCCTGGGAGGATCTGCTGCCGACGGATGCGGCCTTCCCGGTCACCGGCTCCTCGCTGGACAGCCAGCTTTCCAGCGTGCCCGCCTGCCAGAGCATCATCAAAAAGGCTGTGGTCAAGCGCCTGATGGCCAAGCACCACACCTCCGTGCTGCCGGAGAGCGGCACCGAGTACAAGATCCGCTTCATGCTGCGCAAGAACGTGTGCGAGATCATGCTGGACACCACCGGCGAGGGCCTGCACAAGCGCGGCTACCGCCGCAACGCCATGGAGGCCCCCATCCGCGAGACGCTGGCCGCTACCATCGCCGACCTGGGCCGCGTGCGCCGGGACAGCCTGGTGGAGGACCCCTTCTGCGGCAGCGGCACCCTGCTCATTGAGGCCGCCCAGAAGGCCATGAACATCGCACCGGGCCTCAAGCGCCGCTTTGCTGCCGAACGCTACAGCTTTGTGCCCGCCGCCGTCTGGGCCGAGCAGCGCCAGAAGGCCCTGGCTGAATCCAAGCTGGATGTGGGCTTCGAGGCCTTTGGATATGATATCGACCCCGCCGCCGTGGCGCTGGCCAACGCCAATGCCAAGCTGGCCGGTGTGGAAAAGCGCTGCCACTTTGAAGTGGCCGATGTGGCGGATTTTGCCGCAAAGCAGGAGGCCATCGTGCTGACGAACCCCCCTTACGGTGAGCGCATGAGCACCATTGAGGGCGCGGCCAAGCTGGCCCGCACCCTGGGCCGTCAGATGGAGGCGAACCCCTGCGCCGGTGTGTACGCTATCACCGCTGACATGGACTTTGAAGCCCACTACGGCAAGCGCGCCAACAAGCGCCGCAAGATGTACAACGGCATGATCCCCTGCCAGCTGTATATGTACTACAACGCCCCCAAGTTCGAGCACACCGCAAAGCCCATGCCCAAGTCCGGCTTTGACGGCAAGCGCCGTTTTGACAAGAAGGACTGAGCCTGAAAAATGTGCCCGGCCTGAAAAATAAGCCCTGCAAGCCGCACCGGAACTGCCCGGTGCGGCTTTTTGCATGGTTGCCGGAAAAATCCGGGAAATTCCGGAACGAATGACCCCACGACCCCTGCCGGAGAAAAGGACGAATGCAAACAAAGTTTTATGAAATGTTATGAACAAGATGAGACAAATTCATGGAGAATTTACACTCCTACCGTTGCACAGCGGAACAAAATAGATTATACTTACCTTATTACCATGACCTGTGCAGCCTGTGGCGGAAAGGAACGGTGCCCCCTATGAAGGGTCGAATGAAACCCTATCTTCCGGAGTTGACCATCCGTGATTATAATATCTACCTCCAGTATCTCCGAGGCGTGCGGCGGCAGCTGTACACCGAGTTTGGCTGGTATTCCTGCCATCTGCTGCGGCACAATGGCGTGGTGTTTGCCATTTTGTCCGACAGCCTTGCCGGGCGCACAGCCACCTGCCAGCGTCAGCGGGTGCCGGGCACCCTGTGCTGGCGCAGGATGATGTGCCAGACGCAGGGCATCCGGCAGGCGGCACAGGTGGAAGTGCTGCTGGGCTGGCACAACCTGCAGGACCGGCGGCCGGATGAACTGCGGCCCGCCAAGCGGCTGCGCCGCGCGCTGGACCGGGTTCTGCTGCGCCGTGCCTACGAGCGGGCCGTGCAGCAGAACCCGGCCCTGGAACGCCTGTTCGGGCAGGAGCGGGACCAGGCCGTGGTGCAGATGAACCTGAATGCCAAGAACTACAACCTGGCTGCAGAGCCCATGAGCAATGTTTACGGCGCGCTGTATTCCACCCTTGCCACCGATGACCCCAACCAGCGCAAGAGTATGCGCTACATCGGCAGCAGCATTGGGCGCATCTTTTACCTGATGGACAAGGCCGAGCGCTTTGAAGCCGACAAGTGCAGCGGCCGGTACAACGTGTTTGTGGTCAATGACCTGATGGGGCAGGCCTCGGCTGTGGAAAATGCCCGTCGGCAGGCGCTGGCCGCCGCCAACGACCTGATGCGGGTGTACAGCATGCTGGATGTCAAGCTCAACCGCAGCCTGCTGGATAATATCATGCTGCTGGGCCTGCACCACGCGGTGGAACCGCTGGAAGTGGGCGCAGAGCAGGAAAACTGGGAGATCCCATGAAAAAACAAAACCGAAAAAGCTGGGCCATGGCCTATTGCGGCATGGCGGCGGCGCTGTGCGTCGCGCTGATGCTGCTGGGGGCCGTGATCCCCATTGCCATGTTCATTGCGCCTGCGCTGGCAGGGTTTCTGATCGCGACAGTGTGTGTGGAGTGCGGGCGCACCATGGCGCTCACAGCCTACGCGGCGGTCAGCCTGCTGGCGCTTTTGTTTGTGCCGGACAAGGAAGTGGCCCTGATCTTCGTGTTCCTGCTGGGGTATTACCCGCTGGCAAAACCCCGGTTCGACCGCATCCGCCCGGCCGTGCTGCGGTGCGTGTGCAAGCTGCTGCTGTGCAACGCCGCCGTGCTGGCGATGTACGGCCTGCTGCTGGTGCTCATCCCGGCGGGCAGCATCTCACAGGAGCTGCGCACCACGGCGTGGATAGTTACCTTGTCCACGCTGGCCATGGGCAACGTGGCCTTTTTGCTGTACGACCGGGCCCTGCACAACCTGCTCATGCTGTACCGGTTGGTGTGGCAGCCCAAGCTGCACCGGATGCTGGGCATGCACTGAGAACGATTGTTGCACAGCAGTTGCACAAAATGGGAAAGTGTGGTATACTGAGCCACCAGCAGCCCACAGGGGCCGCAGAAAGAGGGAATGCAAAACCACCAGTTGACGCAAAGCGCCGGGCCACGCGGGTGACAGCCGCGAGGGTGACGAGGAGAGGAATCATCGAAAATTTCGGCGGATGTTTCTCCGGTTGAAGGCTAGACCAGCCGCAGAGAAGGGCAAAAAACGGCAGTGATACCGCAACAGATCCCTTCAAAGAAAGCCATACAAGAACATAAACTGATAGGGAAGCTGACGGCCCCGGCTGTGCGTTTTTTCTGCACGGGGGACGCCGGCATGGAGGTGTTTTGTATGTGTGGCATTGTTGGTTATGTCGGCAGGCGCAGCGCACAGGATGTGCTGCTGGACGGTCTGGAAAAACTGGAGTACCGCGGGTACGATTCGGCGGGGGTTGCGCTGGCTCTGGACGGCGGCATCCGCGTGATAAAGAGCAAGGGGCGGCTGACACAGCTGCGCCAGAAACTGGCCGCACAGGCTCTGGCACAGAGCTTCTGCGGCATCGGGCACACCCGGTGGGCTACCCACGGTGAGCCCAGCGACGTGAACAGCCACCCGCATTCCACCCCGCGGGTGAGCATCGTGCACAACGGCATCATTGAAAATTACGGCATCCTCAAGGAGCGTCTGATGGCCAAAGGCTATACCTTTGAGAGCGAAACGGACACCGAGGTGCTGGTCAAGCTCATCGACAGCTGCTACACCGGCGACCCGCTGCGGGCGCTGCAGGAAGCACTGGCCAAGGTGCGGGGCAGCTATGCGCTGGCTGTGCTGTTCCGGGACCGCCCGGACACCATCTTTGCAGTCAAGCGCGAAAGCCCGCTCATCGTGGGCTGGGGCGAGGGCGAAAACTTCGTAGCGTCGGATATCCCGGCCCTGCTCAAGTATACCCGTCGCTACAGCGTTCTGGAAGAGGGCGACATGGCCGTGTGCACGGCCGAGGGCATCCGCTTCTACAATGAATTTGCCGAGCCGGTGCAGCGCCCGGTGCTGACGGCGGACTGGGATATGGAGGCAGCCGAAAAGGGCGGCTACCCGCACTTTATGCTCAAGGAGATCAACGAGCAGCCGACGGCCATCACGGCTACGGTCAGTCCCCGCGTGGAGGACGGCATGCCGGACCTGCGCATCCCGCAGCTCACCGATGAGGTGCTGCGCAGCATCGGTACGGTGCATCTGGTGGGCTGCGGCACGGCCATGCATGCCGGTATGGTGGGCAAGGCAGCCATTGAGACACTGGCCCGGGTGCCCGCCGAGGTGGACATCGCCAGCGAGTTCCGCTACCGGGACCCCATCCTGAACCCCAACGATCTGGTGATCATCATCAGCCAGTCCGGCGAGACCAGTGATACGCTGGCCGCCCTCAAGCTGGCAAAGAGCCGGGGCGTGCCGGTGTTGGCCATCGTGAACGTGGTGGGCAGCTCCATCGCCCGCGCGGCAGACTATGTGCTGTACACCTACGCCGGGCCGGAGATCGCCGTGGCCTCCACCAAAGCCTATATGGTGCAGCTGTGCGTGCTGTATCTGTTCGCGCTGCGTCTGGCCTACGCCCGGGGCCGCCTGAGCGCGGCAGAGACCCGCCGCTATACGGCCCAGCTGCTGCGGGCACCGGAGATCATCAAGGCCCGTCTGGCGGACTGCGAGCAGGTCAAATACCTTGCCAGCCGCTATATGAACACCCAGAGCTGCTTCTTCATCGGACGCGGGTTCGACTACTCCCTCTCACTGGAGGGCAGCCTGAAGCTGAAGGAGATCAGCTATGTGCACTCGGATGCCTATGCCGCCGGTGAGCTGAAGCATGGAACCATCAGCCTGATCACCGACGGTGTGCCGGTGATCGCGCTGGCCACCCAGAAACAGGTGTACGAAAAGACCATCTCCAACGCCAAGGAGACCCGCAGCCGCGGTGCACGGGTGCTGCTGTTCACCACAAAGGATGCCGTGGTGCCGGAGGGCGTGGCCGATGCCGTGGTGCGTCTGGACGAATATGAGGACCTGCTGATGCCCCTGCAGCTGATCGTGCCGCTGCAGCTCTTCGCCTACTACATGGCGGTGCTGCGCGGCTGCGACGTGGATAAACCCCGCAACCTCGCCAAGAGCGTGACCGTGGAATAAACTGCTGCTTACGGGAATTACGGGAACTCCCTCAGTCCTTGCTGCGCAAAGCCAGCTCCCTCAGGGATGGAGCATTTTGACAGTACGGCAACCAGAATATAATTACAACAAAAGCGAGGCCCCTCTGAGCGTTTCAGAGGGGCCTCGCTGTATCTTTGTTTCAGATGAGGAAGAGCGGCTTACCAGAACCAGTAACGCTTCTTGAACGCGATGTAGGCCACCGCAATGACCACCAGCACCGCGCCGCCAGCGATGAAGAAGGTCCAGTTGATGTTGGCGAAGCGGAGATTTTCGTTGGTCAGCAGATAACGACCGGCGGTGTCCAGCGTGATCACGCCGTCTTTGTAGCTGTTCAGGTACTGCCATTTTCCGGTGGTCTCGTTGTAGAGGTACAGACGGGAGTAATCACTCTTGTCCAGATCAATGCGGGCCGAGCAGGGGACCGTCTTGCCGTCGTTCACCACGAACTCCAGGCCCTGCTCCACTTGCTGCAGTTCCAGCGAGGTGTTCAGCTCGCCGGTGGTGTTGCGCACGTCCTTGCCGGACACCTGCAGGGTGTAGCCGTCGCCCACCACACACAGGGTCTTGCCGGTGGTGCGCAGAGAGTTGAGGATGTCGCCGGTGATCACCGGGACTTCCGACTGAGCAAAAACGACCTCATGGTCGGTGCTGTCCTGAATGGTCTGCACGGTGGGGTCCAGCGTGATCTTGTCATCGTCGCCGTTGGAAGCGTCATCGCCGTTGCTGCTGTCGCTGCCCGAGGAAGCGGAAGCAGAGCGGTTCACGATGACGGTGACCAGCGCCGTGGCTTTGCCGTTGGAAACCGTAATGGAGGTGGAGCCGGTGCCCACGGCGGTGATCACGCCGCTGGGGCTCACGGTGGCCACACTGCTGTTGCCGGACTTGTAGGTGAAGCTCTGGGAGGCCGAAGCCGGGGTGGCCTTGGCCGACAGGGTGCGGGTGGCGCCCGGCTTGAGCACCACATAGGAGGGGGTTACCGTAATGACCTGACCGCTGTTGGCGGAGGTGGTGCCGGAACTGACGGTGCCAGTGGTGTCGGTGGGGATGGCCAGCACGGTAACGGTGGTGCTGGCGGTGACCGAGCCACAGGCGGCGGTGATGGTGGCGGTGCCGGGGCTCACGCCGGTCACGCGGCCGAAGCTGTTGACGGTGGCCACCTTCTCATTGGAAGAAGTCAGGGAGATGGTGGCGTACTGCGAGGCGGACGAGGGCCGCACCTGCAGCGATGCCGACACCGAGTTGCCCACATAGATGGTGTTGGAGGACAGCGCCAGATCCATCTCGGTGACGATCATGGTGGAGTCCATGGAAACCGAAATGGTGTAAGCACAGATCTGGTTGCCTGCGGCGGCCGTCACGGTGGCGGTGCCCACGCCCACAGCCTGCACCACGCCGCTGTTGCTCACGGTAAGCACGCTGCTGTCATCGGTGAGGTAGATGACGGAGTCGGTGCTGTTGCGGGGGCGCACCGTGGGCGACAGCTGTTGGGTCTCGCCCAACAGCATGTTGGAAGAATAGGTGCCGGCCTCAATGCTCTCGGCAGGCACGCTGTTGTCGCTGTTCCAGGGCAGCGACACGGCGGTGCCGGTCAGGGGCACGGCAGCCGATGCCGGCAGGGCCATGCCGCCGGCCAGCAGGCAGAGCAGTGCCGCGCCAAGGGCCAGGGTCTTTGCGGTTGATTTCATGGTTCGTGTACCTCTCTGGGTGTTAAAAATGGAGCGAAGGATTCAGCGCCGGAAACGGTGCCCGCATCAGCGGAACAGCACACCCAGAGCCTCCATTGCATATTCAAAGTAGGTGACCTGATCGTATTCCACGCGGGCGGTCACGCTCATACCGTTGGAAAGATCGACCTTGTCGCCGCTGCGGCTCACCACATAGGTGCTGTCCGGCTTGATGGTCATCTTGTAGTACGAAGCGCTGGTGCTGGTGGTCACGTCGCTGTCGATGGCGGTCACGGTACCGGTCAGGGTGCCGTAGGAATACTCCGACAGGCCGGTGATGGCGATCTTGCACGGGTCGCCCACATGCAGCAGCGGGCGGTCGTTCACGGTGACCATGGCCACGATCTCCAGGTCATCGTTCTCGCTGGCAACGGTGGCCAGCGGGGAGCCTGCGCTCAGCACCATGCCCTCCTTGTAGGGGCTGTCCATGTGGATCACGCCGGAGGTGGGGGCATACAGATAGTAGTCGTTGGCACCGGTGTTCAGGGCGTCGATCTGCGCCTGCACGTTGTCCACGTTGCTCTGGGCGCTGGTGATGCTCTGGGAGATGGACTGCATGGTGGAGTAATACAGGGCCTGGATCTCGCTCTGGTTCTGCTCCATCAGGGTCTTGATCTGGGCGTCGGAATAACCGGCAGCCTGATAGGCCGAGGCGTCAAAGGTCTTTTGCTCCACCTGGCTCTTGTAGGTCTCGTACTGGTAGTAGTAGGGCTGATCCTCGACACTGGTCTCACTGAAGTAGTTCGTGTCGTCCTGGATGCACTGCAGCAGCTTATTGTACTGGTCCACCTGGGTCTGGTAGATCTTGAGCTGGCTTTCCAGATTGTCCTGCTGCATGTCCAGGTCGGTGCTCTTGATGTGGGCCACGAGGTCGCCCTCGTTCACATAGCTGCCCTCGGAGATGTACAGCTCGGTGAGAGTGCCGGAATAGCTGGACATGATGTAGGTCTTGTTGCTGGCCTGCACTGTGCCGGAGTTCTGGCTGACGTAAATGCGGTTGGTGCGGGTGCTCCACACCAGCAGAAAGATCATGAACAAGCCCACCAGAATGACAAAGGCGTATCCGTAGGGAGGTACGTCCCGGTCCATCATAATGCGGCGGTCCTGCAGATCATCGAGGTTCTGGATGGTCGTTGTCATAGTTACTTGGTCTCCATAAACACATCAACCACGGCGTCATCGTCGTCCTGGCTGACAAAAATGGTGTAGTTGTCACCGGTGAGCTTGAGGTCCTTTTCAAAGGCGAGGATCTGCAGCTTGGAGCTTGCCAGCTGGCTGTAGGCCATGGGGCCGGTATAATGAGCGTACAGGCAGTTCTTCACCCGCAGCACGGCGTCCACTTCGTAGCCGGGCTCGGTCTGTGTGATCAGCTGGGTGGCCTGCTGCATCAGGTACAGCTCCGGGGCATGCTCCGGGGCCGGGCCGATCTTGAGGGCCTGCACCAGCGGGCCGATGGGCTGTGCGTTGTGGCTCTTGATAAAGTTCTGCAGCTGGGTCAGCGCCACCATCATGTTGCCCAGTTCTTCGGGGGCGATGCGGCGTGCCACGACATTGGTCAGTTTGAGGGTCTTGTTTTCAGCAACTTTGATCTCGTTCATGTTGAAATACCTCTTTGTCCTATCGTTGAATTTCCTCCGCAAAGGGGAGGCCGTAATAGGCAATCACAGGCAGAGAAAGGGCAGAGCACACCTTCTCTGCTTCTGATCACCTATTACTGTAGCAGTAATGGGTGATGCGAAAAATAGAATGTGCCCGGAGGCAGGACGCCTCCGGGCACACCATAACGAGGCATTGTCACCGGTCCGGCGCTTTGCAGCGGGGCCGGAAACACACTGCATATCGTTTTTTGTGGGGTAAGATACCGCACGGCGTTCTGCCAGCTGCCGTACTGCCGGGTACCTTGCGGCTGCGCAACCGCAAGGTACTTTTTTCGGCAAACAGGTGCGCACCTGTTTGCCGAAAAGTCCTGCGCGGCAGGGAAACCAGTGCAATTACTTAACCCCGGAAGCCAGAATTAAACAGTCTTAGTCAGGGAAGACGGTCTTATTCTTCTCGAAGTCAAAGAGGCTGGGCAGACCGTTCTTGACGTTGGCGGTTGCCAGGTTGTAGACGGCAGCAGCAGAGCCGGCCAGACGCAGGCCAACGTTCAGAGCACCATTCAGAGCGCCCAGAGCAGTATTGCCATAAGTCATCCCGGCGTCGGTGCCGTTACCGACAACGGCATCGTAGCCGCTATTGTAGTACTTGCCAACAGAGCTGACCCAAGCCTTGCCCAGGTTGCCGGGCTTGTAAGCGCCGCCGAACAGAGTGCCAACGGTGTTGCTGACATAGTCGCCCAGGAAAGAGTTGCCGATAATGGTGACCATGTTGGTGTTGAACTTCTTCCAGTTCTCAAGGGTCAGGCTAGGAGCCAGGATGTCGGACAGGCTTGCGCCGCCGTTGACGTAGGTCATCTCGTTCTCAGAGATTGCGGAAAAATTTGCAGGCATCATCATGATGAATTACTCCCTTCAAATAATGAACTTTTGTCGGTTCCTCCCCGGCTGCGCTGCCGGGAGGGAACCGGTTTTATGTAATCGGGTGCGCACCCGACTGCAACGAATCAGTAGGTAAAGGCTTCGCCGTCATCGTCATCCTCTACCACGGCGGCAGCCACAGGCTGCTTGGCCACCGGCTCACGGCGGCGGTAGATGCCCTGCTGCATGTTCCACAGCTCGGCATACTTGCCGTCCTTGGCCATCAGCTCGTCGTGGGTGCCGCGCTCCACGATCTTGCCGTGATCCATCACAAGGATCATGTCGCAGTCGCGGACGGTGGACAGACGGTGGGCAACGATCAGCATGGACCGGTCGGCCAACTGCTCGTAGATCATGTTGAAGATCAGATTCTCGGTGGCAAAGTCCAGATTGCTGGTGGACTCGTCCAGGATGTACAGGCCGGAATCCTTCAGGAAGGCACGCGCCAGTGCAATGCGCTGCTTCTCACCGCCGGACAGGCCGTTGCCGGCTTCCTCCAGGTAGGTGTTGTACTGCAGCGGCAGATGGCGGATGAACTCGTGGGCATCAGCCTTCTTGGCGGCTTCCTTCACCTCTTCCATGGTGGCATCCATGCGGGAGATGCGGATGTTGTCGTAGATCGTCTTGCTGAACAGCTCAATGTTCTGCGGCACATAGGCAATGGCGCGGCGCACCGAATCATGGGTGTACTCGGCCAGATTCACGCCGTTGAAGTCGATCTCGCCCTCTTCGGGGTCGTAGTACTTCAGCAGCAGCTTGGTGATGGTGGATTTGCCGCTGCCGCTGCTGCCCACCAGGGCAACTTTCTTACCGGCAGGGATGGTAAAGCTGATGTGATCCAGCGCCGGGGCACGGTTGCCATAGCGGAAGGTGACGTCCTTGAACTCGATGTCGCCCTCCACCTTTTCCAGCGGGATCAGCTCGCAGCCCTTGTCGTTTTCGTCCTCGGCCGGATAATCCATGATCTCGGTCAGACGCTTCATAGAAATGCCGGCTTCCTGAATGCTCATCTGCAGACCGATCAGGTTGCTCAGCGGGGAGGTAAAGTAGCTGGACAAGGTGCTGAAGGCCATGAAACCGCCCAGCGTCATCTCACCGTGCAGCACCTGGCTGATGCCCACATAGGTGGTCAGCATGCTGAAGCCGGTGGAGATGAAGGTGGAGATCAGGCCCTGGCCCGTGCTGATGCGGCTGGACCGCAGGCTGATCTTCAGGCTCTTGATGTACTCTTTTTCCAGATTTTCCAGCTGGGTGTCCTCGTTGGCATTGCACTTGATGGTCTCGATGCCGCGCAGGCTCTCGATCATCTGGCTGTTGAGGGCAGCCGACTGGATCATGGTCTCTTCGTTGATGCGCTTGTAGGGCTGCTTAAACACCAGCACCAGCAGGATGCTGACCAGCGCCATGAACAGCGAGATGGAGAACAGCATGGCGTTCATCCGGAACAGGATGATGCCGGTGATGATGGCCATGGAGATGTCCATCACAAGGCTCAGTGCAATGCTGGTGAAGATGGATTTGATGGTGTTTGCGTCCGAGTAACGGGTGGTGATATCGCCCGTTTTGCGGGTGGCAAAGAACTTCATGGGCAGATGGAAGATGTGCCCAAAGTAGCCCAGCATCAGCGGGATGTCGATCTTGATGGACAGATGGATCAACACCCACTGCCGCACGAAGCCGATGAGGGAACTGGTCAGGCTCACCATGCTGAACACGATGATCAGGGTGACCAGCAGGTTGTCCAGCCCGTAGGGCAGCACCTCATCCATCAGGATCTTATTGAACATCGAGGACGCGATGCCCAGGATGGTGATGATGACGGAACTTAAAATGGCGTAGAAGAACAGCTTCTTCTGGGGCAGCAGCAGGTCGATGTACCGCTTCATCATGCCCCAGCGGTTGGGCTTGCCGTCGTTTTTTTCGCTGGCCTGCTGGGCTTCATAGCCGGGGGCGCCGGGTGCCAGCTTTTTGCGCTGGCTCACGTTGAACTCCGAGGTGGGGTTCAGCAGCAGCAGCACGCCGGTGAAGTTCTTGTAGAACTCATCCAGGCTGATCTTTTTCAGCTCAGTGGCAGGGTCGCCGATGATGACGTAATCCTTGCACTTGTGCTTTTTGCCTTTTTCCTCGGCTTCCTTGACCTGCTCGGCTTCGTCCAGCATGTGCTTGCGGCGCTCGCCGTCATCGCGGAGGGTGGTCTTTTTGAACACCACCACAAAGTGGGCCAGGCCCTGGTCGGTGATGACCTGCGCAATGCAGGGCAGCGAGAAGTCGCTGAGGAAATTTTCACGGTCCACACGCACCGCGGCGGTGGTGAAACCCAGCTCGTTCGCGGCCTTCTGCAGACCAACGAGGTTTGTGCCTTTCAGGTCCGTACCCATCATATCGCGCAGGCGCGTGATGGTGATCTCCTTTTTGTAATGGAGGCACACCATTGCGAGGCAGGCAGCCGCACAGTCGGTAGTGTCATGCTGCCGGACATAGGTATAACGCATAGATGCTTCCTTTGAAACTATACAAATTTATTCAAACACCATACACATCTGCCAGACACACGGACCGGAAAACATGCAGTGAATTTGACAAAACCGCCAAAACCGGAAGGATTTACCGCCTCTGAACGCCCGGGAATGGGGCAGAATGCTCAGATTTCCGGCTTGCAATGCCTGCAAAGTTTGTATGCGCAGGCGTTACAGCTTATGTGCAGTATACCACAATATGACAGCATCTTCAAGAACTTCTTTTTTAAGAAATCGTGAGAAATGAAAAAAGTGTGAAAAATTAACACTTCTGAAACATGCGGCACGGCAAACAAAAAAGGCAATGTTCCAAAGAACATTGCCTTCGTGGCGCCTCTTGCCTGACTCGAACAGGCGACACCCTGATTAACAGTCAGGTGCTCTAACCGACTGAGCTAAAGAGGCAGATCACTTAAGTGACTGCGAGTGATATTATACCGCATTCTTGGCCGTTTTGCAAGCCCTGATTTCAAAAAAGTGCAAAAACAAAAAGCATCCCGGCAGAAACGGGTCGGTTTCTGCCGGGATGCGGGAGACTATTATAATAGGTAACGCAATTACTTCATGCGGCTCTTGGCCTTCATACGCTGCTCGTGGTTCAGGATCTGCTTGCGGATGCGCAGGTTCTCCGGGGTGACCTCCAGCAGCTCGTCCTGTGCCAGGAACTCCAGGCAGCCCTCCAGGCTCAGCTTGCTGATGGGGATCAGGCGCAGAGCGTCGTCGGAGCCGGAAGAACGGGTGTTGGTCAGGTGCTTGGTCTTGCAGACGTTCACGTCCACATCCTCGCCGGAAGCGGTGTAGCCGATGACCATGCCCTCGTACACCTTCTCGCCGGGGCCAACCAGCAGGGTGCCGCGCTGCTGAGCGTTGAACAGGCCGTAGGTGACGGCCTCGCCGGTCTCAAAGCTGACCAGAGAACCGGTGGAGCGGTTGGCGATCATGCCAGCCCAGACGTCATAGCCGTCGAAGATCTGGTTGATGATGCCCTCGCCGTGGGTATCGGTCAGGAACTGGTTGCGGTAGCCGAACAGGCCGCGGCTGGGCATCCGGAACTCCAGGCGCACACGGTCAGAGCCCAGGGACTCCATCTGCTGCAGGATGGCCTTGCGCTGGCCCAGACCGGTCATGACGGCACCCTGATACTGGGTGGGCACGTCGATGACAACATGCTCCATGGGCTCGTAGGTCTTGCCGTCGATCACCTTGGTCAGAACGTGCGGGGGAGAGACCTGCAGCTCATAGCCTTCACGGCGCATGGTCTCGATGAGGATGGACAGGTGCATCTCACCACGGCCCATGACACGGAAGGAATCGGTGGTGGCGGAGTCCTCCACCTTCAGGGCCACGTCCTTCAGCAGCTCCTTCTGCAGACGGTCGCGGATCTGACGGCTGGTGACGAACTTGCCCTCACGGCCGGCCAGCGGGCTGTCGTTGACCGAGAAGGTCATCTCCACGGTGGGGTCGTTGATCTTAACGAAGGGCAGCGGCTCCACGTTGGAGGGGCTGCACAGGGTGTTGCCGATGGTCACGTCCGGCAGACCGGAGAATGCCACGATATCACCTGCGGTGATGTTGTCGCACGGCTGACGGCCGTTGGCCTGGAAGTCGTACAGCTTGGTCAGACGGCCGCGCATCTTCAGGTCGGGGTTGTGCCAGTCGCACACGACCACTTCCTCGCCTACCTTGGCAACACCGTTCTGGATGCGGCCGATGCCGATGCGGCCCACGAAGTCGTTGTAGTCCACAGAGGACACCAGCATCTGGAAGGGAGCCTCAGGGTCGCCCTCGGGCGGCTTGATGGTGCTCAGCAGGGTGTCGAACAGGGGGATCAGGTCGGTGCCCGGCACATCCGGATCCAGGCTGGCGGTGCCGTCGCGGCCGCAGCAGAACAGCATGGGGCAGTCCAGCTGTTCGTCGGTAGCGCCCAGGTCCATCAGCAGGTACAGCACCTCGTCGATGACTTCCTTGATGCGGGCGTCGGGGCGGTCGATCTTGTTGATGGCGACCACGAGGCTCAGGTTCTGCTGCAGAGCCTTCTGCAGCACAAAGCGGGTCTGGGGCATGCAGCCCTCAGCAGCGTCCACCAGCAGCAGCACGCCATTGACCATCTTCAGCACGCGCTCCACCTCGCCGCCGAAGTCGGCGTGGCCCGGGGTATCGACGATGTTGATCTTCACGCCCTTGTAGGTGCAGGAGCAGTTTTTGGCCAGAATGGTGATGCCGCGCTCACGCTCGATATCGCCGCTGTCCATCACGCGCTCGGCCACGGCCTGATTGTCGCGGAAAGCGCCGCTCTGACGCAGCAGGGCATCCACCAGCGTGGTCTTGCCGTGGTCAACGTGAGCGATAATGGCAACGTTGCGCAAATCGTTACGAACCATAAAAATTCAACCTCTCTATTATTTCAAACTCATAAAATACGAACGAACGTCATACAAACCTAAGTTTATAACAGAATGGGGCAGTTTGTCAAGATTGTATAAAAATTTTTTGCTCCTTTCGGCAGATTGCCCGCAAAAATCCCGCCGATTTGTGCGGCGTGTACCTTTAAAATATGCTATACTGTAAGCACAGAATAAAAAGGCACGGCTTGGTATGGCTGGCCGGCAGTTTCCAAAGCAAATGATCCGCTGGGGAGGGCGATGGAATGCAACAGCAGCAACCGCCACCTGCGGTGGAAACAGGGCGCTGCTGTTGGGGCAGTGGCCGACAAGACGCGAACGCCGTTCAGGCGTGAAGCGGATGTCGGGTGCCACAACCCGTGTACATTTTGCGTGGAAACCGCCGGACGGCCGGAGAAGTTGGCCTGAATAACCGGAGGTGTTTTGGGATGAAGATCACGTTTCTGGGCGCGAACCATGAGGTCACCGGCAGCTGTACGCTGCTGGAAGCCGCGGGCCGTCGGTTCCTGATCGACTGCGGCATGGAGCAGGGCAAGAATGTCTACGAGAACCAGCCCATCCCGGTGGCACCCGGCGAGATCGACTGGGTGCTGGCTACCCATGCGCACATCGACCACACCGGTATGCTGCCGCTGCTGGTGCGCAACGGCTTCCGGGGCAAAATCTACGCCACCAACCCCACGGTGGAGCTGTGCGGTATCATGCTGCGGGACTCCGCCCACATCCAGGAGTTCGAGGCCGAGTGGAAGAACCGCAAGGCCCAGCGCTCCGGTGCCGAGCCGGTGGAGCCCATGTATACCGTGCAGGATGCCGAGGCGGCCATGAAGCTGTTCGTGGGTGTGGACTACGAAAAGCGCATCGAGCTGGCTCCGGGCATTGAGGCGCGGTTCGTGGATGTGGGCCACCTGCTGGGCTCCGCCAGCATCGAGCTGTGGATCACCGAGGGCGACACTGCCACCAAGCTGGTGTTTTCCGGCGATATCGGCAACCTGGACCAGCCCATCATCAAGGACCCCGCCTATATCAGCGAGGCGGACTATGTGTTCATGGAGTCCACCTACGGCGACCGGCTGCACGGCCCGCGCCCAGATTATGTGAACGAGCTGGCTAAAATCTTGCAGCGCACCTTTGACCGGGGCGGCAATGTGGTCGTGCCCAGTTTTGCGGTGGGCCGCACGCAGGAAATGCTGTATTTTTTGCGGGAGATCAAGGAAAAAGGGCTGGTCAAAGGGCACGGCAACTTCCCGGTGTACATCGACAGCCCGCTGGCCATCGAGGCCACCCGCATCTTCAAGGACACCGACCCGGACTGCTTCGACGAGCAGACCCGCGCCCTGCTGGAACAGGGCATCGACCCCATCGGGGTGCCGGGGCTGCGGGTCACCGTGACCAGTGACGAGTCCCGCATGATCAACACTGACCGCACGCCTAAGGTCATCCTGTCGGCCAGCGGCATGTGCGAGGCAGGCCGCATCCGCCATCACCTCAAGCACAACCTGTGGCGGCCGGAGTGCACCATCCTGTTCGTAGGCTATCAGGCAGTGGGCACCCTGGGCCGCACCCTCATCGAGGGCGCCACCACGGTCAAGCTGTTCGGCGAGCCCATCGAGGTGCAGGCGGAGATCTGCCAGCTCACCGGCATGTCTGGCCACGCAGACCGGGACGGACTGCTGCGCTGGGTGAACGCTTTCGCCGAGAAGCCCAAGCGGGTGTTCGTGATGCACGGCGAAGATGAGGTGGAAAACATCTTCGTCGACACCCTCACCGGGCAGGGCTTCACCGCCTGCGCACCTTATAATGGCGCCCAGTGGGCCATCGGTGCCGAGGGCGCCGTCTGCCTGCAGGAGGGCACTAAGGTACGCATCCAGCACAAGGTATCGGAGGGCCAGAACCGCGCCGCCACGGTGTTCCAGCGTCTGGTCAGCGCCGGCAAGCGCCTGCTGCGGGTCATTGAGCACAACGAGGGCGGTGCCAACAAGGATCTGGCCAAGTTCGCCGATCAGATCAACGTTCTGTGCGATAAGTGGGACCACTGAACGGCTGAACAGGAAAGCAAAACAGAAAAACAGGCAGTCCTGTGGTTTCATGGAATCACAGGGCTGCCTGTTTGCATGTTGAGAAAATGGAAAATTTTACAGATAGGAGACCGTTTCGGACAGGGGCTTGCGTGCAAAGTGGTTGGGGAGGGCTTTGGTTATGCCGCCGCCCTGCCGGAATCCCTCCGGGTCCGGATGCGGCAGCATCCCCATTAGACATTCCTGGAGGCTGGGACCCGCGCACGAATCAACAGCCCACCGGGCTGTTGATTGCCCTGCCTGCGGCAGTGCCGTGCTGTTCGAATCCCTCCGGGTCCGGATGCGGCAGCATCCTCGTTAGACATTCCTGAAGGCTGGGACCCGCGCACGAATCAACAGCCCACCGGGCTGTTGATTGCCCTGCCTGCGGCAGTGCCGTGCTGTTCGAATCCCTCCGGGTCCGGATGCGGCAGCATCCTCGTTAGACATTCCTGAAGGCTGGGACCCGCGCACGAATCAACAGCCCACCGGGCTGTTGATTGCCCTGCCT
>ERZ838839.1979-NODE-1979-length-17267-cov-18.227341_pt1 | contig 17267 bp, 13 predicted proteins | sample MGYA00519909_ERZ838839 | MGnify/ENA primary metagenome ERZ838839 (study PRJEB31850, sample SAMEA3708843) | human gut metagenome | biome: human gut; feature: human-associated habitat; material: faeces | place: China | collected 2014 ... | reverse complement strand
CTGGGGCAAGCCGCTGGCCGCTCTGCTGGGTGCACTGGATGCCCAGATGGGTCTGGGCATTGCATCCATCGGCGGCAAGGACAGCATGTCCGGCTCCTTTGAAAAGCTGGATGTGCCTCCCACGCTGGTCTCCTTCGCCACCGCCATCGGCAAGGCAAACAAGGTGGTCTCCACCGAATTCAAGAAGCCGGAGAGCACGGTGGTGCTGGTACGGCCCATCATCGACCCCGAGACCGGCTGCCCCAACTTCTTCTCCCTGAAGGCCAACTACAAGATGGTGGAGGACATGATCGAAGAGGGCATGGTGGCATCCGCCTGCTCTGTGGGCTACGGCGGCATTGCCGAGGCTCTGTTCAAGATGGGCCTTGGCAACCACATCGGCTTCAAGATGCGTGCGGATAAGACCACCCATGAGATGTTCCAGCCCATGTACGGCTCCATCGTTCTGGAAATGGTGTCCGATTCGCCCGCCGGTGAGATCCTGGGCGAGACCACCAAGGAATACGTCTTTGAAGCCTGCGGCGAAAAGCTGGATATGGCCCAGCTGCAGGAGATCTGGGAAGGCAAGCTGGAGCCGGTGTACCCCTACCGCAAGGCAGGCCCCACCGTGGAAAAGATCAACGGCAAGCTGACTGCACCCGCCGCACCCAAGATCGGTGTGGCAAAGCCCAAGGTCATCATTCCGGTGTTCCCGGGCACCAACTGCGAGTACGACACCGCCAAGGCCTTTGCCCGCGCCGGTGCCGACCCGGAGATCCTGGTCATCCGCAACCTGACCCCCGCCGACGTGGCCGAGAGCTGCAAGGCACTGGTCAAGGCCATCGATAACAGCCAGATCGTCATGCTGCCCGGCGGCTTCTCCGGCGGCGATGAGCCGGACGGCAGCGCAAAGTTCATTGCATCCTTCTTCCGCAACCCGGAAGTCACCGAGGCGGTGCGCCGTCTGCTGCAGCAGCGCGACGGCCTGATGCTGGGCATCTGCAACGGCTTCCAGGCCCTCATCAAGCTGGGTCTGGTCCCCTACGGCGATATCCGCCCCATCACTCCCTATGACCCCACCCTGACCTTCAACACCATTGGCCGCCACCAGAGCATGCTGGTGCGCACCCGCATTGCATCCACCGGCAGCCCGTGGCTCTCCAAGTGCGAGGTGGGCGAACAGTTCACCGTTGCCATCAGCCATGGCGAGGGCCGTTTCGTGGCTCCGCAGGAGGTGCTGGACACCCTCATGAAGAATGGTCAGATCGCCACCCAGTATGTGGACATCGAGGGCAACCCCACCATGGATCAGAGCTATAACCCCAACGGCTCTGTGCTGGCGATCGAAGGCATCACCAGCCCGGATGGTCGTGTGTTCGGCAAGATGGGCCACTCGGAGCGCAGCGGCGAGTACCTGTACAAGAACGTTACCGGTGACAAATATCAGCCGATCTTTGAGGGCGGCGTGGACTATTTCAAGATTTGATGGTAGAATAGAGAAAAACTCCTTCCGTCATCGCTGATGCGATGCCACCCCCCCTCGGAGAGGGAAGCTGAAAGGCCCCCTCCCCGAGGGGGCTGTCGCCGGAAGGCGACTGGGGGAGTCACTTTCAGGAGGAAACAATCAATGTCTCAGCATGATCGTTATATCAGCCCCTTTTCCACCCGCTATTCCTCGGACGAGATGCAGTATATCTTCTCGGACGATAACAAGTTCCGCACATGGCGTCGCCTGTGGGTGGCGCTGGCCCGGGCCGAAATGGAGCAGGGCCTGACCAACATCACCCCCGATATGGTGGCTGAGCTGGAAGCCCATGTGGACGATATCAACTATGAAGTGGCCATCGAGCGCGAAAAGCTGGTGCGCCACGACGTGATGAGCCATGTGTACGCCTACGGCCAGCAGTGCCCCAAGGCTGCCGGCATCATCCATCTGGGTGCCACCAGCTGCTATGTGGGCGACAACACCGACATCATCGTCATGCGGCAGGGCCTGGAGCTGGTGCGCAAAAAGCTCATCGGCGTGCTGGCAAAGCTGGCCCGCTTTGCCGAGGAATACAAGGACATGCCCTGCATGGCCTACACCCACTGCCAGCCTGCCCAGCCCACCACCGTGGGCAAGCGTGCCACCCTGTGGGCCAACGAGCTGGTGATGGACCTGCAGGAGATCGACCACCGTCTTGCTGTTCTGCAGCTGCGCGGTGTCAAGGGTACCACCGGCACGCAGGCTTCCTTTATGGAGCTGTTCAAGGGCGATGCCGATAAGATCCGCGCCGTGGATGCTTCCATCGCCAAGGAGATGGGCTTTGCGCCCGAAGCGGTCATCCCCGTGTCCGGCCAGACCTACAGCCGCAAGGTGGATGCCTTCATCCTGAACGCCCTTGCCGGCATTGGCCAGAGCTGCATGAAGTTTGCCACCGACCTGCGTCTGCTGGCTAACTTCAAGGAGATGGAAGAGCCGTTTGAAAAGAACCAGATCGGTTCCTCCGCCATGCCTTACAAGCGCAACCCCATGCGCTGCGAGCGTATCTGCGCGCTGAGCCGCTACCTGATGGTGGATGTGCTGAACCCCAGCTTCACCACCGGCACCCAGTGGTTTGAGCGCACGCTGGACGACAGCGCCAACAAGCGTGTCGCCATGGCTGAGGGCTTCCTTGCCACCGACGCTATCCTGAACATCATGCTCAACGTCACCGACGGCATCGTGGTGTATCCCAAGGTGGTGCGCAGCCGTCTGATGGCAGAGCTGCCCTTCATGGCCAGCGAGAACATCATGATGCAGGCTGTGGAAAAGGGCGGCAACCGTCAGGAGCTGCACGAGCGTCTGCGCCAGCACGCCATCGCCGCCGGCAAGCAGGTCAAGGAAGAGGGTCTGCCCAACGACATGGTGGACCGCATCGCCGCCGACCCGGCCTTTGGTCTGACCAAGGAGGAGATCGTGGCGGGCCTTGTGCCGGAGAACTTTGTGGGCCGCGCTCCCCAGCAGGTGGAGGAGTTCATCGCTCACATCCTCAAGCCCATCTTTGACGCCAACCCGGATGCTGTGGAACAGCACGCAAACCTGAGCGTCTGAACGTGATTTTACAGGAAAAGAGGCTGTTGCCGCAGGCAACGGCCTCTTTTCTGCACACAGAAGGAGTTTTCATGCGACTCGATAAATATTTAGCCGAGACGGCCCAATGCACCCGGAGCGAGGCGAAGGCACTGCTGGCGAAAGGCCGCGTCACGGTCAACGGCGCGGTCTGCAGGAAAGGGGACACCCAGCTGAAAGAGGCTGACGCCGTGGCTGTGGACGGCAAAGCGCTGGCCTACCGACAGTTCGTCTACCTCATGCTCAACAAGCCCGAGGGCGTCGTCAGCGCCTCCACCGACAAGCGGGACACGACGGTCGTGGATCTGGTGGGGGATGCCTATCCCCGGCGGGAGCTGTTCCCGGCGGGGCGGCTGGACAAGACCAGCACCGGTTTCGTTCTGCTGACGGACGACGGCGGCTTTGCCCACGACATCCTCGCGCCTAAACGCCATGTCTCCAAGACCTACACCGTCGTCATCGACACCCCGCTGACGGAAGAGATGAAGGCCGGCTTTGCCTCGGGCGTTACCCTTGCCGACGGCACGGCCCTTTCGCCGGCGGAAGTGTCCGCCCTCACCCCCGACGGGCTGACGGTCCGCGTCCTGCTCAGGCAGGGCGTGTATCATCAGATCAAGCGGATGTTCGGCGTCTACGGTGCGGGCGTCAACGCCCTGCACCGGGACGCCATCGGCGGGCTTGCGCTGGACGAGAGCCTTGCCCCGGGCCAGTGGCGGGAGCTGACAGCCGACGAGGTGGCGAAAATTACCACGGGGTAAAGGACTGCTTTTCACCCGGTTTTCAAAAAAGTATCACATTTTACCGGTAAAATAGCCCTCAGAACCACGCAGAAAGGCCCTTTTTGGCCCGAAAATGACCCCGAAAGATAATTTCACCAAGAAAGAAGAATTTTTTTTGGTGAAATATGTTGCAAAAGTAAATTCTTTTGTGTAAAATATAAAATGTAATGCGGCGAAATTGTTAAAAATCACAATCCAGCCCACCTGCGGTTTGCACAAGAGAGGAAAAGGGGTATCCATTTATGGCCAATAGAGTATTTCAGAGCGTGATCTACCAGATGAAGGACGCGATCGACCGCGTGGTCGGCGTGGTGGATGAGACCGGCGCTGTCATCTCCTGCTCGGAGCTGAATCTGATCGGCGAGGTGCGCGAGGGCTTTATGGCAGAGCGTCTGACGGCCGGTGACCGCTTCGTGCGGGATGGCTACACCTACCAGCAGTTCTCCAGCGCAAAGCATAACGATTATGCCGTTTTTGTGGAAGGTGCGGACGAGACTGCGGGCCAGTTTGCCGCTGTGCTGTCCATCAGCCTGCAGAGCATCAAGCAGTATCACGACGAGAAGTTCGACAAAGCCAACTTTATCAAGAACGTGGTGCTGGACAACATCCTGCCCGGCGACATCTACGCCAAGGCCCGTGAGCTCCACTTTGCCACCGACGTCTCCCGCGTGGTGTTCATCGTCCGCGTCACCAGCGGCGGCGACATCTCCGCTTACGACGTGGTGAGCAGCCTGTTCCCCGACAAGCAGAAGGACTTCGTCTTCAACATCAGCGAGACGGATACCGTCCTGGTCAAGGAGATCCGCAAGGGCATCGACCGCACCGATATGGAGAAGCTGGCCGCCAGCATCGTGGACACCCTGTCCGGCGAGCATTACATCAAGGCTGTCGTGGGCATCGGCACCCCCATCGCCAACGTGAAGGACCTGGCTACTTCCTTTAAGGAAGCACAGATCGCCATGGAGGTCAGCAAGGTGTTCGACACCGAGAAGCAGATCATCCGCTACGACAATCTGGGCATCGCACGTCTGATCTACCAGCTGCCCACCACGGTCTGCGAGATGTTCCTGCGCGAAGTGTTCAAGCAGGGCAGCATCGAGAGCCTGGACCAGGAGACCCTGTTCACCATCCAGCGCTTCTTCGAGAACAACCTGAACGTCTCCGAGACCAGCCGCGGTCTGTTCGTCCACCGCAACACGCTGGTGTATCGTCTGGAAAAGATCAAAAAGCTGACCGGTCTGGATCTGCGTGAGTTCGACGACGCTATCGTGTTCAAGGTAGCGCTCATGGTCAAGAAGTACCTGTCCAACAACCCGGCCAAATATTGATATTTCGTCTCAGCCGCTCCGGCTGCGGACGCCGAAACCGGCCGCTCGACCCCGATGCTGGCCGGTTTCTTTTGTAATGGTCTGGAACTTCTGTGCCAAATAAATTTTTCAGGAGCAAGATACTCATGATAGATTTTGAACATGTCACCAAGATATACAAACGGAGTGATACTCCCGCTCTGGAGGACATCGACTTCCACGTAGACGACGGCGAGTTCGTCTTTCTGGTGGGCCACTCCGGCGCCGGCAAGTCCACTCTGCTCAAGCTCATCCTCCGCGAAGAGCTGCCCACCGAGGGCCGCGTCATGGTGGATGGCAAGGACGTCGCCCGGCTGCGCCGGGGCAAAGTGCCTTTCCTTCGCCGCCAGATGGGCATCATCTTCCAGGATTTCCGCCTCATCCCCACCATGACGGTCTACGAGAATGTGGCGTTTGCCATGCATGTCACCAATATCGGCAAAAAAGACATCAAAGAGCGCGTCAACTACATGCTGGAGCTGGTGCATCTGGAAGATAAGGCAAAGGTCTACCCCGAGTTCCTCTCCGGTGGTGAGCAGCAGCGCGTGGCCGTGGCCCGCGCTCTGGCCCACAGCCCCCGCCTCGTCATTGCGGACGAGCCCACCGGCAACATCGACCCCGAGATGAGCCTTGAGATGATGGAACTGCTGGAACGCGTCAGCGAGATGGGCATCACGGTGCTTGTCGTCACCCACGAGCATGAACTGGTGCGCCGCTTCAACCGCCGCACCATCACCCTGAAGCAGGGCCGCATCATCTCCGATGTTCCGGCCAGTTTCGGCGAGGAGGTGCACGTATGAAAATCTCTACGTTTGGGTTCCTCACCCGGCGCGGCGTGCGCAACCTCGGCAAGCACTGGGCCATGACCATCGCCTGCATCGCCTCCCTCAGCGTCTGCATGACCCTGAACATCTTCGCCAGCCTCATTGAAGTCAATGTGGACAGCATGGTGAGTTATCTGGGCAGCCAGAACGAGATGGTGGTCTACGTGGACCCCGAGGCCGATGACGCCACCATCCAGTCTGTGGGCAATGCCCTCAGCGGCACCGCGGGTGTGAGCCGGGTGCAGTATATGTCCAAAGAAGACGTCCTCAACCAGTACAAGGGCTATATGTCTGACTATGCCGCCCTGCTGAACGAGTTCGAGAACGACAACCCCTTTAAGGCCAATTACCGCGTCTCCCTGTCTGATCTGAGCCAGATGGAGACCATCAGCAAGCAGTTCGAGAACATCAGCGGCGTCTACAGCGTCACGGCTCCCATCGAGATGACCAACACCTTTGTGGAGGTCCAGCAGGCTGTCACCAAGGTCGGGCGCGGTCTGGTGCTGGTGCTGATGGCTGTCAGCATCATCACGGTGGGTACCACCATCCGGCTGAGCGTCTTTGCCCGCCGCCGTGAGATCGAGATCATGAAGTATGTCGGCGCTACCAACGCCCTCGTCACCCTGCCTTTCGTCATCGAGGGCCTGACCATGGGCCTGCTCTCCGGCATCCTGACGGCAGCTGCCACCATCGGCGGCTATGCCTACATCGTTCAGCTGTCGCCCACGCTGGGCGGCCTGTGGCAGATGCTCATGGGTACGGCTCTGGTGCCGCTGGAAAATGTCTGGCCCACCATCCTGACCTACAGCCTCGCGGGCGGCGCTCTGGTGGGCGGTCTGGGCAGTATGTTCTCCATCCGAAAGCACCTGAACGTGTAAGGAGGGCCTACTGTGTACCACGACAAGCATTCCGCAGGCTTTGTCCTGCACCATCCGCCCCGCCACGCAAAGCCGTCGGGCCATTCGGCCATGATGCGCGCCGCCTGCGCCTTTCTGGCCGCCGCCTGCCTCGTGCTGAGCGTGACGGTCTACCCGGCCAGTGCGGCCACCAGCATGAGTTCGCTGCAGAACAAGCTGGACAAGATCTCTGCGTCCATCAAGCAGCATAAGACGGAGCTGAGCGACGCCAAAAAGAAGGAAGCTGCTGCCAAGGCCCTCGAGTCTGAGCTGAAGGAAAAAGTCTCGGTGCTCCAGAGCCAGATCAGCGTCCTCAAGAGCCAGATCTCCGAGGTGCAGAACAGCATCGGCGTCAAAGAGCAGGAGATCACCGCCAAGCAGAATGAGATCGCCCGGAAAGAGCAGGAGATCGCCGACCAGTGGGACGATTTCAAGAGCCACATGGCCGCGATGCAGGAGCTGCGGGACGGCGGCAGCGTCGCCATGCTCCAGTCTGTGAACGATCTGTACGAGCTTCTGACCTTCAATGAGGTCATGCAGGACATCTCGGTGAAGGACACCGAGATACTCGACAACATGAAGGCTGCGAAGGAAGCCCTTGTGGCCGACCGCACCCAGCTCGTGGAGGAGCGCACCCAGCTGCAGAACAAAAAGGCTGAGCTGGACGCCCAGAACAAGCAGATGCAGTCCAAGCAGAGCGAGCTCAACAACAGCGTCAAGGAGGCCCGTCTGAGCGCCGCTGAGGCCCAGCAGGCCCAGAAGAACGCCCAGGCGGCCATCGAGTCGGACGAGATGAACTACGAGGCCGTCAAGAAGGAGATCCAGAAGCTCATCGCAGCGGCAGCGGCCAGCAAGCCCCAGCTGAGCTTCAGCGGCTTTATCTGCCCGCTCAAGAGCTATACCCGCATCTCCAGCGAGTACGGCTGGCGCAAAAACCCGGTCTCCGGCGTCAACAAGCTCCACGCCGGCATCGACTTTGCCGCCCCCGCAGGCACTCCCATCTACGCAGCCGCCAGCGGCTATGTGCAGGTGGCCGGCTGGTCCAGCGGCGGCTATGGCAACTATGTCGTCATCTATCACGGCAAAATGACAGACGGCAACGCCTACTCCACCCTCTACGGCCATATGCGCTCGGTGGCAACGTCGGCGGGCAAGTATGTCAACCAGGGCGACCTCATCGGCTATGTGGGCTCCACCGGCAACTCTACCGGCAACCACCTCCATCTCGAGGTGTGGAAGGGCGGCTCCAAGGCCAATGCGGTCAATCCCCGCGGTTATATTCCGATAAGATAATACAACTGTAATTGAAGTCGAGGGGTCAAAGGAGGCCACAAGGCGAAATGAACGAGCAAAAACGCAAGCGTATCCTTCGGGTGGGCTGTCTGATTCTGGCAGGAGTGTTCCTGCTGTCGGTGCTGGGCAGTGTCATCCTGATGTTTTTGGTCTGAACTGGGGAGGACATTGAATGAACCGCAAAATTTCCGTAGGGATGACCGTGACCATCGTCATTCTGGCAATGACGGTCACTTTTTCCATCACGATGCTGATGGCGATGCGGCTGTTTGACCACACCGTCACCAGCGTGAAGGAAAAGGAGAGCATGTACAACAAGGTGGCCGAGGTAGACCGCTATGTGCGCGCCAACGACTATTACGACATCGACGAGACCGTGCTGTACGACCGTCTGACTGCCGGTTATCTGCTGGGTACCGGCGACAAGTACGCCCGCTACTACACCGCCTCGGCCTACACCGACCTGCTCAACGCCCAGAGCGGCAAGCTGATGGGCATTGGCGTGGAGCTGGCCATCGACCAGTCCGGCTACGCCAAGGTCATTAAAGTGTATGACGAGTCTCCTGCCAAGGAGGCCGGCCTCCAGCGGGGCGATTACATCACCACCATCGACGGCGCAGACATCAAAAGTCTGGGCAGTGTGGAGGCTGTCCAGAACAAACTCCGGGGCGAGAGCGGCACGAGCGTCAATGTAGGCTGGCTGGACAGCGAGAACGCCCAGCACACCGCCGATCTGACCCACTCCGGCTTTACGGCCAACAGCGTCGATTCCGTGCTGGTGCAGGGCAATGTGGGCTATATCAAGATCTGGCAGTTCGACAACTCCACCCCCAGTGAGCTGGACTTTGCGCTCCGCAGCCTGACCGCCAGCGGCGCCCAGAGCTTCATCTTCGACCTGCGCGACAACGGCGGCGGCATCCTTGACGATGCCATCAGCTGCATCGAACTCGTCGCGCCGGAAGGCGTGTTGGCCTACGCGGAGGATAAGGCAGGCAACCGCACCCTGCTGGGCAGCAGCACCGGCGACTCAGTCATCAGCCAGCCCACCGTCTGCCTCGTGAACGAGAACACCGCCAGTGCGGCAGAACTCTTTGCGTCCAGCCTGCGCACCCTGTGCGGCACCCGCCTCGTGGGCAGCACCACGATGGGCAAAGGCACCATCCAGAGCAGCCCCCAGCGCCTCTCGGACGGCAGTGCCGTCGTGGTCACGGTGGCAAAGCTCATCTGCGGCGACGGCTCCTGCTTCGACGGCACCGGCCTGACCGTGGACGTGGAGCGCCCGCTGACTGCCGACGAGCAGGTCAGCTACTATGACTACACCCTCGACACGGACCCGCAGATACAGCGCGCCGTCAGCACCGCGCAGCAGCTCACCGGCGTCACCACCGTGGGCGGCGTGAACGACGCTGACATCGCCGCCGACTCCGCCGCAGCCTCTTCGGAGGCCGCAGCCGAGAGCACCGCTTCCGGCGAGGCCGCAGGGGAGACAGAGGCTTCCTCCCAGGCCGGTGCAGAAGGGGAGCAGGAGGCTTCCAGCACGGAAAGCGCATCTTAAAAAAGGCTCTCCCTTTGGGAGAGCTGGCGCGTGAGCGCCTGAGAGGGCAAGGATGCTGAAATGGAATAGGGCAAGGCTATGATGGTCTTGCTCTGACAAAGGCCGCTGCCTATCGCTGTGCAGCGGCCATTTTTCTGCGGCCTTGCCCTCTCCGTCATCGCAAGCGATGCCACTGCCCGGGTTGCGGCTCCCAGCGTCTGCTTCGCTGTCGCTCGCATTCTGCTGGCCGCGGCCCCAACAGCTTCTCCCTGTTTCCGCCGCTGGCGGCGGTCATCGCTGTTGCTCCCAAAGGGAGAGGCTTTGGCATGTACGTTACCAAATGACAACCGAAAAACAGAAAGGAAAACCACTATGCCGGAGCTGACCGACCTCTCCGTTATCCGCACCCTGTGCGAAAAATACGATTTCGCGCTCTCCAAGGGCTTTGGACAGAACTTCATCATCAATCCCGGCCTGCCGCCCAAGATCGTGGACGCCAGCGGCGTCGATAAGAGCTGGGGCGTGCTGGAGATCGGCCCCGGCATCGGCGTGCTGACCAAAGAGCTGGCCCAGCGCGCCGCCAAGGTGGTGTCCATCGAGGTGGACGAGCGCCTGCCGCCCCTGCTGGCCGAGACCATGGCGGGCGTGGAGAACTTCAAGCTGGTATTGCAGGACGTTCTGAAGGTAGACCTCCGCGCCCTCATCGAGGAGGAGTTCCCCGGGATGCCGGTGGCTGTCTGCGCCAACCTGCCCTACTACATCACCAGCCCCATCGTCATGAAGCTGCTGGGCGACCGCCTGCCCATCCAGAACCTCACCGTCATGGTGCAGAAGGAGGCCGCCGACCGTCTGGCCGCTGCCCCCGGCACCCGGGCCTCCAGCGCCATCAGCTGCGCCGTGAGCTACTACGCCACCTCAAAGCTGATGTTCACCGCCGCGCCGGGCAGCTTCTATCCGGCCCCGAAGGTCACCAGCGCTGTGGTGCGGATGGACATCCGCACCACTCCCGCCGTACAGGTGGAGGACGAGGACGGCTACTTCGCCCTCATCCGTGCCGCTTTCGGCCAGCGCCGTAAGACCGCCGCCAACGCCATCGCCAGCGGCCTCGGCCTGCCGAAAGATAAGGTCATCGCGGCCATCGAGGCGGCGGGCTTCGACGCCCGCATCCGCCCCGAGGCCCTGACCCTCGAGGACTTTGCTGCCGTGCAGCGGGAGCTGAAGTAAAAGTTTATCAGAATAAAACGCCAAGGCCCCCGCAGTTTGGAACAGAACTGCGGGGGCCTTGGTCGTTATGTGGAAGGAATGGAGGATGGTGGTCTGCTTACCTCAGCAGTGCGCTGTGGTCTGCGCCGCCCACGGTGAAGGTGGCGGTGGAGCCGCTGTGGCTGAGGGTGAAAGGCGTATCGCCCGCACCGAGGGCTGCAACATCGGAGAGGGAGAGGGTGGAAGTGCAGCGTTCGGTGGAGAAGACAACGGTCTCGATGCGCTCAGAGCGGAGGCCGGTCAAATCGGAAAGGACGCCCTGCAGGGATGCCGTCTCATGGGAGACATCGATGTAGAGAACATCGCTGATCTGGCTCAGCCGGACCAGCTGGGCGTTCTGGAGGATGTCGGCCTGAGCCGGGTCGAGGACACGCAGGCCGGTGGAGAGGGTGCTGTCGCTGATGCCGCTGTTGTGGGAGACATCGCGGTACTCTACCGCACCGCAGCCCGCGCAGCTGCGGTACTCGCGGCTGCCGCCTTCGACAGGCGTCCAGCCGCTCCACTGGTGGCCGAGGGCGGGCAGCTCCTCCGTCTCAGTGACGACACAGTCTTTGACCGTGCAGCTGTGCCGTCTCTCGCCCGGCTCGGTGCAGGTGGGCTTTTTGGTGATGACCCAATCGCCGAGGGGGTGGGTCTCGCTGACGGTGTCGGGGGCCGGGGGGCAGACAAAGATATTGACAAGCGGGGAGGTTTCTGGTATTCTACTAGAGTACCCTGTGCAAACGATACCCGCTGGTGTGGCGCAATGGCAGCGCAACTGATTTGTAATCAGTCGGTTGCAGGTTCAACTCCTGTCACCAGCTCCAAAAAGTCCTACGATATACCGCTGAAAAGCGGCGTGTGTCGTGGGGCTTTTGCTTTTTGGGAAAAGGTACGCAGGACTGTTCAATAAAGAAAAAAAGTGCTATAATACTTATAAGCCTGAAACTTTACACGAAAGGATGGGTGTGTTATGAGTACAAGAGAATTAGCAAGAACCCTGCTGGACGAGATGCCGGATAGCGATTTGATCTATCTGGTGGCGTATATGCAGAGCTTAAAGGCTCTTAAGGATGCAGAGATACCCAACGCCAAGACACAAGCGGCGATTGATGAAGTGGACAGCATGATTAGAACCGGCAAGGGAGAACACTTTGAGGACTCTACTGCCGACTTCTTCGCTCAACTGGCGGCGGAGGGCTAAACCGTGTTAAAGCTGAACACTTCTACGCAGTTCAAAAAGGATTATAAAACCTGCATGAGGCGGCACTATAACATGGATCTGCTGCAGGCGGTCGTTGATGTGCTGCGAGTGCCTGACGCATTGCCGCAAAAGAACCGAGACCACAGCTTAACAGGCAATTATACCGGCTGCCGTGAATGCCATATACAGCCGGACTGGCTGCTGATTTATCGGCAGACAGATACGGAGCTGTACTTGGTTGCTACTGGCACACACGCCGATTTGTTCGGCCTATAAAGGAAACAGGAAAGAGGCCAAGACCTGACAGAATGGGTCTTGGCCTCTTTTTCTGCAAGGTATGCAGAAAAATCATGCCGCCCGGCGGGGCGCGGGTGTTGAAATCGGCTCATCACGACGCCGCTGTGGTGTTTGGTGGTATAATAAAAAGCAAGCGTCCTCGGAAAAAATCCCGGGGACGCTTTTGTATAATTGGCAGACTGTCCTTTGTACAACCTCTCAGTCTGCTTCGCAGACAAGGCCGGGTTTCGGCTCCCAGCGTCTGCTGCGCTGTCGCTCGCATCCTGCTGACCGCGGCCCCAACAACGACTCCCTGTTTCCGCCACTGGCGGCGGTCGTCGCCGTTGCCCCTAGTAGGGGAGCCTCTGGCGAAGAGGCGAAGCTTCACGAAATGCCAAGGCCTCCCCTCGGTAGGGGAGGTGGCATCGCGCAGCGATGACGGAGAGGTTTAATCCACTGCTACATACCCCGCCTTCTCGATGCACCTGCGTCCCTCGTCGGTGTCCAGCCAGTCGTAGACCTTCCGCTGGGGGCTGTCGGGGGCGGCGTCCGCGTGAACGACTGCGTAGAACTCGTTGCAGAGCGGGTAGCTCTCATCGGCGATGGTGTCATTGCCGGGGGTCACGCCGTCCACGGCCAGCAGGCGGAGGCCGGGCTTCGAGTACATCTGGTCGATGTAGTAGTAGACCGAAAAGCCGATGGCGTTGGCGGAGTTGTTGTACTCGGCGATGCTGTCCACGAGGCCGCCCATGTCGGCGGGGGCAAGCTCGGTGGGCGCGGCCATCAGCTGGCCGTCGCCCTTGTCGATGAGCAGCTTTTTGAAGAGGGTCTGACTGCCCGAGTCCACGCCCCGCTGGAACGCCACGATGGGGGAGTCCGCGCCGCCCACGTCCTTCCAGCTGGTGATGCGGCCCGCATAAATATCCCGCAGCTGCTGCTGGGTCAGGCTCTGGACGGGATTCTCTTCGTTGACGATGAACACCAGTGCGTCCCGGCCAATGGCTTTCTGCTCGAGCTTTGCGTCGGCCTCGGCCAGCTCTTCCTTGACGTACTCGGGGGCCTCGTAGACGATGAGCAGCTGTGCACCGTAGTCCTCGCTGTCGCTGCGGGACCAGAGGCCGAAGTTCTCCCAGGCATAGGCCGTGGTGCTGACGGTGATGCTGGTCTGGGCCTCGAGAAGGTCCATGCCGGTGACGTCGGCCTTCATCTGGGCCATCAGGGGGATGCAGGCCGTGGAGCCGTCGAGGCGGGGGAACTCGTCCTCCTTCAGGAAGGGGACGGGCGTGTCCGCATCGGGGACGGACGCTGCCGGAGAGTCGGCGGGGGAGTCCGCCGTGCCGGTATTGCAGGCGGTGAGCATCGCCGCCCCGAAGCTGAGGCCCATCACCCGCAGGAAGCTGCGGCGGGAGATCATCTTTTTCATATCAAAAACCTCCGTGTCAGTACAGGTAGCCCCCGCCAGCGTCGTCGCTGGGGGAGGAGAAGATGCTTTCGCGGTAGAGCCACTGGCCGGTGGAGTCCATCAGGCCGTAGTCGAAGCCCTGCCGCGCAACAAAGCAGTCGTCGGGCAGGCCGTCGATATTGTAGCAGCTGCCGAGGCGGCGGAGAAGCAGATTGCCCTCCATGTCCAGCACGTCGGAGAGGTTCGACGAGTCGCTGTTGTCCCGGTGGGCCGTGAGCAGAGGGCCGTTGGCGGTGTTGGTGAGGTAGGAGGCGTAGGTGTACTGCTGGGCCTCACCGGCGGACGACCAGAGCAGCCCATCGCCGCTGTAGGTCTGGATGGCAACGGTGTCGTAGTTCTCGCTGTTGTATTGCAGCAGGGCGTAGCCGTCGGGCAGAGCGGTCAGACTGACATAGTGTCCCTCTTCGACGGGCGTCACCTCTACGTCGGTCAGCAGCGCGCCGGTGGTGCCGTCATAGATTTTAAGGACATTGTTTGCCGTCAGCACAGCGACATTACCGGAGTGGTAGTCCGTGTCGCTCCGCTGGACGGCGGTCTTTTCGCCGCTGGCGAGGTCGATGAGGGTGTAGGGGTTATCCGGGTCATCGCTGCCGAGGAGGGTGACACAGCCGGGCGTGTAGTCCATCACACACCAGTCGAAGCGGCCCAGCTCCACGGCCTCGCCGCTGTTCAAATCGTAGAGGACGGAGCGGCTGTCCTGACGGCTCTGAAGGCAGGCGACGCCCACGCCGCAGGCCGAGACGGCGCTGTCCTCTTCGCCGGTGAGCAGTTCGCCGGTGGTGACGTTGTAGAGGGCTTCGCGGGCGATGCCCCAGTCTGAGCCGCGGAACCAGCTCAAATCGAGCCAGTCGGCAAAAACGCCGCGATACGATGCAAGGGTGTTGGCTGTGCAGCCGTCCTCCCGCATCAGCACATTGCCCTCCCGGTCGGTGATGAGGACGTATTGGTGGAGCGGCTGGTCGGGGTCGTCGTAGGCGTAAGTAAGGCCCTCGGGCAGGTCGTAGCAGTTGAAGACGAGGCGCTGGCCGCCCTCGTCCACCACGAGACAGTCAAGGGCCGTCTCAGGCACGGGCAGCTCAGCCCCGGTGGCGAGGTCGTACACCCGGATGCCGCCGGTGGTGCCGTTCTCAAAAGCCCAGACGTCGGCGTCGTCCCGCAGGATGAGCAGCCCGCCCGAGAGGGTGGCGCTCACGGCGTAGGGAAAGGTCATGACGGCATTGCCGTCGGCGTCGTAAAGGGTGGAAGTGCGCTCCTCCGTGCCGGGGGTGGAGTGGGCCACGAGGTAGTGGCCCGTCTCGCCGGTGAGGGTGTCCTTCAGCAGCTGGATGCTGTCGGAGCTGCTGGCTTTGTAGAGCACCCTGCCGCCCCGGAGGATGGTGCCGCCGCCGTTCCCGGCGTAAGAGTAGACGTAGTGGAGCGAGTCGTCGCTGAGCCATGCGTCGCTGTAATACTGCGGGGCCTGCGAGGACGCCGTCCCCTCGTGCCGGGGCGACGCCGCAGGCAGCAGCGAACAGCTCGTCAGCAGCCCGCCCGCCAGCACGAGGCAGGCGGCGCGGCGGCTGAGTCGAAGCAGAGTGGTCTTCATAGAAACACCTCACAGTCTCCCAGAATTTGACTTCCCCATCTATAGTATATACGAAAGACCCGGACATTTCATTGCAGAAATGTGGCCGGGCATGGTTACAGTTTTATGACAAGCTTATTCTTCGTCTCCTTTTTCTCCCAGCTCCTTCAGGAAGGGCAGCAGGAAAGGCACCGAGATGCAGAAGGTGAGGCCATCGGCGATGGGCTGGCACAGCTCGATGCCGCTCAGGCCCCAGATGCGGGGCAGGGTGAGGATGAGCGGGATGAAACAGACGCCCTGACGGCAGCAGGCGAGGAAGGTGGCCCGGCCCGACTTGCCGATGGACTGGAACATCATATTCGTCACGATGATGACGGGCTGTAAGAACATGGCGACGCACTGATACCGCAGGGCGGGCAGAGCCACGGCGGTGACCTCGGGGTCATCGCGGAAGAGGCGGATAAGGGGCTCGGCGTTGAACCAGCAGAGGGAGTTGAGCACTGCCATAAAGACGAAAGCGGTCGAGATGGTGAAGATGGCCGCTTTCCGCACCCGGGCAAAGCGGCGGGCGCCGTAGTTGAAGGCCGCTACAGGCTGCAGGCCCTGTCCGACGCCGATAGCCACCGACAGCACGAACTGGAAGATGCGGGACACGATGCTCATGCCGGCCACGGCGGCGTCGCCGTAGTTGCGGGCGGCGACGTTCAGCAGCATACTGCCGATGCTGTTCAGGCCCTGACGGCCGAAGCTGGGCGCACCGTTGAAGAAGATCTGCCCGAAGTCCCGGGCGCTGCGGGTGACCTGGGTGATGCGGAATCGGCTGACGGTCTTGCCCCGCAGGAACATGGAAAGCAGGATGCAGAAGCTGATGCTCTGGCTCAGGGCGGTGGCCGTGCCTGCACCGCCGGTCCCCATGCCGAGGCCGAAGATGAAGACGGGGTCCAGCACGATATTGAGCACACCGCCGGTGACGAGGCCGATCATGGCGAAGCTGGCCTTGCCCTCGTAGCGGAGGATGTTGTTCATCACGAGGCTCGACATCATGAGCGGGGCCGCGATGAGGATGGGCTGCGCGTAGGCGCAGGCGTGGGGCAGGATGGTGTCGGTGCTGCCCAGCAGCATCATGAAGTCGGGCAGGGCAGCGAGACCGAGAACGGCCAGCACTGCGCCGAAGGTCAGCGCCGTGAAGAAGCTGGTGGAGGCGAACTTTGTGGCCGCGTGGGTGTCCTGACTGCCGAGGCTGCGGCTGATGATGCCGCCCGCGCCGTGGCCCAGCATGAAGCCGAGGGCCTGAATAATGGCCATCAGGCTCGACACGACGCCCACCGCGCCCGACGCGCTGGTGGACAGCTGGCCCACAAAGAAGGTGTCGGCCAGATTGTAGATGCTGGTGATGAGCATACTCAGGATGGTGGGGGCCGCGAGGCCGAGAATGAGCTTCGGCACGGGGGTCTGGGTCATTTTCTCGAACTGGAGCCTGCTGCGCTCCAGCTCGGCGGCGTCGGATGCGGTGCGGGGGGAAGACGGCATGAAGAGATACCTCACTTTCGGAAATCAAAGAAAATACCGCTCTTTGTGCAAAGAACGGGTAAAATGCAGATATATAATAAGTATAGCGCAGATCGGGGGAAATGTCGAGACAGCAGTGCGGGCAGGCACGGTGGAAGCTTTCTCCTCAGATACGGTGACCGGGTTGCGGCTCCCAGCGTCTGCCGCGCTGTCGCTTGCATCCTGCTGGCCGCGGCCCCAACAGCTCCTCCCTGTTTCCGCCGCTGGC
>ERZ838839.1977-NODE-1977-length-17296-cov-4.174642_pt1 | contig 17296 bp, 12 predicted proteins | sample MGYA00519909_ERZ838839 | MGnify/ENA primary metagenome ERZ838839 (study PRJEB31850, sample SAMEA3708843) | human gut metagenome | biome: human gut; feature: human-associated habitat; material: faeces | place: China | collected 2014 ... | reverse complement strand
GCGCAGGCTCCGGTCGCGCTGCCGCGGCTCCTTGCGCAGACTCCGTCGCGCTGCCGCGGCTGCCGCTTGGAAAGAACGTAAAAAAATCCCCTGCCGGGACAGATTTTCTGTCTCCCCGGCAGGGGATTTCGTTTTTCAGGACTTCTGCTCTGCCTTGTCCAGATACATCAGATAATCCGCCTTGCGGATAGCCTCTGTGATCGGATGTACACCGCAGATGCCGCCGATGCTGACCGAAAGCTGAACATCCGCAAACTCCGACATGCGGATGCCGTGCACGGCCTGCTGGATCTGCTTTTTCTTGTCGAGGAAAGCTTCCTCGGTCATGCGCGGAAACAGCAGCAGGAACTCGTCGCCGCCGTAGCGGATCAGAATATCGGTCTTGCGAATGCAGGAGCGCACTGCGTTTGCGATGTCGCGCAGCGCCGCATCGCCTGCGGCGTGGCCGCAGCGATCGTTGATGAGCTTGAAGTTGTTTACGTCGATCAGCGCCACGCCCTCCATGCCCTCAAGGTGGGTGCGGTAGGTTTCAAAATAGCGGCGCGAATAGACGTTGGTCAGCGGGTCGAGGAACAGCTGCATATCCTCGCCGCGCGTGCGGTCAAGCAGAAAACGTGAGCCGTTTGCGTCGATCCAGCGGCCCTCGTTGAGCCGCGAGACCAGCTCGAGCACACAGGGCGTGCCGTTGATCGTAATATACTTGGAGATGACGAAATACATCTCATTTCGTGTAAATTCGAGCTTATTGAGCGTAGTATGCTCAGCATACGCCCGTGCAGAGATGCAGTTGGCGCAGCCCACGTCGGTATCCCAGAATGCGGCACAGCGCTCACCCGTGCGGTGCAGAACGCCGTCCGCATCGAGATCGAGCACGGCGTATTTCGTCGGGTCAACCAGACGGACGACATCAAAGAACGCGCTCAGACGCTGTATATCATCGGTGACCGACGGCTCGTCCGTTGCGCTTTTGCCTGTGCAGCGGAAGGGAGCACAGCTGTCCTGCACCTTCTGCGTATCGGTCAGACAGCCGATCACGCCGACATAGTGACCGGGGGAGAACGGCGACCAGAGCGTACGCATCCGGATGTTGTGCCAGTGCTGCTCGTGCCCGACCGGCAGGAGCAGGCTGAGCGAAAGCTCATTGTTCTCGGGCGTTGTGGCCTTGAGGGCGGCTCTTAGCCGCGCAATATCGGCCGGTCGCAGCAGTCGGAGACTGTCCGGTTCATGCACGTTCAGTATCGTGCGCTGCTGCTGCCGCGGACGGCTTTGGTCGGCTATTATGACGATATCGGCAGGAACGTCATACTCAAACTGCACATCGCCGCAGCAGGAGACAAAGAAATCCAGCTTTTCCTTGACATAATTCAGCTCGCGCTGGGCGCGGTCGCTGTGCGGTACAGCGCTCTGTTGCAGCAGCTCGGCAGACAGGCGCTTTGCGTCGCGGCGGAGCACCTGATCGGCGGCAAGCGTCGGCAGTGCGCTCCGGAGACGCATGCTGATCTCCTGCAGGCAGTCGAGCAGCATCGGGTTGAATGCGCCGCACTCTCCGTTGAGGATCATGGTGATGGCGGTGTCGTGGGTGTATGCCTTTTTGTAGCAGCGGTCACTGGTCAGCGCGTCAAATACGTCCGCCAGTGCGACTACCTGCGCCGAGATCGGGATCTGTTCACCGAGCAGGCCGTCCGGATAGCCGCCGCCGTCCCAGCGCTCGTGGTGCCAGCGGCAGATCTCGATGGCGACCTTGACCAGCGGCTCGTCGCGGTACTGCGTCAACCCCTCGAGCATGGATGCGCCGATGACGGGATGGGTGCGGATGATGTTGAATTCCTCGGGCGTCAGTGCGCCCGCCTTGTTCAGAATGTTCTCGGGGATGCTGATCTTGCCGATGTCGTGCAGGGCGGACGCGGTGGTGATGAGGCGGATCTTGTCCTCGGTCAGACCGTATACATCGGTCTTTTCGGTCAGCTTGCGCAGCAGCATTTCGGTCACGGTCTGCACCTGAAGCACATGCTGTGCGCTCTCGCTGTTGCGGAACTCGACGATATGACTGAGGATGCCGATCATGACATGGCTGTCCTTCTCGTTCTGATAGATCTGGTCGGAGACCATGCCCATCAGCCGCTTCTGGTTAGCGTAGAGCGTGAGCGTGTTTTTGACGCGGCGCTGCACGATGAAGGAGTCGAACGGACGGCGGATATAGTCGGTAATGCCGAGGCTGTAACAGCGCTCGATAACCGCACGGTCCTCGGTGGCGGAGATCATGATGACTGGCAGCTCCTCGATCCAGCGGAACTGATTCAGGCGCTCGAGCACGCCGAAGCCGTCGATTTTCGGCATATTGATATCCAGCAGCAGCAGGTCGATATTCATATCCTGCTGGAGCATGAGGATGGCCTGCGCACCGTCCTCTGCCTCCGCGTAATCATATTCCTCGCCGAGGATTGCCTTGAGCATTTCTCGGTTGAGTTCCGAGTCGTCAACAATCAGAATTTTCTGTCGGTTCATAGTCGTTCGACCGCAGCCGGGTCGCCCTCCCTCCCTTTGTTTACCGGAATTTGACCGGCTTCACCATTTTATTATACTACTAATGCAATGCGGAATAAAGGAAAATTTCCGTCAGCGCCAACGGCGGAAATTTCTGTTGTGCAGGAGTGCGGCAGCGTGTATAATGAAGAGTGAATTGTGCCGATTTGCGGCACAGACAACGAGCAAGAGGGAGAGGACACCATCATCGGTATGAACAGACACAAACGGGTAAGATGCGCTCTGGCGCTTTTGACCATGCTGACGGCGGGTCTGCTGTCCGGCTGCGTCTCGGATGCGGCGTCCGACAGCACACTCCCGACGATCACCGTCGGCAGCGACACCTATCCGCCTTATGTCTATATGGACAATAACGGCGACATTACCGGTCTGGACGTGGATATTGCGGAGGAGGCATTCCGCCGCATGGGATACCGCGCGGAATTCACCACGATCGACTGGGAACAGAAAACCAAACTGGTCGATAACGGAGAAATCGACTGCATCTGGGACTGCTTTTCCATGGACGGCCGCGAGAACGACTATCAGTGGGCGGGACCATATCTGGTAAGCCGTCAGGTCATCGCCGTCAGCGCGCAGAGCGGCATCGAGCAAATGAGTGATCTCGCCGGAAAGACCATCGCGGTGCAGGCCACCGGCAAGCCGGAGGCGATCTTTCTGAGCGGAGGCGAAAACGTCCCGGCCTTCCGAAATATCATCAGCCTCGCTGACCGCGGGGTGCAGTATGCCATGCTGGACTGCGGCTATGTGGACGCGGTAGCAGCACACGAGGAGGCTATCCGGCAGTATATGAAGGACTACGGCGCGAACTTCCGTATTCTGGATGAACCGCTGCTGACGACCGGCATCGGCGTGGCATTTTCCAAGAACGACACACGCGGTCTGGCGGCGCAGCTGACCGAGGTTTTCGCGCAGATGCGCGAGGACGGCAGCATGGAACAGCTGGTTGGAAAATATCTCGAGGTCCCCGCGCACAGTCTGGAGGTGGAGCAGCTTGAACAATAATTCCCGACGCATTGTCTTACGAAGGACGTTCTGGTGCCTGTGCTTCGCAGCGGGGCTTTTGTTCCTCGGCGCGGTATTCCTGCTGTCCCGGCACGCGGATATGCGGGACTGCGAGCAGCGCATGACCGAACTGATCGACTTTGTAAAGGAGCAGTCCTCCTCCTATGTGCAGTATAACGAGACCGCCGTGGCCAAGGCGCTCGTGCGCGGAACGACCGCCGTTCAGGAGCTGGAGGGCGTGACGCTTGACTGCGGCGAGGATGAGCTGCGGCAGTATGCGGAGCGGCTGGGACTGACCGGCATTTCGGTGCTGGATGCGAACGGCAGGCTGGTCTGCGAGTACAGCACGGACGGCATCGGCTATACCAGCCTGCAAACCGATTTGGAAGCCGAGCGCGTGCTCGCTGTGATCGGTCATCCGCAGAGCACCTATGTTCGGCGCGTGCAGCTGACCGACGGCTCGTTTGCCGACGCTGCCGTGCGCAGCTGCGCGGACGGACGCGGCGCGGTGCTTGGCTGGCGGCACACCGGGGCGGCGTTCGCAAAGAAATCTGTGCTCTCCGTGCAGAATCTGCTCGACGGCTACGACGCCGAGATCACGGGAACCGTGCTCCTGTCGGACGGCAACCGCGTAACTGCGTCGGACGAGCCGTCCCTCATCGGTACGGATACCACGGAAAATGATCTGCTCCGCCGCATCCGTTCAAGCGGCCATGCCGACCGGCTGGTCTATGCCGGACGCAGGGGCCTGACCCGATATTACGGCATGTACAGCCACGGGCGCAACTTCTACTACTATATATATGTCCCGGGCAGACTGCTCTACAGGGACACGCCGATCAATTTGATCGTGTCGTTCTTCGCCTGTGCGATCGTTCTAACGCTGCTCCTGTTCGTGCGGCGAGGAACGGAAAAGAGCTTCCTCCAGCAGCAGAAAACGCTCGAAAAGGAATATCAGACCTCGCTTGAGCAGAAAAACGCCGAGCTTGAACGCGCTATCCGTCAGGAAACGGCGGCAAACCGCGCCAAGCGCGAATTTCTGTTCAATATGTCGCACGACATCCGCACGCCGATGAACGCGATCATCGGCTTCACCTCGCTTGCGGCTACCCATATCGACAACCGTGAGCAGGTGCTCGACTACCTGAAAAAGACCGCGACGGCGAGCCAGCATCTGCTCTCGCTCATCAACGATGTACTTGATATGAGCCGTATCGAGAGCGGCAAGGTTTCTCTCGAACTGCGTCCGGTGCACCTGCCCGAGCTTGTACACGATCTGCGCGATATCATTCAGTCGAGCATCACCGCCAAGCGCATCTCACTTTTCATCGACATGGTCGATGTGGAGGATGAGGATGTTGTTGCCGACCCCATGCGTCTCAACCAGATCATGCTCAACATCCTGTCCAATGCCATCAAGTTCACCCCGGTAGGCGGCATGATCACCCTGCGCATCGTTCAGAAGCAGACCGCACCGCATGGCAGTGTGGATTATGAATTTCATATCCGTGATACCGGCATCGGCATGAGCTCGGCGTTTCAGGAGCATATCTTCGAGCAGTTTGCGCGCGAGGAGACCTCGACCGTGAGCAAAATTCAGGGAACCGGTCTCGGCATGGCGATTACGAAAAATCTGGTCGATATGATGGGCGGCAGTATTTCGGTCGAGAGCGAGCCGGGGAAGGGCTCGGAATTTACGGTTTCCCTGCGCTTTCCCATCAGCGGAGAGCAGGCCGTGCCGCAGCGTATCCCCCAGCTTGAGGGTCTGCGCGCGCTTGTGGCGGATGATGACACCAACACCTGTCTGAACGTCAGCAAAATGCTGCGCATGATCGGCATGCGGTCGGACTGGACAACCTCTGGACATGAGGCTGTTGTCCGCACGCAGGACGCGATCGAGCAGGGCGACGGCTTCTATGTCTTTATCATCGACTGGATGATACCCGATCTGAACGGCCTTGAGGTTGTGCGCCGCATTCGCAGGCTGATTGGCAGCAATACCCCGATCATCATCCTGACCGCCTACGACTGGGCGGATATCGAGGTTGAGGCAAAGGCTGCAGGCGTGACTGCGTTCTGCGCCAAGCCGCTGTTCATGTCCGAGTTGCGCCGCATACTGGCTGAGCCGTTTCTTTCGGCAGAGCCTGCGGAGCAGACGGAGAAAAAGGCAGATTTTGCCGGAAAACGGCTGCTGGTCGTCGAGGATAACGCCCTCAACCGCGAAATCGCGGTGACGATGCTCGAGGAAGGCGGGTTCGAGGTGGACACGGCGGAAAACGGAAAGATTGCGGTCGACAAGGTGCGCGAGAGCGCGCCCGGGTACTATGATCTGGTGCTGATGGACATTCAGATGCCGATCATGGACGGATATGCGGCTGCGCGTGCCATCCGCGCTCTGCCGGATGCCGAAAAGGCGGGTCTGCCCATTGTCGCCATGACGGCGAACGCCTTTGACGAGGACAGGCAGAACGCAGAGAAGGCAGGCATGAACGGCCATCTTTCCAAGCCGTTCGATATGCAGCAGCTGCTCACGATGCTCCGGGAGAAGCTGTCGCCGTAACGCTTTCATTTTCATCACGTTATTCGATAATGAAGCCGCCGGATCAGACTGAATAGGAAACGCAGGAAGCGTCCGTTTGGGATGCCTTCCTGCGTTTTTCTTTGCACACCGCCGGTGCGGTGGATTTTTTACCTTTTCTGCCCAGAAAAGGTTTACATTGCTTATCAATTGGCTTATGATAAAATCTGACAAAGGAGGTGGGCCTGTGCACGGAGTACGTCAATGGTGGGTGCGTCTGTCCATTTTGCACAAGGCGATCGTGCTGAGCTGCGCATTCATCATTCCCATTCTGCTGGTGGTGGGACTGTTAATGAACGATTTTTACGATTACCGCGAGAAAAGCGACGATATCCTGTCCGAATATGCACGCTGCACGGACTACATGAACGCCATGGAGCAGGAAAATGCGCTTCTGGGCGAGCTGACGTTTGCGGCGCCCGAGTCCGATACGATCGACAAATATGCGGACGCCGTGCAGGACACCGCCTCTGCGTGGGTGCGGCTGCGCAGCGCAGAGACCGACGGCAGCACGCAGAGCGAGGTGCTTAAGCAGGTCATCGACCGCACGATGAAAAGCTATCGTGTCCGTCAGGAGACGTTCATCGCGCAGCTGCATGACGGCACATTTGACGCGGTGAACTACGAAGCTCTGCGTACACAGGGCAGCTATCTGACGCAATACACCGATCAGCTGACGGCGGCGTTTCTGATGGAGGGACGCGAGGGCTATCTGGTCCTCGGTCAGCGGGGTACCTCGCAGAACATGGTATTTACCATCGTAGCCGCGATCGGCAGCGTGCTGTTTGCAGGCGCGATGCTGTACTACGCACGCAGCCTGCTGCTGCCGGTACAGCAGATGAGCCGCGGTGCACACCGCGTCGCGGATGGCGAATACGACATTGAGGACTTCAACTTTGCACGCTCGGACGAAATCGGTATGCTCGCCGACTCGTTCAACCATCTCAAGCACCAGATCGCGCGGACGATTCACGCACTGGAAAGCGAAGCACAGCTGGAAAAATCCCTGCGTCAGCAGGAGAGCGAGGCAGCACGCCTGCGGCAGCTGATCGAGCAGAGCCGCTTTGCGCAGCTGCAGAGCCAGATCAACCCGCATTTTCTGTTCAACACGCTGCAGAGCGTGGCCAATATGGCCGGAATCGAGCAGGCGACCGTCACCGGCGACATGGTGGTGCGGCTGGCGAACTTCTTCCGCTACACGCTCGACCATGACGACAGCGTGGTAACACTTGACCGCGAGCTTGCGCTGCTGCGCGACTACATTTCCCTGCAGGAGCTGCGGTTCGGTGAACGTATTTCGTTCGAGATGAACTGTGACAGCCGCTGTGCGGCCTGTGAACTGCCGAAATTCACACTGCAGCCGATTGTGGAAAACTCTATCGTACATGGTATGCGCAGCCGCAGTGCGGGCGGCCGCATCCGCATTGTCACTGAGAGCACACCGAATGGCTGCCGCATCCAGATTACGGACAACGGCGGCGGCTTCTCGCGCAGCAAAATGAAACAGAACACCGCCGAGGGACACCGGTCCATCGGCCTGCAGAATATCGCGGGACGCATTGCGCTGTCCGGCGGCAGCTTCCGCATTGTCAGCTGTCCCGGATTGGGCACGACCGCCCGCATCATACTGCCCATGAAAGGGGAAGAGCATATATGTTAAAGGTACTGATCGCGGAGGACGAACCGCTGAGTCTGCAGAATCTGAGCGGACAGATGCGCGATTTGCTTGGCGCGGATGCACTCATCGAGGGAGTTGCGAACGGACGGGAGGCGGTTGAACGCGCCCGTCAAATTCAGCCGCAGCTGGTGCTGATGGACATTGAAATGCCGGTGATGAACGGCCTTGATGCGGCAGCCATCATCCACAAAGCCATGCCGGAAACGCACATCGTATTCCTGACTGCCTTCGACCGCTTCGACTACGCCGTAGGCGCCATGCGGGCCGGCGGAACGGATTATCTGGTCAAGCCGTTTGACAGCGCACAGATTACCGCCTGCCTGCGCAAGCTGAATCTGCTGCCGGAAAGCCGTCCGGCGGTATGCGGGGACAAGCCGGGAAATACGTTCTGCACCCAGTTTTCCGTGTGGCTGGAGCATCATTACATGCAGGATGTGTCGCTTGATCAGGCGGCAGAGGCGATGGGCATGAGTTCGTTCTACTTCTCACGCTTTTTTCGCACCTCGTATAACCAGACCTTCCTTGAATACTTGACCGCCTACCGTATCGACCGTGCGGTTGAGCTGCTGCAGCAGACTGATATTCCGGTACGGGAAATCGCTGTTCGGGTCGGCTATACGGATGCAAACTACTTCACGAAGGTGTTCAAGCGGCATTTGGGCGTAACGCCTACCGAGTACCGCAATCATAACGCAAACTGAACGAGCCGCGCGGCAGGATTTACGGAATTTATACGGAAGTTTACTATTCCTTCCAAAATGTTTATGCAAATGTTATAAAATAGAATGTGAAAATTTTCAGTACGCTGTGATTTTACCTGTCTACCGCAAGTATTTACGATGTTGCCGAAACTGGTCACCCTATATAATAGGAGATGGAAAGATGAATAAACGCTTTCGGTGTGTGATCGCCGGATGGCTGCTGCTCATGCTCTGTGCATGTACCGGCGGCACGGACGAGCCGCATATCCGCTATTACCGCCTTGCCAGCGGGCAGAGCGAAAACTACCTCGCCAATCAGGCGTGTCAGCGCTTCTGCGACATGGTGCGCAGGGAAACGGACGGCGCGATACAAATTCTGCCGAGCTTTGATAACGAGCTTGGTACCGATGCATCCGCACTTGAGCAGTGCGTGTACGGCGGCATTGATTTTGTACGCACGCCAATCTCGTCTGCCGCAGCGTATGCACCGCAGCTTGCGGCGCTGCAGCTGCCGTACGAGTACACCTCGGACAAGCACCTGTTCCGGGTGCTGGACGGCGCAGTCGGTCAGCAGGTGATGGCCTCGCTCAAGGACAAGGGCCTTACCGGTTTAAGCTATTTTTATGCCGGTTACCGGTGCTTTTTCACGACCGGAAAGGCGATCACCTCACTCGATGACATGAAGGACCTGCGGCTCGGCACCGAGGATTCCTCGCAGATGAAGCAGGTCATTCCGATGTGGGGCGCCGAGGCGGTGACGCTGCCGCCGGATGAGATCGCGCTCGCGCTCCGCACCGACCGGATTGACGGCGCCGAGAGCACGCTGCCTACCTATGTGGACAGCGGCTATTATCAGCTTGCACCGTACTGGACGTACGACCGACATTCCTACAACGCGGATGTGCTGGTCGCGTCCTCGGAAACGTGGGAAACGTTCTCTCAGGAGGAGCAGACCATCATTGAGCGGTGCGCCGCCGAGGCGGCTTCGTGGCAGCGCGACCACTGGCAGAGCGCCGAGGTTCGAGCAATGCTGCATGCATCCCGCAGCGGCTGCTACATGGCGCTGCTCGATGAGGAGCAGGCCGATAAGTTCCGTGCAGCGGTGCAGCCGATTTACGAACACCTTTCCGATGCGCAGAAGGAGGTCGTGCAGGCCGTACAGGCACTGGCCGACAGCGATTAGCGAGAACCCCTCCTTGTGCACGAGCAGTTTGTTCGCAAACGTCCGCAAAACGGCGTTTTCGATAGAGGAAAAAGAACAAGGAGGCTAAAAAGATGAAAATCAAAAGATTGATGGCAGGTCTGCTTTGCGGTGCAGTCGGTGCGGCAACCCTTGGTTTGTCCGGCTGCGGCAATGCCGCGGACAGCGGCATGATGGATGCGGCAAACGCCAATGCAGTTGCAGGCGGCAGCAGTGATCTGCCGGTCATCACCTGGAAGATGGGTTCCACCTGGGGTGACGGCAACATTCACTTCACCTGTGACGAGCGCTTCTCCGAGCTGGTCAGCCAGCTGACCGACGGACGCTTCACCATCACCAACTATCCGGAAGGCTCGCTGTGTGCGGCAAATCAGCTGTTTGATTATGTCCAGAACGGCACCATCCAGTGCGGCGGTGACTGGGGCGGCTACTGGAGCGGCAAGGATACCGCTTTTGAGCTGCTCTCCACTACAATGGATAACTTCACCGGCATGGACTACTACATCTGGATCACCCAGGGCGGCGGCCTGAAGTGCTATCAGGATATGTACGGCAAGTACAACATGACGTATTTCCCGATCATGATCAATCACGCAGAGTCCGGTATCCGTTCGACCAAGCCGATCACTTCTATCAAGGACATGCAGAGCATGAAGATCCGCCTCGGCGGCGTTATGGCAGGCCGTGCGGCGGAAAAGCTCGGCATCAACATCACCACCGTTGCAGCAAGCGAGTTGTATGAGTCGCTGCAGCGCGGCGTTATCGACGGCGGCGAGTTCTCCACGCCGTGCTCGGATGATTCGCTGAAATTACAGGAGGTTGCCAAGTACTGGTGCTCGCCTGCATGGTATCAGTCCGGCGGTGTCAACGGCGTTATGATCAACAAGGACGCGTGGAACGAGCTTCCTGAGGAGTACCAGAACGCCATCCAGATGGCGGCTGAGATCTGCACCTCCGAGCAGCTGTCCCGCTACCTGTGGATGGATTTCGATTCCACCAAGAAGATGCTCGAGGAGGACGGCTGCGTCGTCACCAAGATGAACCAGGACGACTGGAATACCATCCGTGAGACCTGCCGTCAGGTTTACGAGGAAGAAGCTGCGAAGAATGAAAACTTCAACATGGTATACAGCTCTATGCAGGATTACCGTGAACATGCCGATACCTACCGCGCAATGCTCGGTGACTACGGCTGGGGCTTCAACTACGATGAATCCGAAAAGTGACCGACAGAGTGTTCCGTGCTCTCTTTTGAGAGCACGGAGCCTCAGAAGATGAGGTGTAATATATGAAAGTGATCAAACGCATCTGCGATGTGATCGACCTCGTCAATGACTGGATCGGCAGGATTGCTTCCTTCGCCGTTCTTGGCATTCTCGCGGTCATTGTTACCGAAGTCGTGCTGCGCCGTTTGTTCCACAGTCCGCAGATCTGGACGATGGACGTCATCTGCATGACCTTCGGCTGCTACATTATCATGGTCTGCGCCTACGGCTTCCAGAAGAAGGCCTTTGTTGCGGTTGATGTGCTGTATGCACGGCTTAAACCGCTTGCGCAGAACATTCTGCACCTGATTACCTATCTGGTGTTCTTTGTTCCGTTCGTATTCGTGCTCGTGCCCGAGAGCTTCGGATTTTTCCTTCGCTCGTATACCACGGGTGAGCGCGGCTACTCGGTATGGGCGCCGCCGGCATGGCCGGTCAAGCTGGCGCTGTTCGTCGGCATGACGCTGCTCGCACTGCAGGGCATTTCCGAGATGCTCAAGTGCGTGCGCGGCATCGGTGAAGCCGTTTCCGGCACGGATGATACGAAGGGAGGCGACGCTGCATGATGGAAATGCTGACCAATCTTGTCACGCAGTCCGGCGTTGGCGCAACACAGCTCAGCGCGATCCTGCTTGGCGTACTGTTCCTTATCATGATCATCGGTCTTGCGGCCGGTCAGGAGCTTGCGTTCGTCCTCGGCGGCGCCGGTGTTGTTATCGGTTATCTCGCCTGGGGCGGCCCGGGCATCACCATCGCCATGACCAAGGTGTACGACCAGATGCAAAGCTATTCCATGGTCGCCATCCCGATGTTCGTGCTGATGGCAAACTTTTTGACACATTCCAAGGTTGCGGATGGGTTGTTCCTCTCTATCCGCTACCTGCTTGGTCCTCTGAAGGGCGGTCTCGGTCTGGCAGTGATCGTGGTTTCCACCGTGTTTGCTGCCACGACCGGTATCGTCGGCGCATCCGTTGTTACCATGGGCATGCTGTCCGTACCGGTGCTGCTGAAGTGCGGCTATAAGCCGTCTCTCGCGTGCGGCATGGTGTGTGCGGGCGGTTCGCTCGGCATCCTGATCCCGCCGTCCATCATGCTGGTTTCGATGGGCTCCTATGCGAATGTATCGGTCGGCAAGATCTTCTTCGCCGCCATCGTTCCGGGTCTTGTCCTGTCGCTGTTCTACATGATCTATGTGTTCGTCATCTGCCATATCCACCCGGATTACGGTCCGGCGATGACTACCGAAGAGCTGGCTGCCATGCCGCTGCGTGAGCGCATCACCGGTTCGCTCATCAACCTGATCCCGCCGGTCATCCTGATCGTCGGCGTGCTTGGTTCCATCTTCACCGGCTGGGCAACTCCGACCGAGGCGGCAGGCGTTGGCGCACTGTTCTCGCTTATTCTCGCAATTTTCTACAAGCAGTTCAGCTTCAAAATGCTGTACGATTCGCTGATCGACACCGCAAAGACTTCTGCGATGGTATTCATCATCCTGTTCGGCGCGTCTGCCTTCACCGGCATCTTCATGTCGCTCGATGGCGACCAGCTGATCGCAACCTGGATTTCGAGCGTTGGCATCGGCAAATGGGGCGCGTTCGCAATCATGATGACGATCGTATTCGTTATGGGCATGTTCCTCGACTGGCTGGGTATCGTTATGATCGTGTTCCCGATCTTCCTGCCGATTATGGATATGTTCGGCTTTGACCGCCTGTGGATCGTCGCAGTTACAGCTGTTATGCTGCAGACCTGCTTCATGACGCCGCCGTTCGGCTTCGCACTGTTCTACATCAAGGGCATTGTGCCGCCGTCGGTCAAAATACAGGAAATCTACCGCGGCGTTATCCCGTTCATCCTGATTATCATCGCAGTGGTAATTCTGGTAACGGTATTTCCGCAGATTGTATATTTCCTCCCGAATCTGGTAGCATCTTAATCTTTCTCCTGAGCCTTCCGGCAGCCACCTGTGCCGGAAGGCTCATCTGCGTTAAGGAATAGCAGGCTTTGGGCAAAAAATAACTATTGACTGTGCAGGATATGGTGTTATACTGGATGGGTACGCAAAAAAACGTACTATTTGTTGCCTGTGTTATTTTACAGTTCAATGCGGTTCCCTCTCACCGTGAAAAGGGACATGTGTAGATGCGTTTGAACTGTGGAATAAATCTCTGTCTGCCGGATTGTTGGAGTATTTGCCGGCGGCAGCCCCCTCCGGGCTCTCTGATCTGTTGGAAATCAGAGAGCACTTGCTTATTCTTGCGTGGAAAAATTCCGTAAATCGCTTGACTTATCGAAAAATTTCGGGTATAAGATTATATTGAACAGTCAAAAATTCGATGTTATACTATTATATAATGTATGCCTGTTTGAAGCCTGAACGGTATGGTCAGGCTCGGTTTGTCGAAAAGGTCAATATTCATGCAGCTTCAGCCAATTCGCGCAGCAGCGCGTGTAAAATAGCATTTGCTTTGCAAATGCAAAAAAGTCGGGGCGTGTACCTGACTTTTTTGACTTCTGGAGGGAGAAAGTTTCTGTATTGGAACTTTCGGACGACTTTGGAACGGCTCGCGGTCCGTTCCTGCTTGTCAGCGAAATTGTAGTTTCGCCGACAGCCTAAGCCTGAACGGTGCGTTCAGGCTTTCGGTATATCATACTGCAGCATCGTTAAAGGAGGGGATTTATCGTGCAGACGCAGATTTTTACGGCGCATAAGCGGCATCTGGGACTGCGGGCGCCGACGGTGCTTGCCGTCGGCTTTGCGCTGACGATTCTGGTGGGTGCGCTGGTGCTGATGCTGCCGGTTTCGGCGGCAGACGGACAGATAACGCCGTTTCTCGACGCGCTGTTCACAGCAGCCTCGGCGAGCTGCGTTACCGGACTCGTCACGGTCAGCACGGCGGTGCACTGGTCGGTGTTCGGCAAGTGCGTCATCCTGCTGCTGATTCAGATCGGCGGCATGGGAGTTATTACTGTGGCCGCATCCTTTGCAATGATTTCCGGGCGGAAGATTTCTTTGATGCAGCGCAGTACCATGCAGGAAGCGATTTCAGCGCCAAAGGTAGGGGGAATAGTTCGCCTGACTGGCTTTATCGTCAGGGGGACATTGGTGATGGAGTTGCTGTGTGCAGCGGTTATGGCACCAGTGTTTTGCCGTGATTTCGGGAAAAAGGGTCTTTGGATGGCGCTGTTTCATTCAGTGTCCGCTTTTTGCAACGCAGGCTTTGATCTGTTGGGTGTGCGCACTCCCTTTTCCTCCCTGACCAGCTATGCAGCGAATCCAGTCATAAACTTTACGATTATGTTCTTGATTGTGTTTGGCGGCATTGGCTTTCTGACTTGGGATGATATTCGGGCAAATCGACTGCATTTGCGCAAATATAGGATGCAGAGCAAGGTGATTCTTTGTACCACAGCGGTTTTATTGATCGTTCCGGCCATGTACTTTTATTTTTTTGAGTTTGCTGATCTCACCCGAAAGGAACGGCTTTTGTCTTCTCTTTTTCAAGCCGTAACACCACGAACGGCGGGTTTTAATACGGTGGATTTAACGGATTTGAGTGAGGCCGGACAATTTATCACCCTTGCGCTGATGCTGATCGGCGGTAGTCCCGGGTCTACCGCAGGCGGTTTGAAAACAACAACCATTGCTGTTTTGCTTACTACTGCAATTTCCACCTTTCGGCGCAGAGAAAATGCAAACCTCTTTGGACGTCGCATTGATGATGATGTCGTAAAAAATGCAGCGACAATTTCGCTTATGTATATCACGCTATGTTGTACCGGTGGCCTTATCATCAGCGTTTCCGAAGGACTTCCCATGCTTACCTGCCTTTTTGAAACTGCCTCGGCTGTTGGCACAGTCGGCCTGTCCCTGGGGATTACTCCGGAACTGAATCTGCTCTCACGGGTTGTTTTGATTTTGCTGATGTTTTTTGGACGAGTCGGTGGCCTTACATTGATTTTTGCGGCCTTATCCGGTGTGCAAAAGAAAGTATCAAAACTGCCAAAGGAAAAAATAACAGTAGGATAAAGGAGACATTATGAAATCAATTCTTCTAATTGGTCTTGGGCGATTTGGAAAGCATATTGCCATGCACTTGAATCATTTGGGTCACCAAGTGATGGCGGTAGATACTTCAGAGGAACGTGTAGAGGATGTTTTGCCCATTGTTACCAACGCACAGATTGGAGACAGTACGAATGCCGATTTTTTGGAATCTCTCGGTGTTCGCAATTATGATGTATGTATTGTGGCCATCGGCAACAATTTTCAGAGTTCGTTGGAAACAACTTCTCTGCTTAGTGAATTAGGAGCGAGGTTTGTAGTTTCCAGAGCTGCAACCGACGTTCAGGAAAAATTTTTGTTACGTAATGGTGCAAATGAAGTAGTCTATCCAGAAAAACAGCTTGCAAAGTGGACTGCAATCCGTTACAGTGCGGACCACATTCTCGATTACATTGAACTGGATGAAAATCACGCCATGTTTGAGATTCCCGTTCCAAAAGATTGGGCGGATCATTCGATTGGAGAGCTTGATATTCGTAAAAAATTCAATATTAACATTATGGGAATCAAGAAAAGCGGCAAGCTGGAGTTATCTATTTCTTCAGACACAGTGCTGAAAGCAGGGGATACCATATTGGCATTGGGAAGCAACAGAAATTTGCAAAAGTGCTTTCATACTTGATTTCAAAAAATCAAGGAAATTGGAGGTGAATCCATGCGGGATGTTATTTTACTTGTAAGTACATCCGCTATATGTATTTTTGGGTATTTTCTGATGGATAAACTGGATACTTTTCTGGAAAACAATCGGAATGAGCAAGAAAATGCTCTGACTTACGGCGAAAACAGCTTGCGAATTGGTTTTTCCAACCCATTAATGGCAGGCGGTCTCGCAGATGCTTTCGAGACTTACGGCAAACAGCATCCGGATGTCTCTATCCATATTTTCAGCGGAGAAGAAAGTGAATTGTGCAGAGAACTGGAAACACATAAATTGGACATAATTTTTTTACCAGAGAATACAGCTGTATCGGAAAAAATTCATTATAATGCACGGATAGTGATTCTTCGTTGCACCCCGGTTGTAATGAAATATGCCGGCTTGTCCATTGAGCCGATTGCCCAGAATCACATCACTCAAAAAGCACTATGGAGAAATTCTAAAAAAACACCTGTTATTGATTCTTTTATTGGATGCATGAATAGACTTGCCGTGAATCAGTCGCAGATGTAGGTTTTGACTTTGTGTGTTATAATATTAAAAAAAGAAATCGCTCTTACTTGAGTGATAGACGAGGAGGAACAAAATGGAATTGCCAAGACAAGATCCGGATCAGCTTCTTCGTGCGATTTGCAGCGATACATACACTAGGAAAAGTGGAAAACTTAAAATCTTTTTTGGCTATGCCGCAGGTGTCGGAAAGACCTATACAATGCTTCAAGCGGCTCATCAGGCTAAGGAGCGCGGCATCGATGTAGTTGCTGGATACATAGAACCCCATGCCCGACCTCAGACGGCGGCACTTCTGGACGGCTTGGAGCAGCTTCCTGTGAAACAAATTGATTACGGAGGAATGACCCTTTGTGAATTTGATATTGATGCTGCTCTCAAGCGAAATCCCCAGCTCATACTGGTGGATGAGTTTGCCCACACCAACATAGAAAGCAGTCGGCACACGAAGCGGTATCAGGAACTGCTAAATGCTGGAATTGATGTCTATACTACTGTAAATGTCCAACATATTGAGAGTATTAACGATACAGTGGCCTCTATCACCGGAATTCTTGTGCGGGAGCGCATTCCTGATTCTGCCTTTGATCAGGCGGATCAGGTAGAACTGGTGGATATTGAACCTGCGGAGTTGCTGGAAAGACTGGCAAGTGGAAATGTGTACCGGAAAGACCAGGCCAAACGGGCGGCAGTCAATTTCTTTACGCTTGAAAATCTGACTGCATTGAGGGAAATTGCTCTTCGCCGATGTGCTGACCGGGTAAATTTGTTGACAGAACGCGCCAGGATACAAAGCCGCGGCGATTACCATACGGATGAGCATATTCTGGTGTGCCTTTCTTCATCTCCATCCAACGCCAGAATTATCCGTACTGCCGCCAGAATGGCAAGAGCCTTCCGAGGGACATTTACCGCTCTTTATGTTGAAACATCTAATACAGCGGAGATGAGTGAAGAGGACAAAAAACGTTTGCAGGATAATAAACGGCTGGCCCAGCAGCTTGGTGCCACAATTGAGACAAGCTATGGTGATGACGTGCCTGTTCAAATTGCCGAATTTGCCCGTCTTTCCGGCATCTCAAAAATC
>ERZ838839.1976-NODE-1976-length-17311-cov-3.072612_pt1 | contig 17311 bp, 9 predicted proteins | sample MGYA00519909_ERZ838839 | MGnify/ENA primary metagenome ERZ838839 (study PRJEB31850, sample SAMEA3708843) | human gut metagenome | biome: human gut; feature: human-associated habitat; material: faeces | place: China | collected 2014 ... | reverse complement strand
TCCCAACATTGGGATTGTATCATAAGGAATTCAAGACATTCTGATTTGAGTGTGATTGCAATGAAGTTAAATGATGTAATCAAAAAGTTTGAGTCAAAGGAGGAATAATACATTTGTTTAATGTAATAAAGAAAGACGGAACGATTGAAGAATACAATGAACAAAAAATTATCAATGCTTGTAATAAGGCAGCCAGAAGAGCAATGTATGAGTTTTCAGACAAAGATTATACAACCATTCTAAATGGCGTTTGGGAACTTATCGAAGAAAATTATGACGATGATGCTGACATACCAATTTATGAAATGCATAACATGGTCGAGGCTGTTCTTGAAGCTAATTTCCCAATCGTTGCAAAAATGTATAAAGAGTATAGAAACTATAAAAAAGACTTTGTTCATATGATGGATAAAGTTTATGAACGAAGTCAGACTATACGATACATTGGAGATAAAAACAATGCCAATACTGATTCAGCTTTGGTTGCGACAAAACGAAGTTTGATATACAACGAATTAAGTGGAGAATTATATAAAAAGTTTTTCTTAACTCATGATGAAAAACAAGCAATGAAAGATGGATATATTTATATTCATGATAGAAGTGCAAGGCTGGATTCTTTCAACTGTGACTTGTTTAATGTTGGCGAAGTTATGAAAAATGGATTTGAAATGGGGAACATTTGGTATAACGAACCCAATTATCTTGATACTGCATTTGATGTAATGGGAGATATTATATTATCTACTGCTGCACAGCAGTATGGCGGATTCACAGTACCGGAAGTAGACAAGATTCTTGCACCTTATGCACAGAAGAGTTACGATAAATATATCCAGGAATTTATGAAATACTCTGACGAGAGCTGGACAGGACGTGAAGAACGTGCGATCGAGTATGCGCTTGACAAAGTTCGCAGAGATTTTGACCAGGGATGGCAGGGGATTGAGTATAAGCTGAATACAGTCGGATCTTCCAGAGGGGATTATCCATTTGTAACTGTAACTCTTGGACTTGGAATAAAGCAGTTCGAGAAGATGGCAAGTATTTCTCTTCTTGAAGTGCATAAAGGCGGACAGGGTAAGGCAGGACGCAAGAAACCGGTACTCTTCCCGAAAATCGTATTCCTTTATGATGAAAATATCCATGGAAAAGGCAAGATCAGTGAGGATGTATTTGAGGCAGGGGTTGACTGTTCTGCCAAGACTATGTATCCGGACTGGCTGTCCATGTCAGGAAAAGGATATATTTCCAGTATGTACAAGCAGTATGGAAAGGTTATAAGTCCTATGGGATGTCGTGCGTTCTTAAGCCCCTGGTACGAGAGAGGCGGTATGTATCCGGCAGATGATAAGGATGTTCCTGTGTTTGTGGGAAGATTTAACATCGGTGCGGTAAGCCTTCATCTTCCAATGATCCTTGCCAAAGCCAGAGCAGAGAGCAGGGATTTCTACGAAGTGCTAGATTTCTATCTTGAGATGATCCGTAATCTGCATATCCGTACCTATGATTATCTGGGACAGATGCGTGCGTCAACCAACCCGCTGGCATATTGTGAGGGAGGATTTTACGGTGGACATCTGAAACCGAATGAAAAGATTGGCAAGATTCTGAAACCAATGACAGCATCCTTCGGAATCACTGCATTAAATGAGCTCCAGGAACTTTACAATGGCAAATCCATTGCTGAAGACGGGCAGTTTGCACTGGATGTGCTGAAATATATCAACAGGAAAGTAAATGAATTTAAAGAGAAAGATGGTTATCTTTATGCAATTTATGGAACACCGGCAGAGAGTTTATGTGGACTGCAGGTGGAACAGTTCCGTAAGATGTATGGCATTGTGAAAGGGGTTTCTGATCGTCCTTATGTAAGCAACAGTTTCCACTGTCATGTGACTGAAGATGTAACTCCGATTGAAAAACAGGATCTGGAGGGACGTTTCTGGGAGTTGTGCAACGGCGGTAAGATTCAGTATGTACGTTATCCGATCGATTATAATCGTGAAGCAATACGTACTCTGATCCGCAGAGCCATGTCTTTGGGATATTATGAGGGAGTAAATCTTTCCCTTGCTTACTGTGATGACTGCGGACATGAGGAACTTGAAATGGACGTGTGTCCGGTATGCGGTTCCAAGAATCTGACAAAGATTGACCGTATGAACGGATATCTTTCCTACAGCCGTGTGCATGGTGATACTCGTCTGAACGAAGCGAAGATGGCAGAGATTGCGGAACGTAAATCTATGTAATATCAGGTCAGGGGTAAACTTTTGAATCTGACATCATAATATGATAATTAAAAGACATATACCGGCAAGATGATATGTATTGCTCTGGTATATGTCTTTTTGTATTGTCAGATAAAATATAGCAATCCTCTTAAATGTATTATTTACGAGGATTGCTATAGAATCATTTAATGATAGTTCCGGTTTTTTCGAAATATCCATCCTTTGCATGCGCAATATCTGTGATGATCGTTCTTCTGTTATCTCCCTTTTCGATAAAAGAGATTCCGGCTTCGAATTTAGGAAGCATGGAGCCTGGGGCAAACTGATTGTCAGCCATATATTTCTTAGCATCATCTACAGAAATTGTATTAAGATATTCTTCATTGTCCTGACCGAGGTTCAGACTTACTTTCTCAACACTGGTAAGGATCAGAAGAGTATCTGCGTTCAGCTCCTCTGCAAGAAGTCCGCTTGCAAAATCCTTCTCAATGATGGCACTTGCACCATGAAGATCGATTCCCTGTTCCATAACCGGGATTCCGCCGCCGCCTGCTGCGATTACTACCTGGCCCGCATCTACAAGTGTGCGGATTGTTTCAAGCTCTACGATTTTCTGCGGTTTCGGAGCTGCCAGGATTCTTTTATAAGTGCCGTCAGCCAGTTTAGTGACAAAGTTTCCCTTGCTTTCTTCAGTTTCAGCCTCTTCTTCTGTAAGGACACGTCCGATGATCTTCTCAGGTTCAGCGAAAGCATCATCATATGGATCAATGACAACCTGTGTAAGGATAGTAGCTACCGGTTTATAAATACCGCGGGAAATAAGTTCTGCGCGGATTGCGGTCTGGAGGTCATATCCGATATAGCCCTGACTCATTGCCGAACATACGGACATAGGTGCAAATGTATAGTCAGGATGTGTTTTGCCAAATTCATTCATGGCTGTGTGGATCATTCCAACCTGTGGACCGTTACTGTGGGAAATGACTACACGATTTCCGGCTTCTACAAGATCTGCGACAGCTTTGGCTGCTTTTTTTGTAGCGATTTTCTGCTCCGGTAAGGTGGTTCCTAATGCTCTGTGGCCCAGTGCAACTACTGTAATTTTTTCGCTCATGGGAATTACCTCGATTCTTTCATGTTCTGTAAATATGATATCAGCGGGGTGATCTTATATATAAAGATTTTTGAAATTTTTTATCACTGATATCATAAATATTCAATCATATTGATATCCTACATTATAAAAGACTGCCAGTAGAATTGCAATAGAAAATAACTCAAAAAACACCTCGCGGGATATTACCAGTGAACAGTAACAAAAAACAAACAGCTCTCACATTTCTGTGAGAGCTGTTTTGTTTTTTTGAGGGGGGAGATAGAGAGTGGTTTTTCATCTATCCAAGACCTATTATATGGGAAAATTATGTTCAAAGTATGTCGAATTTCTGAAACAATCGGTAAATTTATAAAAGAATTATAAACAAATACGAAAAATAAAAAGTGGTATCTTGTTTTTATAGCATAGACATGCTAAAGTAGATTCATCGGCAACAGCCGTTATCAGTATTCTTATTTTCACGCACCGGTCCGGTGCAAAAATTTCCAATTATTTATTGATAGTCCGGGAGATGGTTTTGAATCCTGAGCAGAAACTCTGAAAATCTTATTTATTGTGCAAAACAGAGAGGAGAGATGCGTATGTCTGTGGATATGAACTTATAATCTCGAAAGATACTGTACCGATATCATTCTGACAGTGGAAGTACCTCAGATGACATAGAATAAAAATTCAGGAGAATGAGAGAATGAAAAAAAGAATATGGAATCAGTTAAAAAAAGCAGTCATGATAACGGCTGCTGTCGGGATTTTGGGAGCAGGAGCAGTATCAGCAGCAGAATTTGAAGCTGCAGAGTTATATGTTCCTGCTGTGGGTTTAAAGCAGAGTGCACAGTGGATCGATGAAGAGAAATTTCAGGCAGAACTGACACTGGAAGTGAGCGGTCTGAAAGAACTGTACAAAAGTCAACAGGAAAATACTGCTTCGGAGAACGGACAGTTGCAGATGGAAAATAGTACATGGGATGGAGAAGTGAGAGAAGCAGAAGCAGCAGAAAATACGACAGATGAAGTGGATTCTGAAAATACAGAGTGTGAATCAGAGAGTGCAGTAATAGATATAGAAGATATAGAAAGCGAAGAATACCGGAAGGCAGAAGAAAACGCAGAAGGATCTGACACAGAAACCGGACAGACACAACAGAGTGAGCAGGAGAACCAAAATGAGATCAGGGAAGATAAAACCAGATATTTTCTGACTGTATATATTTCAGAATATTTTCAGGTAAATGCAGAAGCGTTAAAGAATGATCTGCAGGCTGAATCCGTACAGATACAAAATAAGAAAGGTGAGACAACCCAGATTACAAAGCTGACCTGTGAGACTGCACTTTCAGATGCGGAAACAGATATCTTTACCATGAAAGTGCCGGTGTCTCTGCGTGAAGAATATCGTATTTCTTCTGTAAAAACAGATTATCCTCTGTGCCAGGATGCACCGCTTTGCAAAGATTGGGAGGGGACAGGTGCGTATTTCTGGATGAAATCAGGGGATGAAACCCGGACTGTTGCAGAAACTCCTTCAGCTCTGCTTTCCGTACAGGAGGCAAAAACAGGGATCACAGCCCGGTTACAGCAGGAGACGAAAGAGGTACGTGCAGGGCAGAACCTTACTTATATATTGTCTGTAGAGAATACAGGAGAATTACCTCTGGAAAATATAGAGATGTCCAGTGTTTTTTCTCAGGATAATATAAAAGCCGAATGGAAACAGGAAGAGGGATTTACTGCAAATGGTATGCAGGGAATTATTTCAGGTCTTAAGGCAGGAGAAATCAGAAATCTTCAGATGACAGTACAGCTTACAGAAGAGCAGGCAGGAGAGCTTATTCATACAGTAACTGTAAAAGCGAAATATCCGGGAAAGGAAGAAAGTATTGGATGTCAGAAATCAGTCGGAACAGAAGTCATTGCATTAAAGGCTGCTTTTGAGGTGGAGAAAACTGCGGACAGAACACAGGCATATCCGGGAGATACGATCACATATCAGATCTGCATCAGGAATACGGGTGAGCGAACACTTCATTCGGTTCTCAGTACAGAAAGATTCCAAAATGCCGGTATTCAGGCAAACTTTGTCAGGAAAGAGGGCGTAACATTAAACAGCACAGGCACACAGGCTCTGATTCCGCAGATCGCACCGGGAGAGGCTTTTGCACTTTACGCCACAGTGACTGTTCCACAATATATGGCAAGTCAGGAATTGATCAATGAGGTAATCGTTACATCTGATGAGACTGGTACACAGGCAATGACATCTAAGGCAAACGTAGAATTAAAGGAAACTGATAATATTGTTACAGTTACGCCGCAACCGGCATCTCTGGCTTCCCAGAGTTATGGATATGACTCAAAGTCCGGAAGTGCTTATACTACTGCTTCCAAACCACGTACAGGAGATGAGACAGAAACGGCTTTGTATATTGTACTGGGGATTTTTGCAATCATGTCCGGAGTCAGTGCATTCTGTTACAGGAAGACAAAAAAACAGCAGAAGTAGAGAAACAACGTTGAAACGACAGGGGAGGTGTGCTATTCTTATATAGAATATACGCTTTAGTAAAACACCTCTGCCTGACTTTAAAGAAATTGCGTTACTGTGAACGGAGTGAACAGTAACGAAATTGCCGTAGAGGCTGTATAAAATTCAGGCAGGCAGGAAATGATATGGAGGATTAAAATGAAATTAATATCCTTACTGGAAAAGCTGGAATATACATGTCTTCAGGGCAGTACAGACCAGGAAGTAAAAAATGTGATTTATGATTCCCGGAAAGTAGAAGAGGGCTCTCTTTTTATCTGTATCCGCGGTGCAGTGGTGGATGGCCATAAATTTGTGCCGGATGTAGTTGCAAAAGGAGCAAAGGTTCTGATCGTGGAAGAAGCTGTGGAAGCACCGGAAGATGTGACAGTCATTCTTGTGAAAGATACACGATATGCAATGGCGTTTATTTCTGCCGCATATTTCGGATATCCCGCAGAGAAACTGAAAACAATTGGTATCACAGGAACAAAAGGAAAAACAACCACTACGTATATGGTAAAATCTATTCTGGAAAATGCCGGATATAAAGTGGGACTGATCGGAACCATTGAAGCGATCATCGGTGACAAAGTGATTCCTGCAAAGAACACAACACCGGAGTCTTATGTGATTCAGGAATATTTCCATGAGATGGCAGAAGCCGGCTGTGACTGTGTGGTTATGGAAGTTTCCTCCCAGGGACTGATGCTTCACAGAACTCAGGGATTTGTTTTCGATTTTGGTATTTTTACAAATATTGAGCCGGATCATATCGGACCAAATGAACATAAGGATTTTGATGATTATCTCAGATGCAAGTCCTTACTTCTGAAACAGTGCAAGGTAGGAATTGTAAACAGAGATGATGAACATTTCGAGAAGATTATTGAAGGTCATACATGCAGCCTGGAAACTTATGGATTTTCACCGGAAGCAGACCTTCGTGCGGAAGATGCAAAGCTGGTCGGAGGTAAAGGATATCTGGGTATTTCCTACCATCTGAAAGGACTTCTGGATTTTCATGTGGAGATAGATATTCCCGGTAAATTCAGCATCTACAATTCATTGACAGCAATCGCGATCTGCCGTCATTTTAAGGTTTCGGAAGAAAACATTCTCAAAGCCTTAAAAGTAGCTAAGGTAAAAGGCCGTATCGAAATGGTAAAAGTATCCGATGATTTTACTCTGATGATCGATTACGCGCATAATGCCATGGCTCTGGAGAGTCTTCTGACCACTTTGAAAGAATATCATCCCCACAGACTGGTATGTCTGTTTGGATGCGGAGGCAACAGATCGAAGCTTCGCCGCTATGAGATGGGAGAGGTTTCCGGAAAGCTTGCAGACCTTACCATCATTACCTCTGATAATCCACGTGATGAAGAACCACAGGCGATCATCGATGATATCAAGATCGGTATGGCGAAAACCGATGGAAAATATGTAGAGATTCCGGACAGAAAAGAAGCCATCGCCTATGCGATCCATCATGGAGAGCCGGGGGATATTATAGTTCTGGCAGGTAAGGGACATGAGGATTATCAGGAAATTAAAGGAAAGAAATATCCTATGGATGAACGTGTCCTGATCGCAGATATTCTTGCTGGTAAATAGGTAGCGGGTCAAACAGGAATAAGTTCATGATATATGCTGATATAATAATTGATATTTCCAGTGATAAACTGGACCGGAGTTTTCAATATCGTGTACCGGAAAGGCTGGAGAAGAAAATAAAGGCAGGGATGGTGGCAGCCATCCCTTTTGGAAATGCCGGCCGGGTGCGTAAAGGATATGTGATCGGATTGTCAGATAAACCGAAAATTGCTCCCGAAAAGATTAAAGAAATCAGTGAAATCTGCAGTGGAGAAGAGACTACGGAATCCAGACTGATCGCCCTGGCAGCCTGGATGAGAGAAAATTATGGTTCCACCATGATCCAGGCTCTCAGGACAGTACTTCCTATCCAGGAGAAAATCAAGGCAAAAGAGAAAAAATATATATGCCTGGATATTTCCGAAGAGGCGGGAGCGCAGTTGCTGAAAGAACTTGAACAAACAAGGTTTAAAGCCAGAACAAGACTTCTGAGGAAACTTCTGGAGAAAAAAAGACTGGATTATACACATGCGGCGAAAGAACTGGGGACAACTTCTGCTGTTGTAAAGAAATTTCAGGAGCAGGGGATTATCCGCATAGAATATGATGAGATAATGAGAACTTCACTGAATACAGGTGATATTTCCGGAGAAAGGCGAATGCCGCTTACAGATGAACAGGAAGCGGCAGTAAAGCAGATACAGAGAGAGTGGAAAAAACCATCGCCGAAGCCTGTACTGATCGAGGGAGTGACAGGGAGCGGGAAAACCCAGGTGTATATAAAGCTGATCGAGCAGACGCTTTCTCAGGGAAAAGAAGCAATCGTGTTGATCCCGGAGATTGCTCTGACATATCAGACGGTACGCAGATTTTATGCCAGATTTGGGGATAAAGTATCAGTTATCAATTCCAGACAGTCTCAGGGAGAACGCTATGATCAGTTTAAACGTGCGAAAAAGGGAGAAGTCCAGGTGATGATCGGTCCCAGATCTGCGCTGTTTACGCCATTTGCCAGTCTGGGACTGATCATTATTGATGAAGAACATGAACCAAGCTATAAAAGTGAAAGCACACCCCGTTATCATGCAAGGGAAACTGCAATCAGGAGAGCTGTTTTAGAACATGCAAATGTGGTAATGGGTTCAGCTACTCCATCAGTGGAAGCCTACAGTAAGGCAATGAATGGGGAATATAGTCTGGTCAGGCTGACAACAAGATATGGAAGCAGACCTCTGCCCCGGGTTTCTATCGTAGACCTGCGTGAGGAATTAAAAGCAGGAAACAGGTCTGTACTGAGCAGAGAACTCCGGCAAAAGATGAAAGGCCGGTTTGAGAAAAAAGAACAGGTAATGCTTTTTCTGAACAGAAGAGGATACGCAGGTTTTGTATCCTGCCGGTCCTGTGGACATGTGATGAAGTGTCCGCATTGTGATGTTTCTCTTTCGGAGCATAATAATGAAAGGCTTTTATGTCATTACTGTGGATATGAGACAGGAAAACCCCGGATATGCCCGGTGTGCGGATCGCCTTATATTGGCGGATTTAAGGCAGGAACACAGCAGATCGAGAAGGTAGTGCGGGAAGATTTTCCAGAAGTCAGGACTCTCAGAATGGATTTTGATACAACAAGAACCAAGGGCAGCTATGAAAAGATCCTTGCAGCTTTTGCAGCTCATGAGGCAGATATACTGATCGGAACACAGATGATCGTTAAGGGGCATGATTTTCCGGATGTCACACTCATGGGAATAGTAGCAGCGGATCTTTCGCTGAATGCAGAGGATTATCGATGTGCGGAACGTACCTTTCAGCTTCTCTGTCAGGCAGTCGGCCGGGGAGGACGGGGGGAAAAACCGGGAGAGGCAGTGATCCAGACCTATCATCCGGATCATTACAGTATTCAGGCGGCGGCAGTGCAGGATTATCAGGCATTCTATGAGGAAGAGATGAGTTACCGTATGCTTCTGGATTATCCGCCTGCGGCACATATGCTGGCAGTTCTGGGTTCAGGTCCGGAAGATGAGAAACTGGTTCAGGCCATGTATTATCTGAAACTTTATATAGAAAGGATATACAGAGAAAATGACCTGCATATCATTGGCCCGGCATATGCGTCAGTTGGAAAAGTTAAGGATATTTACAGACAGGTTATCTATTTAAAACATAAAGATCATAAAACGCTGGTACATATCAAAGACCAGCTGGAGAAATACATAGAGATAAATTCCGGTTTCCGGAAAATATACATACAATTTGATTTCAGTTAATTATGGCAGAGTTTTTCAAAATCTTATTACTGAAGTAATCTGCTGCAGAAGGGAAATCCGGAAGGCAGTAATTTCTGAAATCGTGATATAACAATAATCAAGATATCAGGTTAGGGGCAAAATATCTTTTGATTCTAACATCATAATCAAAGAAGAGGAGAATAAAGAAATGGCACTTAGAAAAATCAGATTACAGGGCGACGAAGTACTTGCAAAGGTCAGCAGACCGGTAGAAAAAATGACACCACGTATTCATGATCTGATCGGGGATATGCTTGAAACCATGTATGATGCAATGGGAGTTGGCCTCGCTGCACCACAGGTAGGTATGCTGAAGCGAATTGTTGTGATCGATATAGGAGAGGGTCCTATCGTGCTGATCAATCCTGAAATCCTTGAAACATCAGGCGAACAGACTGGTGATGAAGGATGCTTAAGTGTACCTGGAATGGCTGGTCAGGTAACACGTCCGAACTATGTAAAGGTAAAAGCTCTGGATGAGGATATGAATGAAGTAGAATATGAAGGGGAAGGTCTTCTTGCGCGTGCTTTCTGCCATGAGATCGATCATCTGGACGGACATATGTATACAGAACTGGTAGAAGGAGAACTTCATCAGGTTTCCTATGATGAGGATGAGGAGTGATAATCAAATGAAGATAGTATTTATGGGAACACCGGATTTCGCAGTGCCGTCATTACATGCACTGACAGAAGCCGGATATGCGGTGGCAGCAGTGGTGACTCAGCCTGACAAACCAAAAGGGAGAGGTAAGACATTATTGCCAACACCTGTAAAAGAAGAAGCCGTTATGCACGATATTCCGGTATATCAGCCGGAGAAAGTGAGAAATAACCCTGAATTTCTGGAGATTCTGAAAGAAATCAATCCTGAGATCATAGTTGTTGCTGCATATGGACAGATTATTCCAAAAGAAATCCTGGAGCTTCCGAAATTTGGATGTATCAATATTCATGCGTCTCTTCTTCCGAAATACAGAGGAGCAGCGCCTATCCAGCAGGCTGTGATCGACGGGGAAAAAGTATCAGGTGTAACGATCCAGCAGATGGGAGAAGGTCTTGATACCGGTGATATGATTTCAAAGATAGTAATTCCGATCTCTCCGACAGAAACAGGTGGAAGCCTGTTTGGAAAACTTGCGCAGGCCGGTGCGGATCTGCTGATCAAGACACTTCCATCTATTGAGCAGGGAACTGCGGAGTTTGAAAAACAGCCGGAGGAGAGTCCTACACCTTATGCGGCTATGATCACCAAACAGATGGGACTGATGGATTTCAGAAAATCTGCAGAAGAACTGGAACGTCTTGTACGCGGCCTGAATCCATGGCCAAGTGCTTATACATTTCTTAATGGAAAAACTCTGAAAGTGTGGAAATGTAAAGTCAGCACTGAGAAAACAGATGCTGTTCCGGGAACAATCTTCCTGGCAGATAAAGAGGGGATCCATACAGCATGTGGAGAAGGAGTGCTGATTCTTACAGAGATACAGCTGGAAGGTAAGAAGCGTATGGAAACAGAAGCCTTTCTCCGGGGATATCACATTGAAAATGGAATTGTTTTTACAGATCATAAGGAGTGATTAGATGTACGGATATTATTATTTTGATCCTACGTATTTACTGCTCGTTATCGGAATGGTGCTGTCTTTACTGGCATCTGCAAAGGTAAAGAGTACGTTTTCTGTTTACAGCAGAGTGCGCAGTGCATCGGGGCTTACAGGTGCCGATGCTGCCAGACGGATTCTTCGTATGTCGGGAATTACGGATGTTACGGTAGTACCCATATCCGGCAGCCTGACAGACCACTATGATCCGGGAAGTAAGAAACTGGCACTTTCCCAGGATGTATATGATAAAACATCTGTGGCTGCGATCGGGGTGGCTGCGCATGAATGTGGACATGCTATTCAGCATGCGACTAACTATGTGCCATTGAATCTTCGCTCTGCAATTGTGCCTGTTGCAAACATCGGTTCAACACTTTCCTGGCCATTGTTTCTGGCAGGACTGATTTTTTCAATCCGCCCATTGCTGACTGTCGGAATCATTTTGTTTACATTTGCAGTTCTTTTTCAGCTTGTAACTCTTCCGGTAGAATTCAATGCTTCTTCAAGAGCGTTGAAAATGCTTGGAAGTTCAGGAATGCTTGGAAACGATGAGGTAAAAGGTGCAAGGAAGGTTCTTACAGCGGCAGCACTCACCTATGTTGCAGCACTTGCTTCATCAATCCTGCAGCTTTTAAGACTGATCATACTTGCCGGAGGAAGAGACCGTGACTAATGGAATAAATACAAGAGAACTGATATTACAGATATTACTGGAAATCGAGGAAGAGGGAAAACACAGCCATATTGCAATCCGCAATGCTCTTTCCAAATATCAGTTCCTTCCAAGACAGGAGAGAGCTTTTATTACCAGAGTCTGCGAAGGAACACTGGAATATCGTATTTTAATAGATTATATTATTGATTCATATTCAAAAGTATCTGTAGATAAAATGAAGCCTGTGATCAGGGAAATCCTGAGAAGTGCAGTTTATCAGATCAGGTTTATGGACAGTGTGCCGGACAGTGCAGTGTGTAATGAAGCGGTGAAGCTGGCACAGAGAAAAGGCTTTTACAGCCTGAAACCTTTTGTAAACGGTGTTCTTCGTACGATTGCCAGAGAGTGGAAAAATCTGAAACTTCCTTCAAGGGAAGAAAATCCGGTCAGATATCTGTCTGTCAGATATTCTATGCCGGAAACACTGGTAAACCGTTGGCTTGAGGATTACGGGGAAGAAAAAACAGAAAAGATCCTTACAGATTTTCTCACTGAGAAACCGATTACAGTACGCTGCAGAACTCATAAATATCCACAGAAAGAGATTTATGAGAGCTTGGTCGATCAGGGAGTGGAAGTGAAACCTGCACCTTATCTTCCCTATGCATATGAAATTTCAAATTATAACCATATTCTTGCACTGGATGCATTTATACAGGGGAAAATCCAGGTGCAGGATGTAAGCTCAATGCTGGTGGCAGAAATTGCAGATCCGCAAAAAGGGGATTATGTGATAGATATGTGCGCAGCACCTGGTGGAAAGAGTCTCCATGTTGCAGATAAAATGGGAGATTACGGAACAGTAGATGCACGCGATATCAGCCAGTACAAAGTGGATATGATCGAAGAGAATATTCACAGAACAGACTGCATTAATGTGCAGGCTCATGTGATGGATGCTACGGTATTTGATGTAGATTCAGAACTCAAGGCAGATGTCGTTCTGGCAGATGTCCCATGTTCCGGATATGGAGTAATTGGAAAGAAGCCGGAGATCAAATACAGGGTGACTGCACAGAAGCAGGAAGAGATTGTAATCCTTCAGAGAACAATCCTTGACAATGCGGCAGAATATGTGAAACCGGGCGGAGTGCTGGTATTTAGTACCTGTACTATCGCAAAGGAAGAGAATGAAGAGAACATGTTGTGGTTTATGAATAATCATCCATTCAAACTGGAGAGTATTGATCCGTATCTTCCGGAAGAACTGCATTCTGAGACAACAGCTCTGGGTTATCTTCAGCTTCTGCCGGGAGTACACAAAACAGATGGCTTCTTTATTGCAAAATTCAGGAGAAAATAAGTAATGACAGACATTAAGTCAATGACGATCGACGAATTAAAGAAACTGATGACCACTCTGGGAGATAAGCCTTTTCGTGCTAAGCAGATTTACAGCTGGCTGCATGAACACCTTGTTACTTCTTATGATGAGATGACAAATCTTTCCAAAAGCCTGAGGGAAAAACTGAAAGAATATCCTGTCACAGCACTGAAGATGGTAGATGTACAGACATCCCGGATTGACGGTACACAGAAGTATCTGTTCCGTCTCAGTGATGGAAATGTGATAGAGAGTGTTCTCATGCGGTATAAACATGGAAATTCTGTCTGTATTTCTTCTCAGGTGGGATGCCGCATGGGATGCAGATTCTGTGCATCTACCATAGGAGGACTGACCAGATGTCTTCTCCCGTCAGAAATGCTGGATCAGATATACAGGATACAGGCTCTGACAGGAGAAAGAGTTTCCAATGTTGTGGTCATGGGAACGGGGGAACCTCTTGATAATTATGAAAATCTTCTCAGGTTTATACATATCCTGACAGAAGACGGAGGACTTCATATCAGTCAGAGAAACCTGACTGTATCTACCTGTGGGCTGGTTCCGAAGATTTATGACCTTGCAAAAGAAAAGCTTCAGATGACACTTGCACTTTCCCTTCACGCACCTAATGATGTGAAGCGACGGGAACTGATGCCGATCGCAAACAAATACAGCATGGATGAGGTTCTGGAAGCCTGCCGTTATTATTTTAAAGAAACCGGGCGCAGGATCACATTTGAATACAGTCTGGTAGCCGGAGTTAATGACAGCGATGAGGATGCAAGGGAACTTTCCGGCAGAATCAGAGATATGAACTGCCATGTAAATCTGATCCCGGTAAACCCTATTAAGGAACGTTCCTTTGTGCGTTCAACAAGACAGGCTGTGGAGAATTTCAAAATAAAACTTGAAAAATGTGGAATAAATGTTACTATTAGAAGAGAAATGGGCAGTGATATTGATGGTGCCTGTGGACAGTTAAGAAAAAGTTATATGGAAAAAACAGAAAGCGAGAAGTGACATGAGGATATATTCAGCTACTGATGTCGGGCAAAAGCGGAAGATGAACCAGGATTATGTGTTCGCAACTGCTGACCCGGTTGGAAATCTTCCGAATCTGTTTGTTGTTGCAGATGGTATGGGTGGTCATAATGCAGGTGATTATGCATCCTCTCATGCGGTTACATCTATGGTGGAGGAAATCCGGCAGGATGCGGATTTTAATCCGGTAAAGGTAATCCGTCATGCCATTGAATGTGTAAATACCGAGATTCTTGCCCAGGCACAGCAGGATGAGAAACTCAGAGGAATGGGAACAACGATGGTGGCAGCTACTATCGTAGGACATTACGCTTATGTGGCAAATGTAGGTGACAGCAGACTTTATGTGATCGGAGAGAAGATTCAGCAGATAACAAGGGATCACTCACTGGTGCAGGAGATGGTAAGAATGGGAGAACTTGACCCTGAACAGGCAAGGAAGCATCCTAAGAAAAATATCATTACAAGAGCACTTGGAGCAGAGAAAACAGTGGATATTGATTTCTTTGATCTGAAACTGGAACCCGGAGATGTAGTTTTGATGTGTTCGGACGGGCTCAGCAACATGGTTGAGGACAGCCAGCTGAGGGAAATCATTTCTGACACATCTACAGATCTGGATGAAAAAGGCAGGATACTTATAAGAGAAGCAAACCGCAATGGCGGCAAGGATAATATTGCAATTGTATTGGTAGAACCATTCACAGACGAGGTGAAAGCATGTTAAAAACGGGAATGATCATAGCAGAACGCTATGAGATATTAGGAAAAATTGGTACCGGCGGAATGGCGGACGTATACAAGGCAAAAGACCATAAGCTGAATCGGTTTGTTGCTGTAAAAGTTCTTAAGCCGGAATTCAGAGAGGATACGACGTTTATCCGCAAGTTTAAAAGTGAGGCTCAGGCTGCAGCAGTCCTGACACATCCGAATATAGTGAATGTATTTGATGTTGGTGACGATAACGGAGTTTATTACATTGTTATGGAGCTTATTGAGGGAATTACTCTCAAGGAGTACATTTCCAAAAAGGGAAAGCTTTCTGTAAAAGAAGCAACCAGTATTGCAATCCAGGTCTCCATGGGACTGGAAGCTGCACACAGCCATGGGATTGTACATCGTGATGTAAAACCGCAGAATATTATCATTTCCATGGATGGAAAGGTAAAAGTAACAGATTTTGGTATTGCAAGAGCCGCTTCTTCCAATACCATAAGCTCAAATGTAATGGGATCTGTTCATTACAGTTCACCGGAACAGGTCAGAGGCGGATACAGTGATGAGAAGAGTGATATTTATTCACTGGGTATCACAATGTATGAAATGGTTACAGGGAAGGTTCCTTTTGACGGAGATACCACAGTAGCTATTGCTATCAAACATCTTCAGGAAGAGATTGTTCCTCCAAGTATTTATACACCGGAGCTTCCCCACAGTCTGGAGCAGATCATTCTGAAATGTACACAGAAAAGCGTGGATCGCCGTTATCAGAATATGGAGGATGTGATCGCAGATCTGAAGCATTCACTGATCGATCCACAGGGAGATTTCGTAACGCTGACGTCTGTGGATAACGAAGCAAAAACAGTTGTGATCTCAGATAAGGAGCTTGGCGAGATCAAACATATGCCGAAGCAGATCGCAAAGTCAGAACCTGAGGCTCTGGAAGAAGAAATCAATGAAACAGATTATGATGATGAGCCGGAAGTGAAAAAGCACAGGAAGAAATCAGATAAGCCTGAGAAAAAGAAAAAAGGAGGCGGACATGGGCTGACTATTGTAATGCTTCTGATGGGTGTTGTGATTCTGATAGCAATCATTCTGGTCGCAGGAAAGGCGTCCGGACTTATTGGAAGTAACAATGATACAGACAAAAAAACTGAGGCCCAGGATATATCGGAATCAGATGATGACGGAATGATAACTGTGCCGAATCTGGTAGGAAAAACAGAGGATGAAGCAAAGAATATCACAAAGGATATGAAACTGGGTATTCAGCCTATGGGCGAGGAGGCTTCAAATCAGGCAAAAGGAACCATTTCTTCACAGGATATTCCAAAGGGAAGTAAAGTAGAGCAGTATACGACCATTAAGTATTATATCAGCAAGGGTGCGCAGAAGATCACAATTCCGGATGTGGATGGACAGACCGGAGTAGACGCACAGCAGACTCTGGAAGATATGGGATTAACTGTTGAGATACAGAAAGAATACAGTGAATTAAATGATGATGGTACTCCGGTTACAGATCCGGGATATGCAGTCTCCACAACTCCGGCAGCCGGAAACTCTGTTTCAGCAGGGGACAGCGTAACACTGCTTGTCAGTCGAGGCGTGGACTATGGAGACAGTGTGGAGGTTCCAAGTGTTGTCGGGATGACAAAGAATGATGCAGTTACTACTTTTGGTAAGTTCCTCAATGTGGAAGTAAAAGAGGAAAAGAGTACAGAGGTGGCAGAAGGAGAAGTAATTTCACAGGAACCGGAAGCCGGAAACTGGGAAGATCCGGATAATGTAAATGTTGTGATCACAGTAAGTACCGGAGATCAGGAACCTTCGGCTCAGAGTGACAGCGCAGATACTGCTGCATCATCTGATGCTCCGGCACAGACAGCAGATAACAGTGCGGCGGCAGCAGCCGGGGAAGTATGGAAATGTACACAGACCCTGAATACTCCGTCAGGATATTCCGGAGGTCCGGTTCGTCTGGAACTGATCCAGAATGTAAACGGAACACCGACAGCTTCAGTTGTTCTGGAAGATCAGGTAATCCAGTTCCCGTATGATCTGGATATCACAGGTGCACCTGGTATCAGCGAGGGTACTTTGTATCTGTCTGAACAGATTAACGGCACTTATCAG
>ERZ838839.1961-NODE-1961-length-17449-cov-12.345579_pt1 | contig 17449 bp, 8 predicted proteins | sample MGYA00519909_ERZ838839 | MGnify/ENA primary metagenome ERZ838839 (study PRJEB31850, sample SAMEA3708843) | human gut metagenome | biome: human gut; feature: human-associated habitat; material: faeces | place: China | collected 2014 ... | reverse complement strand
AAGTGGTATACTTTTCAATTATTATAGTGGTATACTTTTCGATTACTATCTACACCCCTGTCTTTAGAACTGATTCAAGAATACGTCCTACATAAATTAAACAAATTTATCATTAAGTTAACGATTCTTTCAACTCTGTTTCAAATTTAGAGATTACAAGAAAGAAAAGCAAGAAAAAGATGCTGAAACCGGAAAAAAGAAACCGGAGAAGGGAAAAATGCCAATTGAATTATTTCCGCATCCAACCTTATAGCAAGAAAAAACAGTGTGAAACAAAAAGCCGGATGGTTTGTTTGTGAAAGTAACGAAAAGAAGTTATCTTTGACACTACCCTTTAAAAAGGGATGGATATGCCGGTGTGCGAAGAAATATAAACCTAAAAATATGTACCCATCATGAAACCAGTGAAATTGTTTTATCAAGAAAGATGCCCGTTCTGCAAGAAAGCGTTGCGCTACATTGAAGAACTGAAAGAAGAACATCCCGAATTCCGCCCCATAGAGATAGAAATGATAGAAGAAACCCAACAGCCCGAACTGGCCGACCAGTACGATTATTATTACGTCCCCACCTTCTATGTGGACGGCGTGAAAGTACATGAAGCGGGAATCTTCAAGAATGAAATGGAGGCATTGCTCCGTAAAGTAATAGAATAAACCAAAACAGCATGAAATATTTAGAAGTAACCTTTGCCACACATCCCTGCAATGAGACCGTGAACGATGTAGTGTCCGCACTGGCGGGAGAAATAGGCTTTGAAAGCTTTGTGGAATGCGAAGGAGGCATACAGGCCTATATCCAGCAGGAGTTGTTCGACGAGGAAGCGTTGAAAGAAATGGTTACAGGTTTCCCCCTGCCCGGCACCACAGTGGAATACACCGTGAAAGAAGCAGAGGACAAAAACTGGAACGAGGAATGGGAGAAGAATTTCTTCCAGCCCATCGTCATCGGCGACCGTTGCTGCATTCACAGCACGTTCCACAAAGACACTCCGAAGACCGAGTATGAAATACTGATCAATCCGCAGATGGCTTTCGGCACAGGACATCATGAAACAACCAGTTCCATTATCAGCGAACTGCTGGATGCCGACCTGAAAGGAAAATCGGTATTGGACATGGGATGCGGCACCTCCATTCTCGCCATCCTGGCCTCCATGCGCGGAGCCGGCTCCGTGACAGCCATTGACATTGACGACTGGTGCGTCAACAATTCAAGAGACAACATCACACTTAACCAAATAGACAACATCACCGTGGAACTGGGTGACGCCCGTCTGCTGGAAGGACGCCCGCCGTTTGATGTGATTATCGCGAACATCAACCGGAATATTCTTCTGGCTGACCTTCCCCGGTATGCCGCCTGCATGCATCCGGGATCGGAAATCTTCATGAGCGGATTCTATGTGCAGGATATTCCTTTTATCCGCGAGAAAGCGGAAAGTCTGGGAATGGAATTCGTGCATCATCGGGAAAAGAACAACTGGGCAGCAGTGAAGCTCGTCATGAAATAAGACCCTTTCAAATAGGGCAATCCGTAATAAAATGATGGGATCATCACTCATCACACAAGATTGATATTGATCTATTGGAGGACAAAAGAACAGAGTATCTCTCTCTTTTGTCCTTTTGTTTTTCTGTCCGAAAATTAGAACCGTGTAAGACAGAGGTAAACATACATAAAAGGATATTCTCAGTAAAGTATCCTAGCTTAGGGGCAACTGCTTATATATTCACTGGGATTCATACCAAACTCCTTCTTAAAGCACATACTGAAATACTTCGGATCATTGAATCCTACCGCATAAGCCAGTTCGGATATGCGCATATTCTTTTTCTCTTCCATTATTTTACAAGCGGCTTTCAAGCGTACATTTTTTACAAAATCCGTATAAGTAAGTCCGGTCAAAGACTTTAACTTCCTGAACGCGGTAGAACGGCTGACGGCCATATCGCGTACAAAGTCATTCTGGCTATAATCCGCATCATCCAGATGCTCATGGATACAAGCAAAGGCCTGTTTCAAGAAATCCTCATCCATACTGGTGTATTCCAGTTCTTTAGCCTCAAACACGAATTGTTTCTTAAAATTACGGTTCATCTGCTCCCTGGCCTTAAGCAAGTTGCTGATCCGCGAATGCAGCACACTTAAGTTGAAAGGCTTGCTAATAAAAGCGTTCGCTCCGGAATCATAAGCTTCTATCCGATCGCTCTGCTGATTTTTGGCTGTCAGCAAAATGACCGGAATATCACAGGTATCCACGCAGGTCTTAACAGCTTGGCAGAATTCGATTCCATCCATCTCGGGCATCATCACATCCGAAATAACCAAATCTATGTTTTCCACCTTTAAGACATCCATCCCCTGCCTGCCGTTTTCTGCCGTAAATACCCTATAGTCCACTTCCAGCAGATTCTTCATTAAATTCAGCAGTTCCACTTCGTCTTCCACGACCAAGATGGAGTATTTCTTTTCTCCCTGCCCGGTCTCCTCCGCTTCCTCTTCGCCATGTATAAAAGTTCCGGAAGGTAAAGGAGCGGAAGGAATCATTAATTCATGATCCACCTCTTCTTCATCAAAAGCATTCTCCGCAACGGGAAGTTCTATTTCAAAAGAGGTACCTTTGTCCGGTTCGCTCTCTACACGGATAGTCCCCCGATGCAAATTCACCAGGTTTTTAGTCAAAGCCAAGCCGATACCTGTCCCTGTTGTATTCAATCTTCTATAATCTCCTTCATAAAAAAAGGAGAAAAGTTTCTTCTGCTGCTCAGGAGTCATTCCTATCCCGTTATCCGCAACGGTCACCAGCACCCGTTCTTCCATCGCTTTTTGTTCCAGCTTTACGCAGACAAAACCACCCGAATGATTATACTTGATAGCATTAGACAATAAATTGTACATTATTTTATCCACCTTGTCGGGATCGAAATATGCGGGAAGTATCTCGACATCACACTGAAAGGACGCGTCTATTCCTTTTTTCTCGGCAAAAGGCCGGATACTGTCCACACAATTTCGGATAAACAAAGCTAGATTTCCTTGGGATACTCTCAGTTTCAAATGTCCGGATTCCGTCTTTCTAAACTCTAATATTTGCTGAATCAGTCTAATCAAGCGGTTCGTATTATCGGATATGATGGCATTGTATTCCGGCTTTTGGAATCCTTGTTTCTGATTGTCCACCACAGCGGAAATGATAGCCAGTGGTGTAAGCAACTCATGGGTTATGTTAGTAAAGAATTGTAGTTTGGCATGATTCAATTCTTCCGTTTTTGCATTTTCCAACTTGCGCAGCCTGATCTCGTCGCGCAAAGCCATGCGGTTACGTAGGGTGCGGAATATGATACATACAGCCAGCAAGACTATCATCGTGTAGATGGTATAAGCCCACCAAGTCTGCCAAGGAGGAGGCAAAATACAGATGTCAAAACTTACAGGCTCTGTCCAGCCACCGTTTCCGCTGTTGGCTTTCAGATAAAAGACATACTTTCCCGGTTTCAGGTTATTGTAACAGGCAAAAGCCTGCCTGCCGTCTGTATGCAGCCAGCCGGAATCCATTCCAGCCAGACGATAAGCATATTGTATGTAGTCCGGTTCCGAAAACTTCAAGGCCGCAAACTCTATATTAAAGTTATTCTGCTTGTAGTCCAATGTTATTTTCCGGGTAAATTCAGGAGCGAGCGAAGACACTCTGTTCCGTTCATCTTCAGGAAGTTCCCTCCAGGAACGGTTGAAGATCTTGATATCCGTAATGATCACTGGAAACCGGCAGTCCTCTTTTTCCAGCGAGTCAGGAAAGAAAGAATAATATCCGTTATTGCAGCCAAAAAACAACTCACCCGCAGCAGCCCTGAAGGAGACATTTCTATTGAATATCGTTTTCTGCAAACCATCGGCGGTAGTATATAAATGATAGGAGGCACGGGATAAATCCTCCGGAACATACAGTTTTACCAGTCCCACATTCGTTCCCAGCCAAAGATATCCGCTATCATCTTCTTCTATACTGAACAAGGCCTCTGCGGGCAATCCGAACGATTCATTCACTGAAAGAAAGGCATCCCGGGATTCTTCATATAAGAAAAGCCCTTGCACTTCGGACAACGCCCAGACGCGATGTAACCTGTCTTCATATATGGAAGATATGACAGAAGTAGCCAGTTTTCCATTATCCGGCAAATAAAAAGTCGTATCGGGGCGCTCCTCTCCGGCCTTTGCACCGATACGTATCACTCCGTTATTGTCACTTGCCACCCATATCCGCTTCCGGCAATCCTCCATTATTTTGCAAAACCGGTATGTATCCCCCTTTTTGCCATTCCAGCGGCAAGAAGCGAAACTGTGCTTCCCTCCCTCCGCGTCCAGCATAGAAAGTCCGGTGTTACTGGCAAACCAATAATTTCCCCTTGAGTCTTCCAGTATATCATTAACCACACTGCCTATCCAGGAATTATGGAACCAATCCCACACGGTCAGCTTTTGTCCGTCAGGAGCTTTTTTATCATAAATCCATACACCTTCACCGTATGTTCCCAACCATATTTTCCCGGTAGTGGGAGACTGCATGATACAAGGGACATTTGTTTCCAGACCGAGCAGCCTTTCCAATTCTTTCTCTTCATAAGGCTCTCCGGTATTCCTGTCCAGTATCCTCACTCCTCTGACTCCGCTCCCCAGCCATAACATTCCATCATCATCCGCCAGTATACTACGAACGGCGCACAGCGCGTTCCTTCTTCCGTCTTCCGGTTGTGGCGAATTCAGTTTGATTTGCTCCCGCTGCATATCCACCTTGTTCACTCCGCCTCCATACATTCCCAGCCACATGTTTTTTTCCTTGTCGCACAGAATAGAATATACCTCACCATACGAAATGCCCCCGCCCGGTTCAGCCGGCAAATAGTTGTCGAATACAAATTCATCCTTGCCTTTGCCCGATACGCTCAGTCCGCTACGTGTTCCAACCCAAAGTTGTCCGGAATTTCCATCTTCTCCTATGGCACAAATATAATTATCGGAAATACCCTCGCCACCGGAAAGGCCGGAGGTAAAATAACGGGGAGCGACTTGAGAGGTCTGGTCTGGATTTTCAAGCAACGCCAATCCTTTCCCCCATGTACCTATCCACACCCGGTCATGCCTGTCGGTATAAATAGCCGATACATTCAGCTGCTCTCCTAATCCGGCATAGAGAATAAACTTCCCGTCCTTTTTATCATACCGCCACAGACCACCATTCCATAAGCCGATCCACACATCGCCACGCCTGTCCTCATGCATGGCAATAATGCTTCCCCGCGGGTACAAGTCCTTGTCTTCTCCGTCCAACGCATGAAACGACTGCTTTTGTAAATCGTGATAATATAGCCCCTTTTCCGTTCCTATCCATAATTCGCCTCCGGTGGTTTTCAACAACTGCTGCACACCGACATTTTTGAACGCCTCATCATGAACGCCGGAAACATGCCAAGTCGTTTTGTCTATCTTTCCCAACCCCAGCCGGGTACCGACCCACAGACAGTGGTTGTCGTCTTCCGCTATGCAAAGCACTTCATTATCGGGCAGGGAGAATTTATCCGCAACCGCACGGATGGGAATTACTTTATAGCCGTTATACATAAACAGTCCGTTAGGTGTTCCCAGCCAAATGTATCCATCCTTATCCTGATAAATACACCTTATATAATTGGTAGGAAGTTTATCCAACACGGGGACTGATTTAAAACGCAAACCTTTATCAGCACCCATCGGATTACAAACAAATAACAGGAACAAAAGTAATATGACGTGTCTCATTTTTCAAATAACTGGCATTAAATATGCCCAAAGGTAGGAAAAGAGAACTGATCACACAATTTTTCCCGGAGATATCTTCTCTCCTCCCCCAAAAAACACGGCAACAAACCGTCTTCGGAAAAAGAAGCGTCATACCTTGAAGAGAAAAAGGTATAAAGATAGTTCAATAAGGGAGGAAAAATGTGTCACCCCCATAAATTCCTCCTATTTGAAACGATGGCACAACCTGATTGACAGTATAATAACATAATTTCGCCGACAAGACAACAAGGTTTCACTTTTAATCTTAAAATAAAAACGTATGGAAAAACATTTCCTTTACCACAAAACATTATCCGCCATTCTTTTGGCAGGAATGATGTGTTCCGCTCCTTTTTCAGAGATAAAAGCAGAAGAAGCAAGAAGAGCGGACCTGGAACAACAGCAAACGGTAAAAGTTACCGGAAAAGTACTCGATGCAAATGGTGAGCCGGTCATCGGAGCCAGTGTGACCGTAAAGAAAAACAAGTCTTTGGGCACTATCACCGACTTTGACGGAAACTTCACTTTATCCGTACCCGCCCAGTCTCTGCTTGTTATCAGCTATATAGGCTACGCGCAGCAAGAGATCAAGGCTGTTCCCGACAAGATACTGAAAATCACTTTAAAAGAAGACAGCGAAATGATGGACGAAGTGGTCATCGTAGGTTTCGGAACTCAAAAGAAAGTCAATTTAACGGGAGCTGTGGGTGTTACGGATGCAAAATCGTTAGAATCACGCCCGGTGGTGAGCGCCACCCAAGCTTTGCAAGGCCTGGTACTGGGATTACAGATTACCCAGAACAACGGAAGCATGGAAAGTGATCCGAGTATCAGCATACGCGGAAAAGGAACGATCGGCAAAGGTTCGGATAGTGCTCCGCTGGTATTGATTGACGGCATGGAAGGTGACTTGAATACAGTCAATCCGCAAGATATCGAGAGTGTTTCCGTATTGAAAGATGCCGCTTCTTCTTCCATCTACGGTTCACGCGCCCCATTCGGAGTGATCCTGGTAACGACCAAAAAAGGCAAGCAGGGCAAGACCTCTGTAAATTACAATAACAGTTTCCGTTGGGCCACTCCCATACGGCTGGCCAGTACAATGGACTCTTATACTTTTGCCACCTATTTCAACGACGGATGCAAGAACACTCCGGGACGGGGAGAATTTTTCGACAAAGATCACTTGCAACGTATCAAGGATTATCAGACAGGCAAACTTACCACAAGTATTCCTGACGGTGGAAACGGATATTGGGCAGACGGATATCAAGCAGGTAATGCAAATGTAGACTGGTATGACACCGTTTATAAAGATGTAACTTTCTCGCAAGAACATAACATCAATGCTACCGGAGGCGCGGAAAACTTAAACTATTACCTTTCCTTCAATTACCTGGATCAGGGTGGTCTGATGGAATGGGGAAATGAAGACAAGAAACGCTACAACGCTACCGCCAAAATCAATGTAAAACTGACCGACTGGATTCAGGCCAGCTATACGATGCGCTGGACACGCCAGAACTATGTACGTCCCGCCAGACTGGTAAACAGCCTTTATAGCGACATCGGACGCCAAGGATGGCCTACACTGCCTCTGTATGATCCCAACGGATACCTCTACAGTTCTCCAAGCCCCGCTTTAGGACTGGCCACCGGCGGTGACGACAACAAAGAAACGGATGACAATTACCATCAGCTGGCCTTGATCGTGGAACCTGTAAAAAACTGGATTACCCATATCGAGTTCAACTACCATGTAAATTCGGCAACACGCCATTGGGATTCACAGCTCACCTATAACCATGATGTAGCCGGCAACCCTTACCTGTATGGAAATACGGAATCCAATATACATGAAGATTATTATAAAGAAAACTATCTCAATCTGAATGTTTATTCCGAATACAGCAAGACATGGGCCGAACAACATAATTTCCACCTGATGGCGGGCTTCCAGACAGAAAACCTGAAACAAACCCAGTATGGGCTACAGCGCAGCGGAATCCTCATACCGGGATTGCCGGAACTGGATTTATCTACCGGACTGGATACCAACGGAAATCCCGTCACCCCCTCAACCAACGGCTCGCGCCACGAATGGGCAACCGCCGGATTCTTCGGACGATTGAACTATGACTGGAAAGGCCGCTATTTACTGGAAGCCAACTTGCGTTATGACGGTACTTCCCGTTTCCGGAAGGACAACCGCTGGGTATTGCTCCCTTCCGTTTCCGTAGGATGGAACATTGCCCATGAAGCCTTCTGGGAATCATTCAAAGACAAGGTAAACACATTGAAGTTACGTCTTTCCTATGGTATACTGGGCAATCAGAATACGGGCAACTGGTATCAGACCTACCGCACCATGACTGTTAACTCATCGGATGGCGGATGGCTGCAGGACGGTGTAAAACCGAATATCGCCAAATTTCCGGGACTGGTAAGTACTGTCTTGACCTGGGAGAAAATACATACCTGGAACTTAGGAGTAGACTGGGGAATGTTCAACAACCGACTCACCGGTTCTTTCGATTACTTTATACGCGACACCAAAGACATGGTAGGCCCCGCCCCCGAACTACCCGCCACTTTAGGTACCGATGTTCCTAATACAAACAACACCGACTTGCGCACCCAGGGCTGGGAATTCCAGCTGGCATGGAACGACCGCCTGAACAACGGACTGGGCTATGGAGCCAAATTCCTTCTGTCCGATTCGCGCCGAAAAATAACCCGCTACCCCAACAACCCCACCTTATCCCTCGACAGCTATATCGAAGGACGGTACACCGGCGACATCTGGGGATATGAAACAATCGGCATAGCCAAAAGTAAAGAGGAAATGGAAAACCACCTGGCCTCTCTGCCCAACGGTGGACAAAATGCACTCGGCAGTTCATGGGATGCCGGTGATATCATGTACAAAGACTTGAATGGCGATGGAAAGATTGACAGCGGATCGGGCACCTTGAACAATCCGGGAGACCGTAAAGTGATTGGTAACTCCGTACCCCGGTTCCAGTTCTCTTTCGATTTGTCCGCCGACTATAAAGGTCTGGATATACGCGCCTTCTTCCAAGGAGTGATGAAACGTGATTATTTCCAAGGCAGTTCTTATTTCTGGGGAATCGGTGGAAACGACTTCTGGCACTCGCAGGGATTAGACCAGCACGTTGACTATTTCCGAGCCGAGGCATCGAATGACTTGCCCGCCAACCCCGATGCCTACTATCCGCGTCCGGTATTCGACTCCGGAAAAAACTTCGAATGCCAGACACGCTATTTGCTGAATGCCGCTTACATCCGTTTGAAGAATCTGCAAGTGGGATACACATTACCCGCCAGTATGACTTCCAAGATAGGAGTATCCAAATTACGTATCTATTTTTCCGGTGAAAACTTATGGACAGGAACCTCACTCTCGTCTCTTTTCGATCCGGAAACAGTCGATGGCGGTGACGGAGGTTGCGTCTATCCACTCTCAAGAACCTATTCATGCGGTCTAAGTTTAACCTTTTAATACATAAAGAAAATGATGAAAACAACATTTATAAAGAGTGTCACACTCATGCTTTGGGGAGGGATATTGTTCTCCTCCTGCAACGACTATCTGGACAAGTCGCCCAAATCATACGTCACCCCCGAGAACTATTTAAATACCGACGACCAGCTGGCAGCCTATGCCAACAATTTGTACACAGATATGTTGCCTTACCATGACGGCAGCTATGGTACGTTTGGCGGAGATAACCAAACCGACAATCAGACCGGACGCGGCTATGACGGGAAATATGTAAAAGGCAACTGGAAAGTGCCCATGAGCGGAGGAGCGTGGGGATTCGGGAGCATCAACAATATCAATTATTTCTTTGACCAGGTATTGCCTAAATATGAGAACAACCTGATCACCGGTGACAAAGGGAACATCCGCCATTACATCGGTGAGATGTACTTCTTCCGCGCTTGCGCATATTTCAGCAACTACAGAAAACTGGGCGATTTCCCCATCATCACCACCACACTGCCAGACGATCTGGCCGTACTGACCGAAGCAAGCAAACGCGCTCCCCGCAACGAAGTAGCCCGCTTCATACTGGAAGACCTGGACAAGGCCGCCGAATTCATGCAAGACAAGAATATGGCTTCCACCCGGGTCAACCGCAACGTAGCCCTATTGATAAAATCGCGCGTAGCATTGTTTGAAGGTTCTTGGTTGAAAAACTTTGCAGGGACTGCTTTTGTTCCGGGAACTGACGAATGGCCGGGAAAAGACAAGGATTACCACAGCGGATTCAGCTATAAAAGCGGCTCGATAGAATCGGAATACCAATGGTTCTTCCAGCAAGCCATGGAAGCGGCCAAGGAAGTGAGCGAGCAGATGACAGGATGTCTGGCCTATAATACCGGCATTGTACCGCAGACACAAACGACACTGAAGGACATTGACGAAGCCAATCCTTATCTGGCCATGTTCGGAACGGAAGATTTATCGACTTATCCCGAAGTGTTGTTATGGCGTCAGTACAGCAGAGGAATGGGAATTACACATAACACAGTGACGGGCGCCCAGTACGGAAACTTCGGCATCGGCGTCACACGGGGCATGATAGACGGTTTTTTAATGTCCAACGGACTTCCCGTCTATGCAGAAGGTTCCGGCTATAAAGGCGACCGTACCATTGCCGATGTCCGTACAGACCGGGATCCGCGTCTGTCGGTATTCCTGAAAGAACCCGGACAAAAGAACATCTTGATTCCGGGAAACGGAGACCATGCCGTGCCGGTAGAGCCTTACCCCAACATCCTGAGCCAGACCCGGGAAAAATGCTATACCACAGGCTATGCACTACGTAAAGGAGGCTCCTTTGACCAGAACCAATGCTACAACAGTTCGAATTACACCGCCTGTCCGGTTTACCGTGGCGTGGAAGCCTTGCTGAACTATATAGAAGCCTGCTATGAACTGAATGGTGATTTGGATGCGACAGCCCGGAAATACTGGATGGCGGTTCGTTCACGCCATGCAGGAATGGATACTGATTTTCAAAAAACCATAGACCATACGGATGTAGCACGCGAAGCACGGAACGACTGGGGAGCATACACAGCCGGAAAACTGGTCGATGCCACCCTGTACAATATCCGTCGGGAACGCCGCTGCGAAATGATGTCAGAAGGGCTTCGCTGGATGGACCTCTGCCGTTGGAGAGCTTTAGACCAAATGGTAGATACCCCCTATCACATCGAAGGCATCCATATCTGGGGAACTCCCATGGAAAGCTGGTATGATGCGGAAGAGTTGAAGAAAAATATCTCCCCCGCTTCGCGCAGCGAATATCTCCGCCCTTACGAAGCGGACGCCAAAAGTGAAGTCATGGACGGATATACTTGGAGTATGGCTCATTACCTGGATCCCATCATGATCAAACAATTCCTGCTGACTTCATCGGACGGAGCCACGGTCTCCACTTCACCGATCTACCAGAACCCATACTGGCCGACAGAACCCAATCTTCCCGCTGAGAAATAACACAAGAACAAACTGACTCATGAAGAAATATATATACTTGCTATTATGGGCAACCGCACTTCCTGCGGTTGCCTCTCATCACGGACGCGTGTTCGTTGATAACAACCGGAACGGAATCTGGGACCAAGGAGAGAAAACCTTAAAAGGTATCCGGGTATCCGACGGACTGAATGTAGTGGAAACCGCATCGGACGGCACTTACACCCTGACCGGACACGACCGGGAGCGGTTTGTTTTCATCACCACCCCTTCAGGCTACCAGACCATGAACCGCCACTATTACAAAATAGAGGCGAAGAAAGAGAGTTATGACTTCGGGCTTCTCCCTTATAACGCGGGAATAAGCAAAGACGGAACACATCGGTTCATCCATATCTCCGACACCGAAATATTCAACACCACCCATCACGAAGACTGGGTAAAAAACATACGCGACTATGCCACCAATGAACAGGCGGCTTTCATTATCCACACCGGAGACATCTGTTATGAAAAAGGACTGAAAGCCCATATCAAACTGATGAATACCGAAAACATGAACTGCCCTGTCTTCTACTGCATCGGCAACCATGATCTGGAGAAAGGCAAATACGGAGAAGAAATATTTGAAAAGAACTACGGACCGGTTTACTACTCGTTCGATGTGGCCGGAGTGCACTACATTGTAACCCCCATGCCCTGGGGAGACCGACATCCCGGATACACCACTGACGATGTGTGCCGCTGGCTAAAAAATGATCTGGCCCATCTCAAACCAGAAACTCCCATCATGGTTTTCAACCATGATTTACTGACCAACACCGATACCTTCATCTATAAAGGAAAAGGAGGCGACAGCATCAACCTGAACAAGCACAACCTGAAAGCATGGATTTACGGGCACTGGCACATCAATTACATGAAAAAGCAAGGAGACGTGTACACCATCTGCACCAGTTCGCTGGACAAAGGAGGGATAGACCATGCCAAAAGTGCCTACCGCGTGATGCATGTCGGCCCGCAAGGAAATCTTTCCACAGAATTGCGCTATACCTATCCGGACCGGCATCTTTGTATTGCCTCACCGCAAGGACAGACTGCCAGCAAAACAGTGACGGTAAACACCTATTCTTCCGCCTCACCGGCAGCCGAGGTAACCTATACCTGCCTGTATGCCGGAAAGACCATCATCTCCACCCGGAAGCTTACCCGGAGAACAGACTGGACATGGACAGCGGATATGCCTCTGAAAGAACTATATGCCGGGAAAGAACTAACCTTGAGGGTACAAACCCGGTTCAAGGACGGACGAACAGAAGAAACCGACAGCAAGTTTGTTTATCATAAAAACCAACCGGACACACACCTTGACACCGACTGGAAAAACCTGTTGGGCAATGCCACACATACAGCCACCGCACCCTCATTGAAAGGAAAACTCCAACTGGCATGGACCAGCAATGTAGGAGCCAATATTTACATGACTTCTCCATTGGTTTACAACAACAAGGTATATACCGCCTCCATAGACGAAGACCTGAAAGGACAAGCGTATATCTACGCATTGGATGGAAAGGACGGAAGCCCCGTATGGAAATACCAAGTAAGAAGCTCCATCAAGAACACCATCGCCATAGAATGTGGTACCGTCTTTGCACAAGATGTACAAGGAAACTTGTATGCGGTAGATGCCGAAACCGGAAAGCTACGGTGGGAAAGCCGCTTACCGGTCAACGGACTGCCCGCACTGATAGACGGACTGGTAGCCGACAACGGCATAGTATATGCCGGAAGCGGAAAAAGCCTGTCTGCCTTCGACGCCCTCAGCGGAAAGCGGATATGGATAAACAAGGACTGGTCACAACGGGAAGGTACGACTTCCACGCTGACAACAGGGAATGGCATACTGATAGGCTCCGTGCAATGGACTGCCCTCTATGGTAACGATGCCCGGACTGGCAAAATGCTTTGGAGCATGTCCGACCACGGTTTGCGAAGTCGCGGAGCCTCAGCCGCCATGCATGGTTCGCTACTGTATCTGATATCAGAAAAGAGTTTCTTCATACTCGACGCAAAGACAGGACGCATCATCGTACGCAAGCCCCTGCCTTATAATCTGGATGTAACCTCCACCCCTCTCCTGACCGACAAGGAAATCATTTTCGGTACTGCCGATAAAGGACTGGTAGCCCTGGATAACCAGACACTGGAGGAAAAATGGAACTGCCCGGTAGGGAACGCGTTAATTTACACGGCACCTTACACCCGCTCCTTCTCCGGAACCATAGAGACCAGCCCTGTGCTGGCAGGAAACACCGTATATGCAGGCGCTTCCGACGGAACAATATACGCCGTTGACACCGCCACCGGGAACAAGCTTTGGGAACACCACACCGGAGCACCCATCTTCGGTACAGCGGCCGTTTCGGGAAACACATTGATAGTAAGCGATTTCGGTGGAAACATCTATGCTTTCATCGGCATCGGTCAGAAACACGAATAAAAATAAATAACGACTCATGTCTCAAGTAATGAATAAATGGATTATCGTGGTATTGTATCTACTACTGCCCACTACCATTCCGGCACAAGAACGTGGTATGTTTTTCGAAAAGAAATCATACGACCACCAGCCATTGCCCACCTATGAGCAATCTAAAAGCCAGCTTCCGATCCCTATACTTAGTGGCCATCCCGAATGGATAGAACTCTATTGGAAATCCTGGGAAATAGCATTCAGCCATTTAAAAAGTCCGGAACCAACGTCCCCTCTTGTATCCAATTGGATAGACGAGGCGTTATCCCCGCAAATTTTCCAATGGGACACGCACTTTATCGCAATGTACGGACGTTATGCACATCATATATTTCCTTTTATACATTCTCACGATAACTTCTATGCGGCACAACACCAAGACGGAATGATTTGCCGTGTTATAAATGAGAATGACGGCTCGGATCATGAATGGGGAGGAGGTCCGGACAACGCCCGTGCGATAAACCCTCCTCTGTTCGGATGGGCTGAGATAGAGACTTACAAAGTGACAGGCGACAAATCGCGTTTTAAAATGATTCTGTCACCACTTGAACATTACACAGAATGGATAGAAAGACACCGGAAGTGTAAGGATACTCCACACCAGCTATTTTGGAGCAACGGACAGGCAAGTGGAATGGATAATACCCCGCGTGACTACGGACGAAAACTGCCCGGTGACGGCTGGGACTACCACTCGGCCACCGACCACGCAGGATGGATAGACATGTCTGCACAAATGGTTATGTGTTATCAAGACCTAGCCTATATTTGCACAGAATTGGGATATACGGCAAAAGCCGGCAAATATAAGGGCAAAGCGAACGACATAGCCAAACGCATCAATGAATGGTTGTGGGATGAAAAGACCGGATTATATTATGATGTCAACCCTGAAGGAGAAAAGACTCCCTGGATAACGGCAGCGACTTTTTGGCCCATGTTCGCAGGAATCGCCACAGAAGAGCAGTGCAAGCGGCTAGTCGATAATTTACTCCGTACCGACCTTTTCTGGAGAAGGACTCCTGTCCCTTCTCTTGCCGCCAACCAGTCTGAATATGACCCAATGGGGAGATACTGGAAAGGTGGAGTCTGGGCTCCCTTGAATTATATGATTGTAGAAGGGCTGAAAAAAAACGGTTATAGAGAAGTTGCTGTTCAGATGGCGGAGAAACATCTGAATACCATAGCCGAAGTATATGGCAAGACAAAAACAATCTGGGAAGTCTACTCCCCCGAGATGAATTGTCCCGCCACCGATGCCGGTGGAATAAATATGGTTAAACCCAACTTTGTAGGCTGGACCGGTCTGGTACCTATCTCAATGTTAATTGAAACCATTTTAGGAATTGAAGTATATGCGCCCGGCAACTCTATCTCATGGCACATTACACAAGAAGTGACACATGGCATCAAACAGTTAAGATGCAATGGAGCCACTGTGGATCTGGTGGCTGAAAAAACCGCCCATTCATTTAAACTCTATCTGAGAAGTGATCAAACAGTTACGGTTCATATATACTATAACAATCAATGCCATACTTTTAATTTACGGCCCGATCAACCCATCGAAGAGGTTATGAGGTAATCTGTGCGGCTTACCATGATATATTCTTAAAGACTCCCACCATTCGATTTTTTTAAATCTGTATTGGATATGGGAGCGGCACTTCCATTCCGGCCATCTTTGCCTCCATGCGGGGAGCCTGCTCCGTGACAGTCATTGACATTGGCGACCGGTACGTCAATAATTCAAAAGATCATCACTCATCACACAAGATTGATATTGATCTATTGGAGGACAAAAGAACAGAGTATCTCTCTCTTTTGTCCTTTTGTTTTTCTGTCCGAAAATTAGAACCAGGTAAGACAGGGATAAACATACATAAAAATCCTCCATCCGGAGTCACAAAATGATCCTGTCGGAATATAATAGTTACACAATCTCCTTTCCGAAAGGAGTAAGCGCCAAACCCGCCAACTTGAAATGTTGCAGTCCGAACGGAATACCGATGATGGTGATGCAGAGCAACACCCCGAACGCCAGATGCGAGAGACTAATCCAGATTCCTCCCACAAATATCCAGATGATATTCATCAACACACTGAGGCATCCGCCGTCACCGGGACAACTGCGCACTTCCCGCCCAAAAGGGCAAAGAGCCAGCATGGACAACTTCAAAGTCTGGAAACCGAAAGGAATGCCGATGATGGTCACCATCAGCAACAGGCTGGAAAGGATATATTCCACGCAGATCAGAAATCCGCCGCAAATCAGCCAAAGAATATTGAGTAATAAGTTCATAAAGCAAATATAGGGAAAGTTTTCAAGAACAACAAACCATGCCTCCTTATTTCTTCAGTGTCATCCATTGCAATTCCTCCAGCGAGCCGTTGAAAATATTCAAGTCCACCTTTCCGCGAATGCCCGGCAATGTACCCACATCCGTATGCTGCCAGAATTTCCACTCCCCCTTGTATTCCACCGAATCCACATAATAATGAGCTATCCAGTAGGGATAAGAATTAAAAACGGAATCGTTCAGGTAACGGGTCTTGAACTTATAAGAAGTATAAAGAATGGGCTTCACTTTGTAGTGCTGCTCTATTTTGTCCAGCCACCGTTTCAGGTCACGGCGAAGCTGGTTCTCGTCATTGCCCCTCTTCTCAATATCGAGCACGGGAGGAAGGTCGCCCGAATCCAGCCGGACGGAGTTGATAAAGAAATCGGCCTGACGGATGGGATCGGTCTTCGGATTGTAAAAATGATAAGCCCCCCGGATGAAGCCGTGTGTTCTCGCCGAATCAAAATTAGCCTGGAAAACCTTGTCTCCATAATCCCCTCCCTCCGAAGCCTTCATAAAGACAAAGCGAATGGGGAACTTTCCCTGCCGGGTCTGCGCCAGCATCCTCCAGTCTATGACACCCTGATGGTGGGAGACATCGATGCCATGCACTCCGAACCCCGAAGGCATGCACACCCCGTATGCCTTAAAGCCATAGCAAGGCTTCCAACGGTAAGAATAAGGGCGGATGAAGAAATAATAAAAAGCGGCAAGGAACAAAAAAGCAACGACAGCCGCAATGACATACCGAAGCCATGGCGGCATCTGTCTTTGCGGTTTCTTTTTCACCTTCCGCTGTGTAGTCCGGCGGACAGGTTTCGCGGCTGTCTTTTTCTTAACAGCAGCAGGACGTGTGCTTTTCGTTCTTACCATTTTATCCTATTTAACTGTTTTTCTTTACCTGCTTCCGCAGACCATGCAACAAAACCCATCGGGAGAATGGTTTTACAATCAGCCCCGATGGGTTTTCTTTATATTTTATAGGAATAAGAAAAAATTATTTTCCTTGTTCCAGCTGCAAGGTCTTGGTTGCCTGGTCGCAAACTTCTGTAGGACCGAAGTACTGGATAGGGCCCGGATATACATAGTCTGTCTCAACAGCCCAACGCTCACGCTGTGCGGCGAACGCCTTGAAAGGAGCACCGTCCAGTTTCACCAGCGCTTTCTGGATAACCGGCTTCATCTCACCGTGACGACGTTCCATGTTCATCATCATTGTGATAGGCACACCACCTGCAA
>ERZ838839.1957-NODE-1957-length-17476-cov-11.347913_pt1 | contig 17476 bp, 12 predicted proteins | sample MGYA00519909_ERZ838839 | MGnify/ENA primary metagenome ERZ838839 (study PRJEB31850, sample SAMEA3708843) | human gut metagenome | biome: human gut; feature: human-associated habitat; material: faeces | place: China | collected 2014 ... | reverse complement strand
GCTTTTGCTGCATCTCTGTTATAGAATAATACGCCAGGACAGCCCTGCCATGAAACACCTTTTAATACGCCGTTAGAATCTGTAACAACATCTTTGGTGTACTGATACTGTTTGGAAAGATCTGAATCAGTAATTCCAAGATCAGATACTGCCATTGTGTAATCGGTATCTACATATTTCAATGCATAATCAGCTTCTACTAAGAAGATATCGATCTTGTCATCTGCTGATGCATCAGCCTGTTTTAATAATGTTGCATCCAGATTGTTCTGATATGCATTGTCATCGTTTGGTGTAATGTTCCATTTTACAGTTACATCACCGATCGTACCTGTGGTTGCATCCACCTCAGTATATCCCGGATAATGATCTGTAACACGGCTCTTAAACTCTTCGTTCCAGCAGTAGATGTTAAGTACTTTTCCTTCATCTGAAGCACTTGCATCTGAAGCTGCAGCTTCGGTCGCCGGTGCTGCCTCATCTGTGGTTGCTGCGTCACTGCTGCCCGTATCTGCTGAGCTGCTGTTTCCGCTGTTTGTGCTGGTGTTTGCTGCGTTATTACCGCCGCATCCTGCCATCATGGTTACAAGCATTGCTGTACATAATAATGTGCTAACGATTTTCTTCTTCATAGAAAACCCTCCTCCTTAATATGTGGTCTTTTGACCATTGTTTTTGTTGTTTTGCTGCTTTGAAAGCAGATAGTCCGGAATCTTCTGCCGCTTCTCCGCATACATCTCTGCAAAAATGCTGTCCGCATGTAGCTGCAACTACATTTAAATGCGTCCAACAGATTTACCTGCAACTAAGATCCCTTCTATAACGACTCTCTCTACGAGAGTTGTTCTCGGTTTCTCAATGGAGCCAATCAGCCGCTTGGCTGCCTCACTCCCGATCAGCTCTGTGTCCTGTCTGATCGTCGTAAGCTGAGGATGTAACAACTGCGACATCCTCGTTCCGTCATATCCTGCAATCGAAATATCCCGCGGAATCCGAAGTCCCATCTCTATGATGACGTTCCTTCCTCCTATTAAAGAGGTGTCATCCGGATAAATGATACAGGTTGGCGGATCTTCTAAATTGAGCAGCTCTTTTGTCTGTTTTGCTGCCTCCCTGGTCTCTAAGTAATCTGCTGTCCGGATGTATTCATCCGGAATCTTCAGACCAAGTTCATCCACCGTCCGGTAGAAACTTGCCAGCCGGTCTTTCGTAACGTAAGAAGCCTGCTGCCCATGAATATATGCAATTTTCCGATGTCCCTGCCCGTATATATATTTTACAAGATCTTCCATACCCTGAATATTGTTGGAACTGACTGCCGTACAGTTATGATGTACATAATCAATCGTAACGACCGGCAGGTCACTATTCATCAGTTCTAAGACATCCGGGTCATTGAAATCGGCACAGACGATCGCAACTCCTTCAAAATTCCGGTATCTGCAATGTTCATAATAGGACATCTTGCGATTTTCAAAACAGGTATTGATAAATGTAATGTCATATCCCTGTTTCTCCGACTGAACTTTTAATCCATTCAGCACTCCGGAAAAATACTCATGTGTCAAACCGCTTCCCGCCTCTTCTTCAAAGAGAACTCCTATATTATAAGAACGGTTTGTCTTTAGTGCTCTCGCCGCCGCATTTGGAAAATAACCAAGTGCTTCTGCTGTCTTTCTGACACGGCTCTTTGTCTCTTCGCTGATATCTCTCTGGTCATTTAAAGCCTTGCTTACGGTGGCAGTAGATACTCCACATTTCTCTGCAATCGTTTTTAATGATACCATGGAAACCTCCAGCTTCTCTTCGAAAACGAAATCCTGTTTCTGAAATATTTCTTAATCGTTTTCGTACTTTTACTATATGTCATCCATAAGCAAATTGCAACTGGTTTTTGGCAATTCGTCGCTTTTTACACTTTTTTGCAGTAGTTTTTGTGCATTTTTACATTAAATATTAGACCAATTATCTGTAATCTCAGTACTTTGTATCTAATTCTTATACGTTTTCGTAAAATATTTTAATTATTCATCAGAAAATAGCTATTGTCGCTTTCATCCATAAAAGTATATTTTTTTTGTCTAATCTGCTATATTTGCCTGTTTTTCAATGTTTTGTATTGATTTTTATTCTTTCTGAATATATACTTTTTATTAAAGGATGAAAACTTAATCGTTTTCGAAATCGTTACTTATCAATATTTATGTATATGGAGGATTTTATTATGAAATTCGGTTATTTCGATGACACCAACAAAGAATATGTCATCACATCTCCAAAAACACCACTGCCATGGATCAACTACCTTGGTTCCGAGAACTTCTTTTCCCTGATCTCAAACACCTGCGGCGGTTACAGTTTCTACAAAGATGCAAAGTTACTCCGCCTGACCAGATACCGTTATAATAATGTACCGCTCGATTCCAATGGACATTACTACTATGTTAAAGATGGTGACACGATCTGGAATCCGGGCTGGATGCCTTCCAAAACAGAACTGGATGCTTACAGCTGCCGTCACGGTATGGGTTATTCCGTATTTAAAGGAACCAAAAATAAACTGACCGCAGAGCTTACCTCTTTTGTTCCGGTCGGTGAGACATGTGAAGTTGGAAAACTCTCCCTTACCAATGAGAGCAATGAAATCCGCAATTTTTCTGTTTTCTCATATGTAGAGTTCTGCCTGTGGAACGCAATGGACGATATGACCAACTTCCAGCGTAACTTCTCCACCGGTGAGGTTGAGATCCACGGTTCTGCTCTTTATCATAAGACCGAATACAGAGAGCGCAGAAATCATTACGCTGTTTACGCTGTCAACGCTCCGATCGCCGGTTTTGATACAGACCGTGACTCGTTCTTAGGCGCTTACGGTGAAAACTCTGCTCCGGAAGTTGTTGTAAACGGAACTTCAAAGAATTCTGTTGCAAGCGGCTGGGCACCGATCGGTTCCCACCACCTTGAAGTATCTCTTGCTCCGGGCGAGACAAAGACCTACGTTTTCGTACTTGGTTATGTTGAGAATCCGGTAGAGGAAAAATGGGTTGGACGTGCTGAGGATGGAGTCATCAACCGCAAACGTGCCGATGAACTTCTCTCCCGTTTTGATACCGCAGAAAAAGCAGACGCAGCACTCGTCAAATTAAAAGATTACTGGAACGAACTGCTGTCCCATTTTACCATTTCTTCCAGTGAGGAGAAATTAGACCGTATGGTAAACATCTGGCACCAGTATCAGTGTATGGTTACCTTTAACATGAGCCGTTCCGCATCTTACTTTGAGTCCGGTATCGGCCGTGGCATGGGATTCCGTGATTCCTGTCAGGATCTGCTCGGTTTCGTACATCTGATCCCTGACCGTGCGAGAGAGCGTATCTTAGATATCGCAGCTACCCAGTTCGAGGACGGAAGTGCTTATCATCAGTATCAGCCGCTCACCAAAAAAGGCAACTCTGACATCGGAAGCGGCTTTAACGATGATCCGTTATGGCTGATCGCCGGAACTGCAGCTTATATCAAAGAGACCGGCGATTACTCAATTCTCGACGAGATGACACCATATGACAGCGATGCTTCCAAAGCAACCACTTTCATGGAGCATTTGCGCCGTTCCTTCCATTATACAATGGAACATCTGGGACCGCACAATTTACCGCTGATCGGACGTGCCGACTGGAACGACTGTCTCAACTTAAACTGCTTCTCGACTGAGCCGGGTGAATCTTTCCAGACTTTTGGTCCTTCCGAAGGCCCGAATGCTGAATCCGTATTTATCGCAGGTATGTTTGTCCGCTACGGAAAAGATTATGCAGCAATCTGCCGCCATCAGGGCATGACGGAGGAAGCAGAACTTGCAGAGAAAGCAATCGCAGAGATGGAAAAAACCGTTATGGATGCCGGCTGGGATGGCGAATGGTATCTGCGTGCTTACGATCATTACAAAAATAAGATCGGTTCAAAAGAATGCGAAGATGGCAAGATCTTTATTGAGCCACAGGGCTTCTGTGTTATGGCTGAGATTGGTTTAGAGGAAGGCTGCTGCTTAAAGGCAATGGAATCCGTCGAAAAATATCTCGACACGAAATACGGTATCGTACTGTTACAGCCGCCTTACCACAGATATCATGTGGAACTTGGTGAGATTTCTTCTTATCCACCAGGATACAAAGAAAACGCAGGTATCTTCTGTCACAACAACCCATGGATCTCTATCGCGGAGACTGTAATTGGCAGAGGCAACCGTGCCTGGCAGGTATATACAAGAACCTGTCCTGCATACATTGAGGATATCAGCGAGATCCACCGCACAGAGCCTTATGTATACTCCCAGATGATTGCCGGAAAAGACGCCCCGAACTTCGGTGAGGCAAAGAACAGCTGGCTGACAGGAACCGCCGCATGGACCTTCCTCAATGTTTCCCAGTTTATCCTTGGTATCCGCCCGGATTATGATGGTCTGACTGTTGATCCTTGTATTCCATCCAAATTAGATGGTTTTACCGCCAAACGTGATTTCCGCGGTGTCAGCTACCATATCACCGTAAAGAATCCAAATCATGTAGAAAAAGGTGTGGTTTCCATGATCGTGGATGGACAGCCGGTAGAGGGAAATACGATTCCATTCTCGGCTGAAAAGAAAGATGTAAATGTAGAAGTAACGATGGGCTAACCTCCCTGCCTGTCTTTACCTGACAAAAGAAGCCTTCTTTTAATGAAGGCTTCTTTTGCATCCCAAACTAAAATGTTTCATTTTTTCTGTATTTGCGTGGTGATATACCTTTTATCTTTCGAAATGAATCCCCAAAATAGTTACTGTCATTAAATCCACATTCAAAAGCAATATCTGTGATAGATTTATTCGTTTCCAGCAGCAGCCTGCATGCATTCTGTATCCGGAGATTAATAATATATTCTTTAAACCCGAACCCCGTCGCTGTCTTAAATCTCTTAGACAAAAATGACTTATTCATGTCAAATTTATCCGCCACATCTTCCAGTAAAATATTTTCCGTATAATGTTCAAAAATATATGTTGCAACTTCCTGAATTTTTCGGTTATCAACATCAATCTCTTTTATAACATTGTCCTCATACTCCTTGCATCTTATGATAAACAGCAAAAGTTCAACCAGTCCTGCTTTTATAAATGCCGTTGATAATATGTCCGGCGTATCATTTTCAAACATTAACTTATCCAGCAGGGAATCCACATAGTTTCTGCGTTTTTCCGGTATATTGATTACCCCCGGAACCATACAGTTCTTAAGATATTCCGCTCCGATCTGTTCTTTGATCCAATCCGTAATCTCCTGCCGGAAACTGATAACAATCCTTTCATGAATTCCTTTCCCGGTATATATTGTCTTATGCAGACAGCCACCCGGAACGATTACAAGATCACCTTTTCCAAACTTATAGATATTGTGATCAATAAAGCTGGTGCACTCTCCACTGGAAAGATAAAAAATTTCATGAAATGGATGTACATGTGGCTCGCAGTTACTTTCAGATATTGTATTACTTCTTCTGATCTTCTTAATATCAAAATCTTTTGACATATCCTGAAACATATAATTCTCCATTTTTCTGTACTTTTATGTGTTTTCATCATTTTTTTCAAGGAATATACTGTTTTTTTGTCATATTATGAACCATATGAATATAAACTGTCAACATATTTTATAAATCCACAAGGAGCTCCTATGCCAAAACAAATATCTGAAAATAAACGAAATATGATTCTAAATGGAAACCTGTCCCAGGCAATCCTTATGCTCGCCGTTCCGGTCATGATCAATAGTTTTATCCAGTCGATGTATAATCTTACGGACACATTCTGGCTTGGACGGATCGGAACTGAAAACCAGTCTGCCATAACGCTCGTATCACCATTTCAAAATATCCTTAACAGTTTTGGCAGCGGCATAACAACCGCAGGTGCAATTCTTATATCGCAATACCTTGGTGCCAGAAAAGATGAACAGGCAAACAAAATGGCAAATCATATCTGTATTACATCCCTTGGTTTCTCCCTCATCTGTGCATTACTGTGCTGGCTGATATCCCCGGCATTAGTCAACTGGCTCGGTGCCAGGGGAGTGGTCTATGAGTACGGTCTTACTTATTTAAGAATTGTGGTCCTTGATATGCCATTTCTGTTCATGATCAATTTATTCACAGCCGTGAAACAGGCGCAGGGGGACACTGTAAAACCCATGCTTCTCAATCTGCTTGGTATCATGATCAATCTGATATTAGATCCTCTTTTCCTCATTGTGTTCCACTTTGGAATCGGAGGCGCAGCATTTGCCACGCTTATAGCAAAAATCCCCTGCGCTCTCATTGGACTGATCCTTCTTACAAAATCAGATCAGCTCATACGGATTTCTTTTAAAAATTTTGTCTTTGACCAGAAAATGATACGCGCCATTATCAAAATTGGTCTGCCAACTGCGATTGGCGGCAGCACCATGCAGCTAGGTACGCTGATCATGACCAGAAATGTAAATGTTTATGGTTATATTGCAACCAGCGCCTATGGTATTGGCAACAAAATCAACAGTCTTATCACAATGCCAGCCAGTGGTGTCGGCTCCGCCGTTTCTACTATAGTTGGACAAAATATGGGAGCCGGAAACACAGAGCGGGCGAAGAAAACCTTCCATTATTCATTAAAAATGTGCACCTTATTTTTACTTATTCTGGGATTCATTTTTTCAAGACGCCCTGTTTCCCAGACTATGGTATCATTCTTTTCAACAGATGCCAAAGTCATCCCTCTGGCTGCAGACTATTTATCCATTATTGCATTCTGGTGCTTTACAAACGCTTTTTATAATGTATCACAGGGATTGTTCCAGGGATGTGGGCATACACTGATCACAATGCTCGTAGATGCTTCCCGGATATGGCTATTCCGTCTGTTGTCTCTTTGGATATGCGCAAATGTATTTCATATGGGAGTGGCATCCGTCTGGTATTCCGTTGTAATCAGTAATGGAACCTCTGCCATAATCCTGTATCTGCTATACTGGACCGGAATATGGAAAAAAGGATATGCAGACCCTCTCTAGAGCCTTTCATATCCTTTTCTCTTTCACTTTAATCTTCTATTTCCAGTTATCAAAATTTGTTGCAAATTAATTTGCTGTCACAAGTCCGTTCTCACAATCCAATTCTACATATGCACTGGATTTTAAGACATCAAGCGCATGTTTAGCACCGATCAGAACCGGAATATCAAGGCTTAATCCTGCAATCGCCGCGTGGCAGTTTTCACCGGATGCTTCCACGATGAGTCCGGATGCCTCACGCATCTGTGTCATCATGGCATTGCTGGTATCTTTTGCAACAATGATGTCCCCGACTTTAAAGTTTTTAAGATCTTCTTCATTGTGACAAACGCAGAGATTTGCAGAAATCTTCTGTGTTCCGATTCCTTGTCCCTCCACTAAGATATGTCCTGCCACCTGCACCTTGATCAGGTTGGTCGTACCGGATACACCAAGAGGAACTCCTGCGGTTAAGACAACAACATCGCCCTTTGAAATGATTCCTGCTGCTTCTGCTGCATCGACTGCATAGTCAAACAGTTCTTCTGCCTGTGTCTTTTCCTCGATCATAAGCGGGATCACACCCCAGGATAATGCAAGCTGACGGTAAATCTTTTCTGTCAGACATCCTCCGATAATCGGACAGTTTGGACGATATTTGGAAACCATGCGGGCGGTACGTCCTGATTTTGTTACCGTGATGATTGCTGCCGCATTCAAATCTCCTGCCATTGTACATGTCGCATGGGAGATTGCATTGGTCACATCCGGGTTGCTCATGGTTTTGCGCATTTTAAAACGCTGTAAGTAATTGATATCCTGTTCCGTACGGACTGCAATACGCACCATGGTCTTTAAAGCCTCGATCGGATACATACCTGCAGCTGTCTCTCCGGAGAGCATGATCGCACTGGTTCCGTCGTAGATTGCATTTGCAACGTCAGTTGCCTCTGCTCTGGTCGGACGCGGATGTTTCATCATGGAATCAAGCATCTGAGTCGCTGTGATAACCTTCTTGCCTGCATCGTATACTTTTTTAATGATCATCTTCTGGATCACCGGTACATCCTCTAACGGGATCTCAACACCCATATCACCACGCGCTACCATGATTCCATCGGAAACACGGATAATATCGTCAATATTCTGTACACCCTGCATATTTTCAATTTTTGCAATGATATTGATATCCTCGCCGCCTTTTTCTGCAAGGATCTTGCGGATTGCAAGCACATCATCTGCGGTACGGACAAAAGATGCAGCAATAAAATCATAATCATGCTCTACCGCAAATACGATATCACCATAATCTTTTTCGCTGATATATGGCATGGACAATTCTACATTCGGAACGTTCACGCCTTTTCTGTTGGAGATCACACCGCCATTTAACACCTGGCAGATGATATCTTTTGGCTTATTGCCATCTTTATCTGCCTTTGCACCAGATGTCACCTTGATTTCTTTTACTTCCATTCCGATCAGACCATCATCGATCAGAATGCGATCTCCCGGTTTTACATCCTCCGGCAGGTTTTTATAAGTAATGGAAACACGTTTTGCATCTCCCATAATCTCATCGGTTGTCAGGGTAAAAGTCTGTCCATCCTTAAGCTCGACTTTTCCGTCCGTAAAATCTCTCAGGCGGATCTCCGGTCCTTTTGTGTCAAGCAGTGCTGCGACTGGACGCTTTAATTCCTTACGAAGTTTCTGTAACATCTGAAGGCGTCCTAACTGCTCCTCATGGTCACCATGGGAAAAATTAAAACGGGCAACGTTCATTCCCTCTTCGATCAGGCGTTTTAATACACCTTCCTTATCTGTTGAAGGTCCTAAAGTACAAACAATTTTTGTTTTTCTAAACATCTTTTTTCCTCGTAAAAAAATTTATTTTCGGCAATCGATTCAGTCTTATTATTACCATAAAAATGGCAGTTTATTTCGTGATCATCGTACCCGGTCCACCGCTCACATAGGTGCCGTCTTTGTTCAGCTTTGTAATAAGTACGGAACGGATTGCGGAATCTCCAATAAAATCAATGGCCGCCTGAATCTTTGGCAGCATGTCATCCTCTCCGAACTGACCTTCTTCCATATACTGTTTTGCTTCTGCAACAGTCATGGTCGAAAGAGGTTTCTCATTCTCTGTGCCGTAATTCAGACATACATTGTCCACACTTGTTAAAATGACTAACATGTCAGCATCTAAAAGTTCTGCTAATTTTCCTGCTGCAAGGTCTTTTTCAATGACTGCACTCGCACCTTTTAAATTATTGTCCTGTGCAAGTACCGGAATACCGCCACCTCCGCAGGCAACAACAACCTGATCTGCATCCGATAATGCACGGATCGCATCGATTTCAACGATATCCATTGGCTTCGGTGCTGCAACGATACGGCGGAATCCTCCTTCTACTGCTGTGACATGATTTCCTTTTTTCTCCTCTGCCTCAGCTTCTTCTTCTGTCATCACACGTCCGATCACCTTACCTGGTTTGTAAAAAGCCTCATCATATGGATCGACAACAACCTGTGTCAGAACTGTGGAAACTGTCTTATAAATTCCCTTATTCAGCAGCTCGGCACGGATAGCATTCTGTAAATCGTAACCGATATATCCCTGACTCATTGCAGAACATACAGACATTGGCGTAGCGGTATACTCCGGATATAATCTGCAGAACTCATTCATTGCTGTATGGATCATACCAACCTGTGGCCCGTTACTGTGTGTAATGACTACCTGATAATCATCACGGATAAAGTCAGCAACCGCTTTTGCAGTGCGTTTTGTTGCCTCTTTCTGCTCCGGTAATGTGGTACCAAGTGCTTCATGACCAAGTGCTATTACGATTTTTTTCTTTTTCATGGCTATCCTCCGATACTGACTCTTCGTCATAGTGATTATTTTAGCATGAACCTCATACAGGCGCAATCTGATAAGAGTTTGCTTCCTGTTAAGATTTTCTGCCTTTTGTAAATTTTTATAGTTTCAGCATACCATATTCTTACATATTTTTAAACAGGCTATTTTTCTTCCTGCGGCAGCACGAAAGAATCGATCAGCTCCCAGATCTCGTCACGCCCCTGCTTCGTCTCTGCAGAAAACGGAATGATCGTGGTTCCCGGCTGTACATTTAAGCCCTCGCGGATCGCTTTGACATTTTTCTGGATCTGGCTTCGTTTGATCTTATCGAGTTTGGTCGCAATAATGATCGGTGCAAATCCCTGATACACCATCCACTCATACATCATTCTGTCGTTTGCAGACGGATCGTGGCGGATATCGATCAAAAGAAAGACTGCCTTTAACTGCTTTGAAGTGTGAAGGTAATTCTCGATCATTTTTCCCCACTTTGCCTTCACTTCCTCGGATGCCTTTGCATAGCCGTATCCCGGAAGATCGACAAGGTACATGGCATCGTTGATATTGTAAAAGTTGATGGTCTGCGTTTTTCCAGGCTGTGCGGAAGTACGCGCCAGTGCTTTGCGGTTCATCAGTGCATTGATCAGAGATGATTTTCCAACGTTTGATTTTCCTGCAAAAGCCACCTCCGCATATGCGGTATCCGGCACCTTGCTGGTCACACCGCAGACAATTTCCAGGTTTACATTTTTTATTACCATGTTTTTCTCCTTTTTACAAATGCCACTTCCAGCACTTCCTGCATTTTTTCCACAAATACAAGTTCAAGTCCTTTTTTGATCTCTGCAGAAATTTCCTCTACGTCCTTCTCATTTTTCTTCGGAATGCAGATCGTTTTGATCCCGGCATTTTTTGCAGCAAGGATTTTTTCTTTTAATCCACCGATCGGGAGCACTCTTCCACGCAGTGTGATCTCACCTGTCATCGCAACATCCGCACGTACCGGAGTCTGTGTGATCGCAGAAAGCATTGCCGTCGCCATCGTGATACCTGCGGACGGTCCGTCTTTTGGCACTGCCCCCTCCGGGATATGGATATGAATGTCATTTTCCTGAAAAAACTTCTTTGGAATATGATATTCTTCCCCTACCGAACGGATATAACTTAAGCCTGCCTGTGCGGACTCTTTCATCACATCTCCGAGTTGTCCGGTAAGCTGTACTTCGCCTTTGCCCGGCATCACGTTGACCTCGATCTCCAACGTATCACCGCCGACGCTCGTCCATGCCAGACCGCGCACGATTCCGACCTCATCGTTCTCGTTTTTCTGATCAAACGTATATTTCTCTTTTCCAAGATATTTTTCTACATTCTGACCTGTAACTTTTACGCATTTGACTTCGGATTCGTATACTTCCCTTGCAGATTTTCTTGCAATTTCAGACAGCCTGCGCTCTAAATTACGCACACCTGCTTCCCTTGTATAACCGGAAATGATCTTTTGCAGCGCACGGTCACTGATCTTTAACTGTTCCGGCTTTAAACCGTTTTTCTCTTTTACCTTCGGCAGCAAATGCTCTTTTGCAATATGGAACTTCTCATTTTCCGTATAACTGCTTACCTCGATCAGTTCCATACGGTCAAGCAGTGGACGCGGGATATCCTGTACAGAGTTCGCTGTTGCGATAAAAAGCACCTCAGACAGATCGATTGGAACTTCGATATAATGATCGCGGAACTTACAGTTCTGCTCTGCATCGAGCACCTCAAGCATAGCGGATGCAGTGTCGCCCTTATAATCGCTGCTCATTTTATCGATCTCATCAAGCAGCATCAGTGGGTTTTTCACGCCGGCACTGCGCAGACCATTGACAATACGTCCCGGCATCGCACCGACATAAGTTTTCCGGTGTCCACGGATCTCAGCCTCATCACGCACACCGCCCAAACTGATGCGCACATATTTTTTATCAAGTGCGCGTGCCACTGACCTTGCAATACTTGTCTTACCAGTACCAGGCGGCCCGACTAAACATACGATCGGGCTCTCGCCCTTTTTCGTCAGATTGCGCACAGCAAGGAACTCTAACATACGCTCTTTTACTTTTTCCAATCCGTAATGATCTTCATTTAAAATGCGCTCTGCATTTTTCAGATCCTTGTTATCTTTGGATGCCTTATTCCACGGGAGTTCTAACATGGTCTCGATATAACCGCGGCTGACTGCACTCTCCGAAGAACTTCCACTGATATTTTTAAAGCGTAAGATCTCTTTTCTGATCTTTTCTTTGACTTCTTTGTCTGCCTTTAACTTTTTCAACTGTTCTAAATAGGCATCCGCATCTGACTCCGTATTATCCTCGCCGAGTTCTTCCCGGATCAGCTTCATCTGTTCACGCAGGATATATTCCTTCTGGTTCTTATCCACACGTTTCTTTACTTTTGCTTGGAATTCATTTTTGATCGCAGTGATCTCAATTTCTTTTAAAAGAAGCGCCATCAAAACTTCATAGCGCTCCGTCAGTGAAACTGCCTCTAATATTTCCTGCTTCTGTTCATAATAAAAAGGAAGATTGTTGGCGATAAGATCCATGATCTTCGGCAGATTCTTTTCTTCCCTGACCTGTCTGCGCAGTTCACCTCCGACACGCGGGTTGACAGTTACATATTTTTCAAATGTGTCCTGTACACTGCGCACCATAGCCGTTTTTGCCTCGTCCGACAATCCCTCATCAATTTCTTCACACCGCGTGAGTTCCACCTCTAAAAAGTCCGTCTGAGAAACAAAAGCGGACAATTGTGCCCGCTCTGTTCCTTCCACTAAAACTCTGACGATGTTGTTTTGTAATTTTATAACCTGCCTGACCTCTGCTATGATACCGATCTGATACAGATCTTCGATGCCAGGCTCTTCCTGCTCCACATCACGCTGTGCAACAAGGAAGATCTTCTGTTCATCCATCATACTCTGTTCTACTGCATGGATCGACTTTTCACGGCTCACATCAAAATGTGCGATCATCCCCGGAAGGATGACCATTCCGCGAAGTGCCACCGCAGGCATTTTCATCGCTTTATTATCCAACCTGTTTTTCCTCTATCTTTTCAAGTTCACGTTCTTCGATCGCAAGCTGTTCATCCACCATCTCTTTTGTGATCTGGCACTGTGTAATGGATTCATCCGATGGAATGTGGTACATCAGATCTAATGTAACAGCCTCCATGATCGCACGAAGTCCACGCGCTCCTGTCTTGCGCTCTAACGCTTTATCTGCAATCGCCTCAAGTGCTTCTTTGTCAAAGTCAAGCGCTACACCGTCTAACTCAAACAGCTTCTGATACTGTTTGGTCAGCGCATTTTTCGGCTCCTGTAAAATGCGGATCAATGCGTCCCTGTCAAGCATATCCAAAGATACCGTTACCGGCACACGTCCGATAAACTCAGGGATCAGTCCGAACTTTACAAAATCCTGTGGAAGTGCATGTTTTAACACATCACCGATATTGTAATCTCTCTTGTCACGGATATCTGCATTAAATCCGATCGTCTTCTGATCCATTCTGGTCTCAATGATCTTCTCAAGTCCGTCAAACGCACCGCCGCAGATAAATAAGATGTTGGTCGTGTCAATCTGGATCAGCTCCTGCTGCGGATGCTTTCTTCCACCCTGCGGCGGAACGCTTGCTACGGTTCCCTCTAAAATCTTTAATAATGCCTGCTGAACACCTTCACCGGAAACGTCTCTGGTAATAGATACATTCTCAGACTTCTTCGTGATCTTATCAATCTCGTCAATATAAATGATACCGTATTCTGCACGCTCGATGTTATAATCGGCTGCCTGAATCAGCTTTAACAGGATGTTTTCAACATCTTCACCCACATAACCGGCCTCTGTCAGAGAAGTTGCATCTGCAATTGCAAACGGAACATTGAGTAACTTCGCCAACGACTGTGCCATGTAAGTCTTTCCTGAACCAGTCGGACCAAGCATGAGAATATTACTCTTTTGAATCTCAACGTCACTGCTCTCTTCAATGTGGGTAATGCGCTTATAATGGTTGTACACAGCTACTGCCAGTGCTTTTTTTGCCTCATCCTGTCCAACTACGTATTGGTTGAGATGCTCCATGATCTGCTTTGGTTTTAACAGGTTAATGTCTCCTGGATTATATCCGCCTGCTTCTTCCTCGCCATTTTCTTCTTCCTGAAGAATTTCGTAGCAAATCTCAGTACACTCATCGCAGATGTAACTTCCGTTTAATCCCGCAATCAGCTTGCGCACCTGTCTCTGCGACTTTCCACAGAAAGAGCAGCGTAAATCCTCTGATCTTGTTGCCATAGTCAATCCCCTTTAATCATCAATGATTCGTGATAATCTCATCAATCAAGCCATATGCTTTTGCTTCTTCAGCTGTCATCCAGTTATCTCTCTCGGTATCTGCCTCAACCTTCTCAACTGGCTGGCCTGTATGCTCTGCCATAAGTCTGTTCATGCGTGCCTTTGTTTTCAGAATATGTTCAGCAACGATCTTCATATCAGTTGCCTGACCCTGGGAACCACCAGACGGCTGATGAATCATGATCTCCGCATTTGGAAGCGCATAACGCTTGCCTTTGGTTCCTCCTGATAAAAGGAATGCGCCCATGCTGGCTGCCATACCGATGCAGATTGTAGATACATCACACTTGATGTACTTCATCGTATCGTAAATTGCCATACCATCGCTGATGGAACCACCCGGGCTGTTGATGTAAAAGCTGATATCCTTGTTTGGATCTTCAGACTCCAAAAACAGCAGCTGTGCCACGATTAGGTTTGCTGTTACATTATTCACTTCCTCGCCCAAGAAAATAATTCTCTCTTTGAGAAGACGGGAATAAATGTCATAAGAACGCTCTCCGCGGTTTGTCTGCTCCACCACATAAGGTACTAATGCCATATATGTCACCATATCCTTTCCAAAAGACAGCGGCTTTCTGCCGCTGCCTCTGTTTATAGTTATAATTATTTTGCGCTGTCTACGATCAGATCAACTGCCTTCTGTACAGCCAGATCATCCTTTAAGCTATCCTTGCCAGCCTCACCAAGATACTCCTTAACCTTGTCAAGTTCCATCTTGTATGCGTCTGCCATCTTCTGCATCTCAGCCTCAACCTCTTCGTCAGAAACTTCGATGTTCTCAGCCTTAGCAATTGCCTCAAGAACAAGACGATTCTTAATACGAGTCTCAGCCTGCGGCTTCATCTGATCAACAAGAGCCTCTCTTGTCAGACCAGTGTACTGAAGATACTGATCAACAGTCATGCCCTGCATCTGCAGTCTCTGTGCGAAATCATTTGCCATGTTGCGTGCCTGAGAAGTGATCATAGCGTCTGCGATCTCCATGGATGCATTCTCAACAGCCTTGTCTACTAAAGCGTTCTGCTTTGCAGTCTTAGCTTCCTTCTCCTTGCGCTCTAAAGCCTTAGCCTTTAAATCAGCCTTGTACTCATCAAGAGTCTCGAAATCGGAAACCTCGCTTGCGAACTCATCATCAAGCTCTGGCAGTTCCTTAGCCTTGATTGCCTTAACAGTTACCTTAAATGTAGCCGGCTTTCCTGCCAGGCTAGCCTCATGATACTGCTCTGGGAAGGTAACGTTAACCTCAGTCTCCTCGCCAGCATTCTTGCCAACTAACTGCTCCTCGAAAGTATCGATGAAGCTGTGAGAACCGATGGTCAGATCATAATCTGTACCCTTGCCGCCTGCAAATGCAGTTCCGTCAACAAATCCCTCATAGTCGATGGTAACGATGTCACCGTCAGCTACCGGACGATCCTCTACAGTTACAGTTCTTGCCTGCTGATTCTGAACCTTCTTCAGTTCTTCCTCAACCTCTTCGTCGGTAACTTCTACCGGCTGTGCCTCATACTCAAGACCCTTATACTCGCCAAGAGTTACTTCCGGCTTAACTGCTACAGTTGCAGTAAAGATGAAGGACTTGCCCTTCTCGATCTGTGTTACGTCGATCTCTGGCTGAGAAGTGATTACTAAACCACTCTCCTTTGCTGCCTCTTCGTAAGCTTCCGGAATAATCTCATTTGCCGCGTCCTCATAGAAGATACCTGCGCCGTACATCTTTTCGATCATAGCACGAGGTGCCTTGCCCTTGCGGAAACCAGGCAGCTGAATTCTGCCCTTGTTCTTGATATATGCTTTCTGCATGGCTGCCTCAAACTGCTCAGCGCTGACTTCAATTGTCAGCTTTGCCATGCTCTTTTCCAGATTTTCTACCTGTACACTCATTACTGGTTCCTCCTAAAAAAACTTTCGTCCTTATCATATGACGCTTGCCACATCTAACTACTATCTATTTTAGTCATATGTCTGCAATATACGATTATACAACACAAGCCTCAAAATTGCAAGCGATAATTACGGCATCATAATTGCTTCTGCGAGCTTCTTTGATGTTTCCTCATCTTTTAGCAGCTTTACTAACTCAAGTCCGAGCAATATAGATGTACCCATGCCGCGGCTTGTTGTAATATTTCCATCGGTAACAACTGGAACGGCCTTAAACTTAGCTCCCTTTAACTGGTCTTCAAAGCCTGGATAACATGTTGCATTCTTTCCTTCCAAAATGCCTAAAATGCCAAGTGCACTCGGTGCTGCACAGATTGCTGCAATACGTCCGCCCTTTGCATTGTGTGAAACAAGCAGCTTAGAAAGCTCTTCGCACGCTTTTAAGTTCTTAGTTCCAACACCGCCGCCCGGCAAAAATAAAGTATCTGCTGCATCAACAAAAATATCTTTTAGCATGACATCATTTTTAATTCCAATTCCATGAGAGCCCTGTGTCATATCTTTATTATGTATAGAAACAAGCTCTACCTCTTCTCCTGCTCTTCTAAGAAGATCAATCACTGCTAATGCCTCAACCTCTTCACAGCCATCTGCCATAAATGCGTAAACCATATTTTTTTCCTGCCTTTCTTTTTTTGACCTCAGTATAAAAAATCTTGATGAATATGTCAACATGGGATATACTGATTTCTGAAAATCATTATAGGCGTTCACGGTTCGCAAACTTTTCTCGTGAACTTCAATAAACAATTGAAAGGTCTGGTATTTATTATGGAAATTGAACGTAAATTTGTCCCTGTTAAGCTTCCTGACAATTTGGAATCATATCCACACACACGCATCGAACAGGGATATCTGTGTACTGCCCCTGTCGTGCGCGTGCGAAGAGACGGTGATTCTTATTATATGACATACAAAGGCGCTGGCATGATGGTTCGTGAGGAATATAACCTGCCGCTTACAAAAGAAGCCTATGAGCATCTTATTGTAAAAGCTGACGGCACTGTAATTTCAAAGACACGCTACCGCATCCCAATTGGTAACGATCTGACTGCCGAGCTAGATATTTTTGACGGTGCTTTAAACGGTGTACTGCTCGTTGAGGTTGAGTTTCCTGATGAATCTGCTGCCAGAAGCTTTATTCCTCCAAAGTGGTTTGGCGAGGATGTAACTCTTGATCCGCGCTACCACAACAGCAACATGTCAAA
>ERZ838839.1938-NODE-1938-length-17659-cov-3.040275_pt1 | contig 17659 bp, 26 predicted proteins | sample MGYA00519909_ERZ838839 | MGnify/ENA primary metagenome ERZ838839 (study PRJEB31850, sample SAMEA3708843) | human gut metagenome | biome: human gut; feature: human-associated habitat; material: faeces | place: China | collected 2014 ... | reverse complement strand
TGTACTTTATTCAAAAAATATCATTTTAAGGCTTGACTTTTAATAGTTAGTCTTTCGTGAGTAGTTTTTCTATCTATTTTTATTATATGCAAATGTCCGCACAATAGCAATACTAATTTTACCTTTCCGTTTTCCAACAGCTTTTATATCACCATTCCTTGAACTTATTCTATATTGCCATTTACATTTTGGGGAATATATCTGTATGACATATTAACCTACAAATTAAATGAATATTTTGTTTAGAATTTTCTGGTTAATTCTAATTAATTTATCATTTTACTTTGTAAACTGATTTCTTAATGTCCCTGGGATCTTAAGGATTTTTACTATATATGCCGGAACGACATTGATACTAAATCTCAATGTCGTCTCTCATCAAATTACTTTTTAATTTGTATAAAATAAAATTTATGACTTGCATTTTATGCTACTGGAATCTTATTTAACATATTAACCTTATCTATGAATTCTTTCATATCTTCAATATACTCATAAGGTGCATATTCTGAATATATATCCGGATCATCTAAAATAACAATCTGTACTCCTTCAGCTCTTAATGCTTCTAAAGTTCCTGGCAAACATCTTGCCTCATTAAGTGTTTTGCATCTATATGCTATACATCCTTGTTGATCAAAAATTTTCGCTATTACATATATTGATTTATCAATCATTTCTTTTTTCCTCCATTTCTTTCAAATTTTTCAAAAATTCTTCTTTATTCTTTATTTTTCCATCTACATATTTTCTATACAATTGGTACCCTATTTCTGGATTTTTATATTTATATACATATTGATGACTCCATATGTTAAATAAATAATCCTTTCCGCACCAAAGTTGTATTTCTATTGGATACGCCATATTATCTCTTTGATAATATAAATGAATTGCTCTATATCCGTCATCTATCTTCTTTCCGTTTCGTAAATCTACTACACGAAAATAATCCGGATATTCACGAGGGTATTCTTCAAATTTTAAGCGAAATCCTAATATGTCATTAAAACATTGTTTAAACCCTCCGCCTGTTTTAAGAGTCTTTTCATATTTCCTTTTAATAGAATCTTCACTTTTAAAACGAGATCCAATAAGATTTTCTTGAAATATTGTATCTATATAGCTTGCCCTATATTTTTCTATATCATCTAAAATTATCGGTAATGGTGTCTTTCGAAGTGAAATCTGCTTTAAACTTCTTCCTAATGTTGAATGATATGATAAAATATCTAATACTTCTTTCGAAATAAATTGATCCACCTATTTCACCTCCATATATTTTAACATTATATTATTTCTATTGTATACGTGTTTAATTTTCTTTTAATGCTATTCTAGCATATTCATATATTTTCTACAATGAAAAAGCCACTGTAAATATTACAATGACTTTTCTGTATTTTTATTTAGATGTCTTTTGCAACGAATATAATTTAAATGGGTATTTTGTTTAGAATTTTTCGTTTTATTCTGATTAATTTACCGTTTTACTTTATAAACTGATTTCTTAAGTGCTACGGGATCTTAAATGTTTTTGCTACTGAATTTTTTGCATGCAAAACATCTGCAATTATATATTTTATTTCCTCTTGCCACTTATACATAATTATTTTCCCTCTCTTTTTATCTCTTCAATTTACTATCAATCTTATACCAATGTTTCTTTATCTGATTTCTTATATTACTTTCAAGTAACTTACTCTGACTAAATATATCATCTGCCTTATAGACATAACTAAGAAAGTTTCCATAACTTTTAGAATTTTTATTGGCACCCAAATGTGTATATGAACGATAAACCGCCTTTTTCCCTGCATTAAAAGATTTTTCATCTTCAGTTTCATTTACTTTTTTTATTTTTCTATATGCTCTGCAATAAAATTTAAACAAACTTTTATCTCTTATCCGAACACTCTTTCCATCAAAAGTAAATCCCAAATAATTAACAAGATTGCTTTGGCCTTTTAATTTTCTGATTTTACCATTACCATAGAAAAAGTGTTCTGTTTTATCTTCATTTAATTCTAAATTTGGAATATCATCTCTAACATTATATATAAATTTTGAAATTTTATTTGTTCTTCCATTACTGACTTCTTTTTTTGTCATTGGAATAACAATTATAATATCATCACAATATCTTCTGTATAATCCCTTGTGTGATGTAACATAATCATTAATTTTTTTATCGAAATCAATCATATATACATTTGCATATACAGCACTGATGGATGATCCTTGAGGTATTTGATAGTCTTTAACATTTTTATGAAGATATTTTTTCTTAAATTGTTGAAACTCCTGTGTTTGAAAATACTTATCCAATTGACGCATATCTCTTTGGAGTTTGTCCTTTTCAAATTCTATATCTGCTGCTTCAATATATGTGAATCTTGTAATATTCTTATAAATAGCATAATCTGCTGGATCTAAAGATTCTTGCCCAATCACACATTTAATTTTTTCTTTTAAATATTTATGATCTAGTTTGTCAAAAAATTTGCTAAAATCTCCTACAAAAATATATGCTGATTTACATTTTACAATATATTCAAATACTTCTTTCGCAAAATCAATATTACACTTTCCAGGCATACAATTTCTATATGCAGTCGAAACTTTACCAATTCCTTTTGATTTCACATAATTATTGTACTGATTATTAAGACGATTTCCATAATACTCATAAATAAATCTATCAATATGTGCAGCATAATATATATCTCGCACCTTCTCTTTGAGAAATTTATGTCCTTTTAAATCATTTGTATACTTACTACAATTCATCTGAAAATGAATAAATGGATAAAACCCATGTTTACTAACCCATTTAATATTCTGTACTTTTTGTTGATACTCTTTATGGTATTTTTTTACATCAAAATGTGTATAAAATTTATCTTGATATATCTGTTTACTCATTCTTTCTCCTAAAAGCTTACTGACTAACGACCGGTAGATATCTGATATCAGCAAGCATTAAAATCAATTGGACCCTGTTTTACAAGGAACTCTACCATCCTCCAGATACGATGTTATGTATAATAATATTATCAGCGGTATATTGCTGAGAATAGGAGGAAATACAATGGACAATGTAATTGACATTATCAACTGCATAATATTGATTCTTGTCAAGAACGTTCTTGACACAGAATACTTAAAACCCTTATAGCCATTTCTATAAGGCAAAGTAGCATTATTTTACTCTAACAATAATATCTAATCTCACCAAACTGCTCAATCCATTTTTCAATTATCTGACCACTGTTAGCCTCAATTGATCTCATTAACTTCTTTAAAGTTCTCACAGGAATTTGTGATTTATTATGACTCAAAATTGTCTTTCCTGCACTTGTAATCCATACTTTTGTTGCATTTGCTGTTGCCTTTCCTTCTGCTATATGGACATGTATAGGCTCCAATGGATTATTTTCATTCGACCAAAAATAAATACTATATGGTCCAACTCTAAATATTTGCGGCATTCAGAATCCCTCCTTCTTGAGAAAATTCTATAATTAAATGTGCATTATCTCGAATAAGTTGCTTAAAATACATCATTTCTGACTCTGAATAACCGTGAACTTCCCATGTATAATCTGGTAACCAGCAAATAGCATCATGAAATCCACCTGTTTCATCTGGTGTTTCAATATATACTTTTACTTTTCCATCTGGATACATCTCTGAATGCGTAATTTCTGTATCATCATTTAATGTCATATATGGATACATCATATTCTTTCACTCCTTACTTCCGTTCAGTTCATCTTTATGACATTTTATCACAATTGAATTACTACCACAATAAAAAAGCCATTGTTAATTTATGGAATATTTTTTATTAAGAAACACCTATTTGCAATGGCTTTATATTTAGTATTTTATTCTTTCGAATTACGATGTTAAATGATTATTTTGTTTAGAATTTTTGAAACAATTTGTTCTTATTTATACAATTTATTTTATAAACTGATTTCTTAATGTCCCTGGGACCTTAATTTTTCCCGTGGATTCTGTATTGGGAGAAAAAACTGGCAATTGATCGATACAATCCGAGGTGTTGAGAATTCAGCGATCATCTACAGTATTGCAGAAACAGCCAAAGCAAACGATCTGAAACCATATGAATATTTTGAACATTTGCTGACAGAGATTCCAAAACATATGGAAGATACTGATCTTTCATTTTTAAATGACTTGCTTCCATGGTCAGAAAAGTTACCAAAAAAAATCAAAAAGACAAACAAGAGGTCATAAAAAATGATCTTTTGTTTGTCCAGGTACGTGCTATTGTGCGTTTACACATAAATTACTATAGTATCAAAGTTCTATTTTTCTTCTGAAAAACTCCACTATGTTGAACAAGCTTAAATCCTAACAAAATAAAAAGCCTCTACATACATAGAGGCCTACCGATGAGTCGCCAAACTCACCATAGCTGATATTAAATAATACCAATTGGTCGCCAAACCAATCATAACTGTATTGCTATCATACACTATTATAATATTCGAAGTCAAGTCTTTTATTCTTTATCTTCTAACTTATCTTTTAAATATTTAACTTTTCCATTTAAAGAATTTATCACATTATCTCTTTTTTTAATTATATTACTAAGTCCAAAAATATTCAACAGCTTATTATCGATTTCTTGCATTTCATTTTTCAAGTCACATACTTTCAATGAAACTATTCTTTCTTTTCCTATTGTCTTTATCTGACCTAAATCAATTGCCCCACAAAGATTCTTCTGAATTCCATTCTCATCTTTAAATTGATATGTCCCAGTAATCGGAATTTGAATATCTGGAATCGTTAAATCACTTGATGAAATTATTGCAACTGTAAATACAGGAGATTTAAAATTATACGCATTAGATTGAATTACAACAACAGGTCTAATTTTATTTTCTTCACTTCCTATATTCTCTCCTAAATCCACAAAATATACTTCTCCACGTTTTACCGTCCATTTTCTTTGTCTTTTCTTTCCGATATTATAATATAATTTTTGTGCACTCCATCTATTAATTCTCTGAGATTTTATTAACACATTCTTTTCATCTTGTGTCATATCCTTTTAAACCTCCCCTTGCTATTTCATAAAAATTTTCTTCCTGCACAATACTATAACATAGACCTGTCTCTCTTTCCACATAAATATATACTCATTAGATACTTCTATTTTATGAATTCTGTAAACTGATTTCTTAATGTCTACGGGGACCTCTCTGTATATTCATGCTTTATGCATATTTGTGTAACCCAGTCATAAAAGCTGTTGAACCATTGATATCAGTTGAAAATCTGAATACTTTTCTTGTCAGCTCTCTTCCTCGGTAATCGAATGCTCTGGCATAGTGTTCAAAACTTCCGATATCAACTCCGAGTACTAAAGTTGATTCTGTGACTTGTTCAATCTTTTGATTCTGTGTATAATTCATTATAAGGACCTCCGATAATTAAGATGTTTTTCATCCGCCAAGATGATATCTTAATTATACTGTGAAGTTCTTCTTTCGTCTATTGACATTATTTATGAATTACAGGAATGCTTAAATTTACACATGGATCTGTCTGGCTCATTGTTGAAGTCTAACTTTTGAAGCGACTGATTTGAGTTTTTATGTGATCATCTCCTATCCCAAGTACAAAAAGTTCAGTACTTAACTTTTTTGACTTTTTATATTTTGTATAGGATAATGATAACAGCACAATTTTAATAAGAAAAGGGACGTACTACTGTGCGTTTACTATTTGCGGAGTATTTATAATGAGAAAAAACACTTATTTGACTAGAAAACTATCTAAAAAAGAACAACTTATTGCTGAAAAATATTACTACATTATTTTTTATTATATGAAATATTATCACCTTGATTCCGATGAATGGTATGATATTTTAATCATTCCATTCATACAGTCAATAAAAAAATATTATGAGTTTGATCATCTCCAGCAATATAGCATAAAAACCATTATTTATCATACATTAAATAGTGCTCGCTGCAACCAATATAGAAAGCTTAAAAGAAGATACAAAAAGAATATCAGCTATGATAAAGTCGAGGACTATTTATTTTATGTAGCTCCAATTATTCCACAAATAAATTTGGAAAAAGAAGCTTGTAGTAATTTAATGTTACTCGAAATATTAAATAATCTAACTACACCCCAACAAAAAATCATCGTTCTAATGTTGTCTGAAGGTTTTCCAAAAGTAACTATTAAAAACTATCTTTCTATTTCAGATTATTACTTAAGAAAAGAAATCGCAGTAATAAAAGATTTAATGAAAAATATATATTTTACATAATAATCATACCAATATTAAACTATTGTTTTTAAATGTGATTTCCTAATGCCTACGAAATCTTAAGTCCTGTTATTCTTTCTCCTAAAAACTTACTAACTAACAACCGATAAATATCAGTAAACATTAAAATCAACAAAATTTTAATCTCTTCTAAGTCTTCTAATCCATGCATTCCATGAAAATAGTTCAACATCACTATTATTTATTCCAAACTGATACCTTAAATCACTCTCTTTTAAATCATTTTCAGGTGTTCTACCAGCTATAATAACAAATCTCATATTAACATTTTTATTAGAATCAACTAATAGTTCCCTTTTCGGTGCCAAAAATGCATTATATATTTTTTGTCCTGATTGTGCTTTTTCTCTAATATTATGAAGATTTTCTCTAACTATATCATATTCATTATATATGTATTTACGATGATTTCTTATTTGACTATTTGCTTCTTCTATCTTGGCATTCAAACTATCATAATGACTTCGTTTTTTTAAATTAAATTCGGCCCCTTTCACTTCTATAAAAGTGACATCCATAGTTGATCTTCCTGAAAATATCACAAAATCCACCTTCTTATCTCCAAGCGTGAATTCCGAAAATACAATGTATTCGTCCTGAGGAAATGCATATACTTCAGCGATTAAAGACAAATCGCTTTTTAATAATGCAGCTATCTCTGTTTCTGATGCCCCAGACTCTATTAATTCTTTCATCCTCTTTTTACTTATTGCATTTTCCTGTATTTCAATTTCTCTTTTAATATACTCTGCTGGTTTTAAAATTTTATTATCAATAAATGGATCAATTTCATATCTTTTCTTTTCTATTTGTCTTCTTACTGGCAATAAATTCATAGATGCTTTTGTAAATTCATTTGCTTTACATTCTGTCAAAAATTCTAGTTCTTTTTGAGATATAGATTTCTCTATATTTCCATATTTATCTACTATAAGCATACTATTATCAAATTCATCATGTAACACATAAATATTACATGCGATAACATATCCATTGTCGCATAATTCACGTATTACTGTATCACATACTACCTCTAAACATGGCATATTAGACATATTATTTATATCTGTTAAAACACAAATTTTTTCCTTTTCACTGTTGATAAAAATTCTTACTCTGCATAGTCCTTCCCTTCTCATTCTAAATGATTTAAATTTAAAAATAAAATCACTAATTTTCATTTTTATTTACCTCCCAACATAGCATACATAATCTCTCATATTTTTAATTACAAATTTCCCCAATACATATTATTATCTATTGTTAATTTTCCTTTTCTATTTTCTACAGCATCTTTAAGTGATATTTTTCTTTCTTCATCTTTTATGGTCTCTTCGTTCAAATCAACTAATATAATTTTCCATTCTTTTTCAATTTCATCAAGTATTTTTCCTTATCTTCTCTGCAAACAAATTTGATTATTTTTTTATATTTGTATCGCTCTAATATTTTTTCTATTTCAGGCAATGTATCTTTTCTAAAATCCACAATCCATTTTTCAAAGTCAGGGTCCAATTTTGTTCCTATCCACGGAATGTCATCACGCTTTACACCTATTCTTGATTTAACTCCTTCTAAACAATCTTTCTTTGTATAATCAAATAAAATAATTGTGTCTGCACCTTTTATTCTTTGCTCAATAGTTGATATATAATTTCCATCAAGAATCCATTCTGATTGACTCATTATTTCATCTACCGCGCTAATCAATTCTTCCCTACTAATATGCGTTTTATCTTTCTTCCAATATATATTATCCATATGAAAAAGTTCTATTTGCAAAATTTCTGACAACTGTTTTGCAAAGTAAGTTTTCCCGCTTCCCGGACATCCGATTATAATTATTTGTTTCAATTTTTTTACTCCGTGTTATGTATAATTATTTGACAAGAATATCGCTAATAAATTTTATTTTACTATCTATATTTTCAAAAGTGCTAAAATGTTGCTTACCATCAAATTCCAACATATCACAAACTCTTTTCTTTATATCAGGAGCAGTAATTTTTTCTTTTGCAATGTTTGGAGTAAACCATCCTACTTCAATACTTTCATCTGATACATTTTCATTTCCATCTATATATTTACAAATAAATGTCAAATTCACAACAGGTGGTAAAATCATTCCTTCAAGAGGACCATATCCATCTTTAGTATTCAATCTCTGATATATACCAACAAACTTTTCCGGCTCGGCAACAATGCCACTTTCCTCAAATATTTCTCTTTTTAAGCCACTCATTATATCCTCTCCCTGTTCTACCACTCCGCCAGGGATTTCCCATCCTCTACGTTTTGATTTAATCAATAAAACTTCATCGCCTTTATATACTAATCCTGCAACAGATATAAAATGTAAGGGTAAGTCTCTTGTTTTTAACCATTCGTCCATCGCTTTTCTCCTTTTCCGCCTCCTGATACTAAATTTCTCTACAATTTCTTTTTCATATATCCACATGTAAATGGAAAAAAATCATATTTCTTTGTCCCAATATGTATTACTCCATTCAACTCATACCATTTACGAAGAACTCTGTTTTCTTCTACATATGCCAATACAATCTATCTTGCGTAGTTGCAAAAGCTGTAAACCTAGGAGCATTTTCCTCCGTAAAACCATATTCATCTGCAACTGTCAAAAAACTTTTTTTAATAACTTCCACACATATTGGTATTTCTTCACCTCTTACTTTTCTTATCATTACCACACCTCATAAATTCTAAATTTGTTTTACTATTTCTTTAAAAAAGAAATGTATCTTTATTCTAAACTTTGTATTCCTCAATTATCTCCATAATTGATTTTTCATAAATATTCCCATTCAACACATCCCCATTTTCTGAAAAACTAATTGTTCTAACATCTATTGGATTCTCCTCATAGGGATTTATATATTCCTTGTTCTTATCGAAGTAATCACTTAGATATTTCACTGCATTTCCATTTGGAAAAATAACATTTCCTTTTGCCTGTGGAATATTTAAATCCTCAAATTCAGAAATAATTTTCTTTGTCTTTTTGTTATATTCATTATCATCTTCTTTGCTCACAAGCCAAGCAGGATTTAATTTAATTTCTACACCACTCTCTTTTATGCACATTGCAAAATATTTCACTATATCAAGCGGTATAGTCTCTTGATGAAATGAATCAACAGATAATAACACTTTTTGAACTCCACTATATGACAACATTTGCGCCACTTCTCTTACTCTTTCTTTGTCTTTAGAAAAAAATCCGTTAGTGATTATTGCCCTATCCTTTATGTTCATTTCTTTAGCAGTTTTATGAATGTTGCAAACCACTTCCGGATATATCAATGGTTCTCCTCCAAAAGTCATTAAAGATTTAATATCATAGTTATTACATATATCAATAACTGCTTGCACTGCTATGTCTCCATCTATGTGTTTTCCACTTGATTTATGTTCTCCCTCTGAACAATGTATGCATCTTCCTGTGCATGCCATTGTTACAACAAACTCTATTCTGTTTAAATTTTCTAAATACTTGTTCATTCTTTTTTACCTCATTTGCTAATAGACCTAATTTTCAGCCTATATTTTTCTTGCTTCTTTAAAACAGTATGTTGGTATGCTATTTTGTGTATCAAGTACAGAATACTTACAATCCATACCTATGTTTGCTTCTTCATATGCCTCTCATTTTGCAGATATTATTATAGTTTCATCCTCATCTTCTCCACCACCTGCTATAAATTGCCATACTTTCATATCATTTCTTTTATATAAGCAATATTTTACATTGCCAAGAAATTCATAACTAACTTTACCATTATCTCTTTCTCCTCTGCTCTGGATTCTGCAATCATAAGTGTAATTGCCACCAATGCTCCATCACTGATAATTTTTACTCCATCTTTATAAAGAGCATTGTTGCGTGCTAAAAATTCGAGGAAAAGAGATGCAGCTATTCTCTTGCACCCATCAGCATAAGGATGGTCCTTTATTATAAAGTAAAGTAAATTTGCAGCTTTTTCTTCCAATGACGGATACACATCTCCTCCAAACACATTTTGATAAACAGCTGCTAATATTCCTTCAACCTTACCTTTCTCTTTCTCAACGCCGAATACATCTGATTTAAATGAATCTTCCATTTCATCAACCATCCTTCGACATTCTTCATAAGTAATTCTATAAATCGGTTCATTTCCCTCAGGTTTTTGTAAAGACTGGTGATCATATTGATCCAAGAGAAGCAAAGCTTCAGTGTATTGATTTACTGCCTTTAATATTTCTTTTTCCTCCAAATCTAAGGAATATGCTAACATTTTTGTCTGAATATTAACCGTTTTTTGAAGTGCAAACATCCTTTTTTCGTTTATTGCATATCCTTCCATTATGTATTGTTTCAACACACCATTAGCCCAACGTCTAAACGCAATACCTTTTTTTGAATTAACTCTATATCCTACTGACAATATCATATCAAGGTTGTATATTTTTGGTTTTCTGCCTCCAGTACTTTTGTCGGAAAAACCGACAGAAGTATCATCCAGCTCACCTGACTTCAAAATATTAGATATATGTTCACTTACTGTTGCATGACTAACTCCAAACAATGTTTCTATCTGTTTTTGAGTAAGCCATACCGTTTCCTGTTCCGGATTTATTTGAACCTCTATGTTAACATTACCGTCATTAAATAATACGATTTCATTTGTCATTATATATAATATCCTTCTTCTAGCTTATTATTTATTAAATAAAATATTTTCGTTATACTTATTACTATAACTGTCTATTAAAATTCTAATTTAGTAATTCTTGTCTAAATATCAATTATTTCTTTTGCACGATGCAACACCGGCAATTCTCTATTGGCTATAAGTTTCCCTAATCTTGTATTTGACCTATAATCATACTCTCTAACAACTTCTTCATAAGATAATTTCAATGTTGATAAGTGAAAATTATTTATTTCATCTTCTGTCAGTTCTTTTTCACCAAAGGATTCAACTTTGCACAAAAAATAGTTATTAATATTATGTCTATGAATCAGATTATAACAATCGCTTACAACTCCGATTTTGCAGATTACATCTACTTTTACACCCAATTCCTCTTTAAGTTCTCTTTTTATTGCATCCTGCAATTCTTCACCTTCTTCAACACCTCCACCTGCTGTTTCTATAATTGTTGCCTGTCCGAAATCATCATTTCTTTCGGCTCTTACAAAATAAAAATTTCCAACTGTTTAGCCCAATAAAATTGTCCATCTTTGTTTCTCCTTGCAATGCTAAGCCTCCTGCTGTATCCTCTCACTTCACTATTCATGCTCATCTTGTAACACAAGATAATCCGGCAAATCAAAAATTTTTTTCTTTATAAATACCGGATAAATATACTCATCTTGTAAACGTTCAAATTCTATCCACTCAAAATCATGGGTATGCTCTCTTTCAATCAAACGAAACTTATTACCTTTTTCCAGCAAATCCGTATTTGAAATATCTATCAAAAAGTAAATGCATAACTCATGATATTTTTCGCCAGTTACATCTTCAACAAAAAATCCCTGATTCAGCCACAATGGTCGCACTATTTTTGCATCAATTTCAAGTTCTTCCTTTATTTCTCTTAATATAGCCTTTTCTGCTGTTTCATTTAAAGACACTCTTCCACCTGGCAAATAGTAATATGGTGACCTTTCATCTTGCATCGCCAATATTTTATCGTCATTTATAATTACAGCACATACTCTATAATTAAATTTACCTTCTGATGTTTTGAATGTAATATCCATATTGCTATCTCCTATATCACTTTTGATTTTGTATGTCCTATGATTCTAAGGTTTGACCACTTTATCGCTAGCCTGCTTCAAACTTTTTAATATGTATTCCGCTTCAAAAATATCTTATATAATTCTAACATATCAGAAAGTAGATTGATACCACATTATGAATTACAAAATTTTATTTAATTTTAACCAAGTATGTTGTTATAGAATGCAATTAAATAAATCTTACAATCAAAAACTCCTGCATACCATTACGATATACAGGAGTTCATTATTTTAAGTAATTATATTCTTTTCACTTTCCAGTGTCTTACTTTCTGCAATAGCTACCTGAATCGTTATATATCATAGGTTAGCTATTGCATTTTTTCTACAATTTACATAAAGTTTATGCTACCTTTGAATAATCTAAAACGGCAATTTCCTGCATCATTTGCTTTGCTAGGTTAACCATTTTTTCTAACTGCTCAGCAACTTCATCTGTGTAATACTTTTCTCCACACTGCTCACATTCTTCACAAGGAACATTTTTAATTACAATTATACTATTTTTATAATTAACAACATGAGTTGTAGTACTTTGTTTAACTGTATCACATTTACAAAACATACACATAACTATTTCCTCCTTGTTTTAAAATCATTTTCAAATTTAATTGTATTAGGGAAGTATGCTGTAATAATATAAATATATTTTCCATCACTTCCAGCAACAACATGTATTATTTTATCATTTATAGTATATCCAAAAATTAAACAACTAGGATGCGGGAAATCATCTGGATAATCTTCAATGATTTCTCCTTCCAAAACACATTTTTTTCTTTTCTCCCCCTTTTGTACACAATAGTAATGCTATATTCTGTAGCTGAAATATATAGTTCAGGAATCCACTGTTCGCCCTTGTTTTCAACTAATATATCTTTAAATTCACAATCCTCGTTGTCTACAAAATATTTTTTCATTATTTTGCTATGTTCCTTTTCTTCATCAGATATCAATAGGAAAACGCATCCTCCATCTTCTTCTAGGCTTCTCTCGCTTCCGTAATTCAAATCTAATACATTCAATGCTCTTTTTATTTCTTATCATTCATCTATTAATTCCTTTCCCACAAAACAACGTTTGTGTATATAATATTAATCAATATAATTCCTAGTCCTAATCCCACTATATATTCTTTCACGCAAATCTCCTTTTCAAAAAAATAAGACTAACGCTCTTTTGAACGTTAGCCTTATTTTTATTTTTCTTAATGTTTAAACAATCCTACAAGTTTTCCCATTACCTTCTGGGCTGATGTTGGATTAACTAATTTTTCTCTTTGCTGACCAAGCATCTTCTTCCGTAGTTACAATTATATTATTTAGGTATTCTATTGCTATTAAATTAAACAATTTTTCCATATATCATATCCCTGTGTCATTGCAGACTCATATATGGGATGAAGTCTGCCATAAAGCACATTGAAAAATCTTTCTTTTTCAATTTTCTGTATGTATAATTCTTCCAAAGGCCAAATTGAATTAAGATTGTGTTGTTTACATTTTTCAAATTTTTCTCTTGCCTTTTCGTTTGTCTGAATTGTTTCATTTAAAATATACTGATTATCACAAAACTTCTTATAATAAGCGTCCCAGTCCGGCAATTTATTGTTCTTGGAAGAATTCAGATTTTCGTCCATTGGAATCAAATTCCACAATTCATCATTGGCAACATATGACCATGGTATAAAATGATCTATCGCATATTTGTTCTCTATATGTCGCTTTGAATATATATCTTTAAACCCAACACCATTAATATCTATTACGCAGTCCCAAAGCTTTCTAACATTTTCAAGTTTTCTTTCCTTGTCTTTTTCCGGTTCAAGTTTATAAATAAGTCCCGGAACTCCCGGATTTCTATCCTGCAAATATTTAATTTTTTTCATCTTAATCCAGCCACGGATTGTAACCATATTATCGATGAGAAAATTGTTCCACAACTTATTTATAATAACCTTTTTAGTTAATCCTCTACCATTCTCTATCGTGTACAATAAACATCTTTTCTTATTAATCATTTCAAAATAACTAATAAGCTTTCCAGTCTTGCTCCATAATGGATTATTCCCACCTAACTCTTTCACAAACGAAGAAAGTAATCTATATGGTACATTCTTCGCTAAGTCCTGCATCTCAGAATTAACACATTTACTGTTGCACTTTATTTTTTCAATGATAATATCCCTTGATTCATCATTTTTCACATCCACATTTTCGCTAATTTTATTTACTGCTCTTTCCAAAAGATTAGAACTTGTACCATCTACTGATTTTGGACCTAGTCTCAAGTGATATTCCTTTACCGCATACCATGCATCCGCTATCATGCCCGCAAAAACTTCCAAAAATGTAAACTCATTTTCTCCTCTTGCCACCAACTGCATTATGGAATCGAGCCAAAAGAATTTATAGCATTGGGTTGGATTTTCCAACATTCCTGCGAAACTTTTTATATTTAAATTACAATCATAGAAATATAATTCATCCATAGACATTCTCCAACTTTCTCCGTTAACATTATTGTGAAAATTCTCTAACGATATCCCTGCTCTTTCTTGATTTGCCTTTCAAGTTCTTTTGCAAGTTGTTCTTTCTCTATTTTTTCAATTGGTATTGTAATAATTACAGCGTAAATAATCCCTATTATCAACGGCCCAATCAAAAAGACATTACAGATAACAAAACTTAAAGTCTGTTCAACATGATTTATTGAAATAATTGTTGGCAAAATTACAAAACTTAACAATACTCTTATTCCATACATTAAATACATTTTTATTTTATCATAATAAAATGTACAAAGAAATATAAAATCAATTTGATTGTCATTTAATAATCTTGTGTTTTGTTAACACATTCATCTAAGTCCTACATTTTACAACTGCACACTTCTCTTTATTTTATTGCAATTGTCTTTGCAAAATTCATACAGTTTTAACGAATCTCTCATAGCTCTTTCATCTTTTTCTCCTATGAAATACGCCACAAACAGCAACTCTATGCATTCCATAACCAACGGTATACTTTTCCTCTCAATGATTGAAATCGGAATTACAGATGCATATCCTTTTACCAAGTTTTTTAAATATTGAAACCACTACGTTTCATCGACTTTGTTTTCTTCATCTTCTAATAATAAACCAAGCATAAAATAACATAAATCAAATATTCTGATGTTCTTTTGACTCAAATCAAAATCTACGTATCCTGAAAACTCATTGTTATAAAACAAAAAATTTCCTAAATGTACATCTCTATGTATAAGCCCATAGGATAAATCTTTATCTACCAATCTAAGTTCTTTTATAATATCTTCAAACTCGTTTTTATCGATAATTTTTTTGTCATACCCATATATGTTTTTTCTAATCCAGCTTTCCATTTCTCCTAACAAACTATTATTCCAACATTTGATTTTTCCTTCACATTCATCAAATGCCAGATGCAATCTTGCAATAATCTTACCCATTTTGAAAAACCATTGTTCATTACATTTATTAACATTAACTATATTGCATCCTTTTAGTTTATTTGTAAGAAGCCAATAATTCTCTTTATCTTTTAAATATTTTTCATTATTTGGAGTGGCTATTATTTTAGGCACTGGAATTTGCTCACTATACAAAATACTCAAAACATCTACATTTCTCTTTAATTCCTCAAAATTCACATATTTTTTTAAAACAAATTCATCACCAATATTCCAAGCTGTGCTATAAATTTGTTTTATATCACCTTCAATACCATATTTTGTCATTACCTGTTGTACGTTCACTTGTTTCTGCTTCATTTTCTTTTTTTCATTTAATACTATTCTTCTAACGCTTTTTTCTGATAAACAATACATTTTTGCAATTTCAGAATACTTCATACCTATAAGGTAATGCTCATATATTTTTGAGTTTCTTATGTCTATTTCCTGTCTGTATTCTGTTATAACTTTATCGTTATTTTCTTTCTTCTTCGGTATGTAAATATATTGTCCATCTACATATTTCATAATTTCTCTTAGTATCTCATCCGGAAAAATATCTTTCGCATTTTTATATTTCATATTCGCACCTCACAATGCTATGATAACATATTATTGTTTGTTTTTTTGCTCATCTCTTTTCATAGTAAATTTTGAGAATTTATCAATAGTGCAAATTAAAAATAAGAATGTAGTTTTTCCGACATTGTTATACGTCATCATTCCTACATTCTTATTTTATGATTTACATCTGCACATCATTTTTCTCGTTTATAAATATTTAAGAAAATTATGTTGTTATATTATTTATATTTTTCTCTTAATTCATTTATTTTTTTATTAAATTTCTTTTGAAGTTTTGCCATTTGCACCGTGCATTCTCCATCTAATTGTCCATCTCTTCTTGGATATTCAGTTTCAAGAATCTTTTTTGCTTCTTTCCACATTTCAAACTTTAATTTTTTAAACTCTTCTTCTAATTTTATATTTTTTTCGTTCATATCTTTCATTATTCTTTTTCCTAAATATTCTAATTTTACTATTTTTTCCTATAAATTCTCATCTAATTAATTATCATATCCGGGTTTGTTCCTATAAGATGTATTATGTATAACATATGTTCTTCAAATTCTTTTCCCAAAATAGAATCTACCATTTCTTCGTCAGCCATTTCTTCATCAGTAATCAATTCTCTCCATTTTCTTCCCCATGCCAAAAATGCTTCTGGAGTTTTACATTCTAAAAATTCATCTCTATATTTTTCTAATTTTTCTTCAATTGTCATTTGTTTTGTTGATTCCCCTTCATTTTTATTTGCAGGCTGTTTTCTTTATATTGCTTATTATAGCAAAAAACTACCAACCTTTGTATTGAAAGTCGATAGTTCATATTTTGTTTAAATAGTTAATCCTAAAATTGCATTGTCGCATAAAAATTGCTTTAACTCTCTGCTTTCTCCAGTATTGTAATACTCCAGCAATAGTGAATTAAACTGTTCCATATATTTATCCGTAATAGTCATAATCCCTGCACCTGAAGAAACCAAAATCTTATTTGCAAGCAATAAACTAGTACGTTTATTTCCATCCCAGAAGAACTGTCCTCTTGCTCCCCATGTAAATGCTTCTAATGCTTTATCTGTAGCAGATGAACTAGTAGATGATAAAATATTTTTTAACTCTTCTATTGTCTTCTCTTTTTCAGGAACCGGAGGCACATAATCCGTTCCTGAAATGCCAACTGTTCCTGTCCGAAGTTTTCCCCATTCCAAAGCTTCATTTCTCGCAATATATTCATTCAACTTACACCAATATTCAAATGTAACATCTTCATTTACTGTATTTAATAGTACTGTCAGGAATTGCTATCCGAATTGCTGGATATCATACTTATTTTATCCCCAATGCTTCCTTTAAAAATCCTACTATTCTCTTTTCATACTCGCCATATATTATATTTTCCTTACTTTCAGAATCACTGCCCTCAACAAAATATCTTCCTGACTCTTTACTAATTGACAAAGAATC
>ERZ838839.1929-NODE-1929-length-17743-cov-10.268318_pt1 | contig 17743 bp, 7 predicted proteins | sample MGYA00519909_ERZ838839 | MGnify/ENA primary metagenome ERZ838839 (study PRJEB31850, sample SAMEA3708843) | human gut metagenome | biome: human gut; feature: human-associated habitat; material: faeces | place: China | collected 2014 ... | reverse complement strand
AAAAGAGAGCTGAGTAAAACATTTTTTTTTAAAAATGTTACTCAGCTTTTTTTATTTAGCTATACTTTATACTAAAAATATAATCTAAAATAATAAATAAATAGAAAAAAGTTGATAGAATTTTGTTGATTAAAAATAAAATTAAGAAAAAAATTATAAGTAAAAAAATTTTTTAAACTCTTAAGAGAAAATTAAATAAAAAAGTATAAAAAAATAGAAAGTTTAAAAATAAAGTAATGATAAAAAAAACAGATTTTACTTTTTTAAGATTTTATTTAATTGAATAAAAAACACTAAAAAAATGAAATAATAATATTTTATAATAAAATAAAAATAAATGATAACTAGAAAAACGTCGATAGAATGTTAGCGATTTATTTTAATAAATAAAAATGTTATTATTATGTTTGAAAAATAAACGAAAAGTTATAAAGAATTTCGTTTGAATGAAAAATTATTCATAAAATATGTTTTGGGAGGAGAAATGAGGGAAAAAAAGAAAAAAATGTATTTATTAGCAATGGCTATATTACTAATAAATACTACAAGTTTTGGAGCTAATTATAATAGTTATAATGGACAAGAAAGTAAAGATCCAAATAAATATGGTAATGAAAAAGAACAGACAAAAGAAGTAAACCCTGTAAAAACAAAAGATGTTGGGATTATGTTGACTTCTGGAGATAATAAAAGTTTAAAAGTGACAAATAAAGTTGATATTGTAGTAGATGGTGGAACAGGAGTAAAAACTAATATTTATAAAGATAAAGATGGTGATCCGGAAAAAAATCCTTTAGGAAATGGAAAAAATTTATTTATAAATGAAGGAAATATAACAATAAATGGTGGTATAGGTGTAGACTTATATGCTCCTGATAAAATTAAAGGGGAAAATAGATTTGAGAATAATGGGACTTTAACTGTAAATAGTGGAACTGGAGTTAAACTAGGAAGTATAAATGGAAGTGTTATTAATAATAAAGATATAATAGTTAAAGGTGGAGTAGGAGTTTCATTATTAAAAAATGGGGTTTCTTTTACAAATAATAATAATTTAACAGTAAGTAATGGAACTGGTATTCAATTTGATAAAACTGGAACAGTAGGAGCTATTTTTGTAAATAGCGGAAATGTTATTGCTACAAATGGAATTGCAGTTAATAATATAGGTAGTGGAAATGCAACTACATATTTAAAAAATGGAAGTAGTATAATTGGGACTATTCAAGGAAGTACTACAGAAAAAACTCCTGGAGTAGATATCTTGGCTCTTGAGGGTGGAGATAAATCGTATAAAGATTTAGATGTAAAAAATTATAATGCTATTACAGTTAGAGGTGGAGAAGCTAAAATAGAAGATTCTAAAATAGAATTATATTATAATAATAAAACAGAGAATTATTTAAATTCAACTAAAAATGAATTAAATAAAGTAGATGGAAAAAAAGAATTAGGAAACTTAACAGTTTCAAATTCTAGTTTAACTGTAGATATGAATGGAGACACTAATAAGTTAATTGATGCAGGAAAATTAACTTTTGATAAAAATATCTCTTTAAAATTCCAAGGGTCAGAAAAAGATGTTTATAATGTAAATGAAATTTTTGGAATAGATAAAATAGAAAGCAATGGAGCAAATTTTGAAAAAACAGTAATATGGAGTTATGACAATAAGGATGGAAATTTAATTGCTAGAAAAAAAGATTATTTTGAAATTTTAAATAAGTCACAATTAAAAGATTTTACTGATGCTTTTCAAAATACTACAATTATTAATAAAGGGTTATATAATCAAGCTGGAGATGCTTTAGAATCAATAAAAACTGAAGGAGAGTTTAATAAAGCTTTAACTCAACTTTCAGGAGGACTTCATGGATATACAGTTGATATAGCTGCTGTAAATTCTAGAACACTTTCAAATACAATAAAAAATAGAGTATTAACAAGAGATTATTTAGTTAGTAGACCAGTTAGTTCATGGATACAAGATGTAGCATATATTGATAATAACCATAAATTTGGTGGACTTATGGATGTTGATTATAGAGAAAAAGGGGCATTTGGAATTTCTGAAAAACAAATTCTAAAAAATGGAAGATTAGGAATTGTTTATGGAGGATCAACAGGAAAAGCTGATGCAGGAGAGTATGGAGATATAGATGTAGATGCTGCATATTTTGGAGGATATTATCATCATACATTTAATGATAATTGGTCTTTAAATTCAAATGCTAATTTTGTATATACACATAACAAAGTAACTAGAAATATTAATTTTGGTGAAGGAAAAGATAGTGTAAATGAACAATTTAAATCAAATTATCCAACATATACACTTGGTATTGGATCAAAATTAATTTATACATTAAAAGATGATAGTTATAATAGAGCATATTTTTATACAGGGCTTGATGTAAATGCAATTATGCAAGGAATGATAACTGAAGATGAGGATAATAATCATGCTAAAGCAGAAGAATTAACAGTAAGAAAAGGAAGTTCTAATGATAAATCATATTATTCAATAGTTCCAAATGCAGGATTTATGGTTCAAAATTCTGGATATATTTTTGATAAAAAATATAGAATAGGAGCAGATTTTGCTTGGGAAACAGAACTTGGACATATAAAAGATGGAAAAAGAATAGATATGAAAGGAATTTCAAGAGAGTATAAAGTTGAAACAACAGAAAGAGAAAATATATTCTCATATAGTATTTTAGGAGAGTTAAATTTAACTGAGGATTTAGCAGTTAATGCTAGATATACTTCAATGTTCTCTGATGAGTATGATGCAGATTTAGTAAGTGCAGGATTTGAATATAAAATGGATACAATGGGTAAAAATCTAATTGCTCCTTTATTCTATGGACTTGAAAATAATAAACCAGCTTCAGATAGATGGGGAGGAACATTTGGTTTAATGCTTGAAAATGAAGATGCTACAGATAGAACTTATTGGGATTATAATGGAAATCTTGTAGGTGGAGATTATGCAACTTCAAATGAATATAAACCTAAGTTTACTTTAAGTTTAAATGATAAAAAAACAGCATGGTCATACTATTTTGAAGGATATTATAAGTCTAATGATCTATTTGGAACTCGTAAAGGAAATGAAGAAGAGAGTCATGCTTCAAGAATTCATGGTGAAGCTAGATGGACAGATACATATTCTAAAGGAAAATATGGAATCAATATAGGATATAGAAATGAAACTTCTAATAAACCTAGATTCTCAGATAAAAAATATGCTAGAAGAGCTCAAAGAGGGGTTCATCAATTAAGATTAACTCCAAACTTTACATATGAATTAGGAAATGGATTTACATTTACAGGAAAAACAACAGGAATATTTGAATATAACTATACTGGAGAAAGAAATGGGCAAATGGATTTCTTAATGGAAAATGAGTATGGAATAATCTACACTGGATTTAATAATTGGAGAATGAGTTTAGTATACTTTAGAGATGATAGATGGTATGATAATTCAAATGAAAAAATTATAAATTACAATGCTAAAGATGAGCCAGTTATAGATCCGTATAAAGCTTCAAGAAGATATCAATTAGGGCAACTTAGACCAACTGCAATCTATTATTTTGGAAATGGTGCTAGCTTTAAATTTGACATAAGAGTACCATTAGGAAATGGACAATGGTATAGTGATCAAAAGGGAATTAAAACAGGAGAATCTTATGAAGTAAGATATGGATTTAACTATTATCACCCAGTTGCTCCAGGAGTTGTTTTAAATATAGGTGGAACATTATTAGATATTAAAAATAAAGTTAAAGATCACTCAAAAGCAAATTATGGAGATATTACAAGAAGTTACTCATTTAGACCAAATATTGGAATTAGTTACAGCTTTTAATTAGAGAAAAGGAGAGATAGAAAATGAAAAAATCAATATTTATATTCACATTATTAGCTTTAACAATAACTTCTTTCTCTGAGGAAAAGAAAGTTGCTGTTAAAGAAAGTCAAAAAATAGAGATAAATCAATCAGAAAAAGCAGATTATAAAAAGATAAGAGAAAATTGGCTAGAATATTTAACAGGTGTTCCTAATAAATCGAATATAGCTAAGATGAGCAAAGAAGAGCTAGAGGAAACATATTTAGGAAATGAAAAACAAGCAGATACTTCTTATGCTAAATTAAATAAAAATCAAGATAGAACTTTTTTAATAGAGGGATATGAAAACATGGGCGATGGAGTTCATGTAATGAGAACATATGAAAATATTAAAAATATTGCAAAAGCATATGCTACCCCAAATACAAAATACTATAAAAATCCTGAAATAAAAAAAGAATTAATAGAGTATCTTGATTGGCTTTATGACAATGCTTATCATGAAGGATTACCTGAAAATGGAAACTGGTGGCAATGGGAACTTGGTATCCCAAAACATCTAAATGATATCATGGTATTATTATATGATGATGTTCCTTATGAAAAAAGAATGAAGTATTTAAAAGCTTCACAATACTTCCAACCATTTGCTGAGTATTCAGGAGTAAGTCCATCAGCTTCTTATTCAACATCTCCAGATAAAAGAGTTTCAACTGGAGGAAATAGAATAGATACTTCTATAATATCTTTCTTAAGAGGAGTATTAATGGAAGATAAAGTTCAAGTTATAGATGGAGCAAAGGCAGTGGCTGATGTTGGAGAGTATGTAACAACAAGAGATGGATTCTATAAAGATGGATCATTTATTCAACATGGAAATGTTGCTTATAATGGAACATATGCTTCAGTATTATTTGATGGTCTTGGGTCTGTATTATGGCTTGCAACAGGAACACAATTTGAAGTTAAAGACGAAAGAATAGATAATGTTTATGAATCAATTTTAAATGGATATAAATATTTGTTTATTAATGGTGGAATAAATGATTCTGTTAGTGGAAGAGCAACTTCAAGAGATAATTCAAGTGATATTTCAAGAGGAAAAGATCTTCTTACTTCATTATCTTTATTATCTATTGGAGCAGGAAAAGAGTATCAAGATGAAATAAAATCATTAATAAAAACTGTTGCTCTTGAAAATAATTCATATAATACTATTGATAAAATAAATAATAAAATTGCTAAAGCAATAATAAGAGATATAATAAATGATAACAGTATAAAAACTTTAAAAGTTGAAGGAACAAAAGTTTATGGAGCTATGGATAGAGCAGTTTCTATAAATGAAAAAGGTGGAAAATTTGTACTATCAATGCACTCTTCAAGAATTGCTAACTATGAGACTATGAACAATGAAAATGTAAAAGGTTGGTATATTGGAGATGGAATGACATATGTTTATGGAACTGACTCAGCAACATTTACTGAATACTGGCCAACAGTAGATAGATATCATCTTCCTGGAGTTACAAATAGTTTAAGAGAAAGAGGAGATAAATCAGGAGAGAGAAGAGGGCAAACAACTTCTAAAGCATGGGTAGGAGGAAGTTGTAATGGTAAAGAAGCTTTTGTTGGAATGGATATGATCTCATGGAACAAAGCTACAGAAATGAGAAAATCATATTTTATGACAGATGATGGAGCAATATTAATAGCAGCTTCTAATATAAATAGTAAAGATGGTGAAGTTCATACTACTATAGATAATAGAATAATTAAAGATGGTAAAATAATTTTAAATGGAAAAGAGATTAAAGAAGATACTGTTATTGAAAATCCTCAAAATATTTCATTAAACTTCAATGAGAATTATAAAGGTGAGAATATTGGATATAAAGTAGTTTATGCTCCACAACTTAATTTGAAAAAAGAAACTAGAACTGGAAGTTGGAAAAATATTGGTGGAACATCAACAGAAGAAATAACAAAGGATTACTTTACAGTATATATTAATCATGGAAAAAATCCTAAAAAATCTGGTTTTGCATATATAATTTTACCAATGTATACACAAGAAGAAGTAGATAGCTATGATGTTTCAAGATTTGAAATAGTAAAGTTAGATAAAGAAGCTCATATAATTAAAGATAAAAAATCAGGAGTAACAGGAATAAACTTCTGGAAAGATTCGCCAACAAAGGAGTTAGGAATAAAAGCTTATTCTACATTATCAGTTCTATTAAAAGAAAATGATGAGTTTTTAGAACTATGGGTAAGTGATCCAACACAACTTGCAAATTACAAATCAGTTTTAGAAGTTGATGGTAAATATGAAGTTATAGAATCTTCAACAGAAAATATTCAAGCAATAACATCAGAAGAAAAAATCAAAATTAAAATTGATTTAAGAAATAACGGAACATCAGAATATATTAAATTAAAAAAATTATAAGAAATTTATAACTTAATATATTAACTATACTACACCTAAAATCTTAATTCTTTAAGATTATAGGTGTAGTTTTTATAAAATAACTATATATTTAAATAAATTGACTAAAATTTTAGGATTATTTATAAAAAGATAATCTTCGATTTTCTTACTAGAATATATATGATTTACTTTTCAAGAAAATAACATTATAGTAAAATTAGCAATACTATTATAAAGAGAGGACTTAAATTTATGTACAAAAAATATTTTTATTTGTTATTTGTTTTTATTATTTCAATTTCTTCTTATAGTAATACTTTATATCAATTTGAAAAAGGGATTCCTAGTAATTTTATTATTGGTAAGAATTCTAAAATTGAAATAACAAAAGAAAAATTTAAAGATGGAACTTCATCATTAAAATGGGATTTTGAAAAAAATTCTACTTTAACAATTAAGGGAGATGTAGGATACAAAGTTTTTCAAAAAGGAAAGCAAGAAAAAGCTCGTTCAAGTTTTGTTATGTGGATCTACAATAAAAAGCCTATAGATGACAAGATGCAAGTTCAATTTAAAAAGAAAGGTGAGGTAAAATCTTATTTTTCTATTAATATGAACTTTACTGGTTGGAGAACAATGTGGGTTCAATATGATAGAGATATGAGTGGAAAAGCTGAAGAAAATATGGATGAGATCACTTTTATAGCTCCTAATGTTAATGGAGAAATCTATATAGATCAAATTTATACAAGTATTTTAATTGATCCGAGACATAATGCTAGAGATGAACAAGTTGACTTTGTAAATTTACAAGCAGATAGTGCTGTAAACTCTCATTGGATGGCATTATATAAAAATTATAATGCTATTTCACAAAATAAGAATATAAAAAAATTAACTTCTGAAGAAGTTCAAGGGATTAAAAGTGTAGAGAATAGATTTAGAAATGATATTATAAAAAAAGTAAAAGTTAATTCAAAATTAATAGAAAAAAATAGAGAGAAACTTCAAGAATATCTGACTACAACAGTTGTTTCACCACAAACAGTTGTTCTTTACAAAGATTTCTCTAAAGAGGAAAAATCATATTTAAAAGATGTACAAATTAAAGAGTATGGTAGTTGGTTAAGAGATTTAGCTTTTATGTATAACTCTACAGAGGATAAAAAATATAAAAAAGAGATATATGAAATTTTTAAAAAAGGTCTTAATCATCTATATGAACAAGGATGGGCTAAGGGAAGCTGTCAAGGGACAATTCACCATTTAGGGTATCAAGTTAGAGAACTATATCAAAGTATTTTCTTAATGAAAGAGCCACTATTAAAAGATAAAAGTTTAAAACAAGCTAAAGAAATGGTAACTTGGTATAGTGCTATGGGAATTTTATATACTCCTGATAGTGAGATAAAAGGTGTTAATGCTGATGTGTTAAATACTATGTTACCAGGAATGCTTATAGCTATACTATTAAATGATGATGACAAAGTTACAGCAAGTCAACTATATCAATTAAATCATTATCTTACTAAATCTATTGATTATGCACCAGGGTTACTTGGAGGATTTAAGGAAGATGGAAGTATGTTCCATCATATGCAAAACTATCCTGCTTATGCAAAAGGAGCTTTTGAAGGATTAACTCCTATTATGTATTATTTAGGAAATACAGCTTTTGCCTTAGATGAGTATTCATTTAATATTGTAAAAAAAGCTGTTCTTATGACTAGAGTTTACTCTAATACTCATACTTGGCTAATTTCAATTAGTGGAAGACATCCAGATGATAGATTCCAAATATCAGATGAAGTTTTTAGATATTTAGCTCTAGGGAAAAAAGTTGGAAATGATAGTGAGTTAGCTAGTGCATATTTAAGACTTGCACCTCAAGGTAGATTTGCTGAAGAGTTAAGCTCTTTAGGATTTAAAGCTGAAACTACTCCTCAAGGAGCTTGGACAATGAATATGTCATCTCTACAACTTCATAGAAGAGATAATTGGTTAATAGGTGTTAAAGGATATAGTAGATATTTAGTGGGAAATGAAACATATATTAAAAATAATCTATTTGGAAGATATATGAGTTATGGAAACTTCCAAATTTTAGAAAATTCTTTAATTGAAAGTGGTTATGTTCAACAAGGATGGGATTGGTCACACTTCCCAGGAACAACAGCAATTGCTTTACCAATAGATAAGCTAAAATCTCCAATTTCTCAAGTTGATATTTATAGTGGAGTTGAGGAGATGCTACTTTCAGATGAGACATTCTCTGGAGGAAACTCTTTAAATAATAATGGTATGTTTGCTATGAAACTTCATGAACACTCTAAATACAATGATACTCATAGAGCTAGAAAATCAGTTTTCCTATTTGATAATAGAGTAATTCTATTAGGAAGTGATATAGAGAATAAAAGTGATTATGAAACTCATACAACTCTTTTCCAAAATTATTTAAGTGATAAAAATAGTATTAGTAAAGTTGAAAAACTAAAAAATAGTAATTTTATTTTAGATACTCAAAATAATCTTTATAAAGTTGTAGAGGGTAAATTAAAGTATAAAAATGAATTACAATACTCTTTAGATCAAAATAAAGGGATTCCTACAGAAAATTATTATGAAATGGCATATATCAATCATGGAAAAAATCCTAAAAATCAAAAATATCAATATGCTATTTTAGTAAAAGGAGATAAAGAAGAGCAAGAAAGATTTAAGAAAAACTCTAATTATCAAGTTTTACAACAAGATTACAATGCTCATATTGTAGAAGATGAAATATCTAAAATGAGAGGGTATGCTTTATTTGAAAATGGAGATGTCAAAGATAAATATCTGAAATCTGTAGATACACCATCTTTAATACTTATTAAAACTAATGAGAATTCTTTAGAATTAAGCTTTGTAGATCCTGATTTGAGATTATATGAGGGAAAAGATGAGAGTCAATATGAGAAGAATGGAAAATTAAAAGAGGTAAGTATATATTCAAGAAAATGGAATAGCAACTCTTCTATTCCACATACTTCAACTATTATTTTAAATGGAAAGTATAGTTTAGAAAAAGAAAATAAAAATATTTCTATTGAAATAGTAGATAATACTACAATCGTAAAAATTACTACAACTTATGCTATGCCAGTAAAACTTGCTTTAAGAAGATTATAAACTCTAAAATTTTAGGTGCTGATGTTTTTTTAACATTGGCACTTTTTATATTAGCAATATAAAAAAAATTTTAATTATGCTATAATTAAAACAACAAAAAATAAAGATGGAGAGATTAAATGAATATTTTAAAAGAGATAAAAGAAACAGCTTATTTATCAACAACAAAAAGTGAACAGTATCGAAGAATAATGAGAATTTTTTTTAACGAGTATGAAAAGATGAATTTCCATCTATATAAAGAAGATATCCTAAATAAAATAGAGGAGTTTCAAGAATTTGAAAATTACACAATGGAGAAGCTAAAATCAGATTTAGATTCTTTAGTAGATTGGGGAAATTTAATAGCTATTCAAGATACTAAAAAAGTAAACACAATAGAGGAGTTTAAAAATCGTGAATATAGATATTCAATGAGTGAAAAAGCTGTAATAATAGAGAGAATGACAATAACATTAGAAAATATTCATTTTGAATCAGGAAATTTATCAACTAATTATATTTCAAGAATGATTGATAATTTAGAGGAAATTAGCTTTTTATTTAGCCGAAAAGAGAGTACAGATAGTATTTATGAATGTTGGAGAATTATTCAAGAGGATTTTAAGCAGATAAATCAAAATTATCAAGACTATTTAAAAGAGTTTTATAGTAAAAAAAGTGAAGAACTTATGAAAACAACAGAATTTTTACTTTATAAGGAAAAATTTATCAATATTCTTAAAAACTTTATAAAAAACTTACAAAAATATAGTAGCAAGATGGAGGAAACTTTAAAGAAAATAGAGTTTCAAATGGAAAATGAAATACTAGAGTTGATAATAGAGAAAGAGTTTGAGAAACAAGAATTAAATCTAAATAATGAGTTTAAAGTCGATGAAAATTTTAAAAATAGATTGAGAGAAAATATTATAGGAAAATGGCAATCATTAAAAAATTGGTTTATTTCAAATGAGAAAAGAAAAAGTGAATATAGGCAGATTATGAATATTACTGAAGAGATAATAGGAAAAATTGTACAAGAAGCTTTTTTTATAACTCAAAGAGAGAACTGGGGAAATGAGAGAAAAGCTGAGTATAGGAAATTTATAAGTCTATTTATAGATTGTCAAGATATAAAAGAAGCACATAAATTAGCATCACACTTATTTGGAGTTCAGAAGATAAGACACTTTAATTTAAAAGCTACAAATACAGTAAGTAGTGAAAGTAGTGTGTATGATGAGGGAGAGGATAAAAATAGAAACTATATGGAGTATATTTTAGAATCTCACAATAGAACTTACAAGCCAAGAATAGAGAAAACTGGATTTGAAGATAGAAAAGAACTGAAAGAAAGATTAAAATTAGAATATAAGAGAAAATTAGAAAATGATAGAAAGATGATAACTCAATATTTAAATAAGGGGATTTTAGATATTTCACAAATTGATGGAGAGGTTTCAGCTGAATTTAGAAAATTTATTTTAAATTTGATTACAATGGCTAATCTTTCTAGTGATAAAATTAGTAGAACTGAATATGGGCAAAAATATAGATTGACAGAAACTAATGAGAAGATGGTTTTAAAATGTGAAGATGGGGATTTAGAGATGCCAAAATACATATTTGAATTTTTGGAGGATTAATTTGAGCGAGATATTGAAAGAAAGTAAAGGAATAAGATTATTGCTAGAAAATTTTTGGTTGACTAGAGATGAGAATCGAGAAGAGTATTATGAGATAAAAGATAATAGATTAAAGATAGAGAGATTTTTTTCAGAAAAAGCAGGGTGGAAACTTATTTTTAATAATAGATTGGTAAAATTGGAAAAGATACCAGCTAAAGCAGAAAGCTTTATGGGGATAGAAGAATTTAAAGATACAATGGATTACTGTATATTGTGTAGTCTTTTGATGATTTTAGAAGACAAAGAGGATGGGGAACAATTCCTTTTAAGTAGTTTAACAGATAGAATAAAGATATACATAAAAGAGTATATAGAAATAGATTGGTTGAACTATTCACATAGACAATCTTTAGTAAGAGCTTTTAAATATGCTGAAAGCATAGGTTTAATTAGAAAAAATGATGGAGATATTACAAAGTATAATAACAGTGTTGAAATAGAAGTTCTATATGAAAAAACAGGATTTTCTAGATACTTTGCAGTAGATTTTCAAAAGGATATATCTAATTATACTTCATACAAAGATTTTGAAACAGAGAAGATAGAGGATATAAGTATGGACAAGGGGGAGCAACGTACTCATAGAATATATAGAAATCTTCTCACTACTCCTGCTGTTTATTGGGAAGAAACTAAAGATGCAGATAGTATCTATATAAGAAATCAAAAGCCAGCTTTAGAAGGTAATTTAAAGAAATATCTTTTAGGGAATTTACATATTCATAAAAACTCTGCTTTTTTAGGTTTTGATGATGAAGATCTATTGGGAGAGATTCATCCTAAAAAAAGAGGTACACTTTCAGATATAGTTCTTTTAATTTGTGGAGAATTGAGAAAGAGAATTGTTAATCAAGAATTTAAAAGAGAGATAAGAGATTTTGTAGAGATTTCTAAAGAAAATATGATTTTAATTATTGAAGAAAATAAAAATAGATATGGAATAAATTGGAGTAAAGAGTATAGAGATATGAAAATAGAAAAATTATATGAAAATATAGTTGAGTATATGGAGGAGTGGAAGTTTATAGAGAGGGTATCTGAGGATAAATTGATTGTTTATCCAGCAGTTGGAAAAGTAATAGGAAGATATAGAAAAGTAACAAAAGGGGTAGATAATGAGTAATCGTTGGAAGATGAATAGAATAGGATTTGTAAATTTTTGGCTCTATGATGAGGAAATATTTGAGTTAAAAGATGGAAAACTTTTGATAAGAGGGTCAAATGGTTCTGGTAAATCTGTAACAACTCAAAGTATAGTGAGCTTTATTTTAGATGGGGATAGAAGTCCAGAGAGATTAGATCCCTTCGGTTCTACTGGTAGAAAGATGGAATACTATTTTTTACAAGATGGAGAGAAGGATGAGCAGACAGGGTATATTTTCTTAGAACTAAAAAAAGGCTCAACAGAACAGTATTTAACTTTAGGCATAGGGCAAAAAGCATCTAAGGGAAAACAGATGTCTTTTTGGGGATTTATACTTAATGATGGAAGAAGAATAGGGGTAGATTTTGAACTATATAGAGATAGTGGAGGGGTAAAAACACCTTTTTCTGAGAAAGATTTATTGAGAAGATTGGGAGATAAAAATAAATTTGCTACTACTCAAAGAGAGTATATAGAGATGGTAAATAAGGAACTTTTTGGTTTTTCTCAAATCGGTTACTATAAAAAACTTATAAATTTTCTATTAAAAATAAGGACATCTAAACTTTCAATAGGAATAAAACCAGTTGATGTTTATCGTATATTAAAAGACTCTCTTCAAGTGTTAGAAGATGATGATTTAAGAATATTAGCTGATACATTGGAAACGATGGACAATATGCAAATGAATAATGAAGAGCGTCAAAGAGAGATGAAAAGTTTATTAAATCTAAAAAGTGAGTATGATAGATATAATAGATTTATTTTATGGAAAAAAGCTAATACATACAATGAGACTAAAAATGAGCATGAAAAATTAGAAAAAACTTTAAGAGAAAGTTTTAAAGAGATAGAGAAATTAAAAAATCAAAAAGCTAATACAACTATTGAGATAGAAAATACTTTAAAAAGATTGGATGAAATAAAAGATGAGATTAAGATAGTTGAAGCTATGGATTTAGAAAAGCATGTAAGAAATTTAGCTGAGCTTGAGAAGAAGCTAAAGGATAATGAGAAAGAGTTTTTAGAAAATGAAGGAAAATTTGAAGATTATAAAGAAAATTTAAAAAAAGATTCAATAAAAAAATATGAAGAGGAAAAGAGATTAGATGATATAAAAAATAGAATAATAAAGCATTTAAAAGAGATGAAAGAGATAAATGAAACTTTATTATTTAATAGCAATTTAGAAAATGAAGATATTATATATGATAGAGAGAGTAGCAAAAGAATTGAAGAGGTAAAAAATAATCTAGAGGTTTATAGAGAGCAGATAGATTTAGGGCTGGAAGCTTTAAAAATATATAGAGAATTATCAAATAAAAGTGGAGAAGTAGAAAGTAGAGTAAATAATCTAAAATTAGAGATGGAGTCTAAAGAGGCTGAATTGCAAAAAGCTATACTTTTAGAGGATGGTGCTAGAAATTCTCTTATTGAAGATTTTTATACAATGAAAGGTCAAAATGAATTTTTAAAGTTATCTAAAAACGATTTAGAAAAAATAGTAGAATTGGTAAAAAAATATGAGGGATTAATAGAAGCTGAAGAGATAAAAAGGGTAATAGAAAAAAATTATAATAGTAAGAATCAAGAACTTCAAGAGGAAAAATTAAATAAAAATCATCTGTTAAAAATAAAAACTGAAGAGTATGACAGAGAGATAGAAGAGTTAAATAGATTAAAAGAATTAGAGGAAGAACCACCTAAAAGAAAAGAGGAAGTTATAAAGTGTAGAGAGGAATTGCAAAAAGCAGAGATAAAATTTATATCTCTCTATGAGGCTATTGATTTTTCAGAAAATTTATCTAAAGAAGAGAGAAATACCCTTGAGTCACAACTGAAAGATAGTGGATTATTAGACTCTTTAATTATAGCTTATGAAGATAGAGAAAGAGCTTATGAAATAATAGAGAAATATTCAGACAAATTTATTAAAACAGTTGAAAATCTAGATAAAAAAATCACTTTTAAAGGGTTGATTATAGAAGAGATAGATGAAAAATTAAGAAAACCAGTAGAAGATTTTCTAAAGAGTATCAATATAAGAGAAGATGATTCTAGTTTTGAGGGAATAGTTTTAGAGAAAAATGGATATTTCAGAAATGGAGTTTTAGAAGGATATAGCAGTGATAGAGAAGAAACTTCATTTATAGGGGTAAATAATAGAAAGAGAAAATTAGAACAAACTATTTTAGAAAAGGAAGAGAGATGTGCTGACTTTCTATACTATATTAAAGAGTTAGAAAAAGAGATTAAAGAGATAGATAGTAAATTATCTATTTTAAAAAATGAATATGAAAATACTCCTAAATTTTCTAATCTTAATGCTGGAATAAAATTAAGAGAGGAAAGTGAAGAGATTTTAAAGAGAGCCAAAGAGAGATTTGAAATAGAAGATGAAGAGCTTAGCAAGATAAAACTAAGTATGAGAGAGTGGAATCAAAAGGTTATTGAAAGATGTAGAATCCTTCCTTTTAGTAGAATATTTGAGGAGTATGAAGAGGTAAAAATAGCTGGAGAAAAGTATATGTTATCTATTTATGATTTAGAATCATATATTAGAAACTACAATGTCTCTGAAAATAGAATAGCTGAAATAGAAGAGTCAGAGATAAAAAACGAGGAGTTAAGAGATTATTTTTCTATGGCTATGAGAAGAATAGAAAATGAGATAGAAAAAAATAAAAATTCAATAGAGAAAATAAATGAGATTTTAAACTCACCAGAAAATTTAGAGGCTACGAAAAAATTAAAAAAATTAGAAGATGAAAAATCTCAATTGGAAAAATCTCATATGGAATCTGAAAAAATTATTTCTAATATAACAGGACTTTTAGTAGAGAAAGAGAAAAATTACAATATTGAGAATGAAAGATTTGAAGAGAAAAGAGCTATAGTTGAAAAGACAGAAAAACTATATAAAGAAGAGTTAGAGTTAGGATATGTTCAAGTTAAAAATGGAGATAGTATTGAAAAAATTGAAAAATTAGAAGATATCTTAAAATTAGTTAAGGAAAGAGAAAAAGATAGAGCAGTAGAATCAGTAAGTAAAAAGTTACAAGATAAGCTTATTGAAAATAAGAGTAGCTTAGAAAAATATATGATAGGTATTGAAGAGATTTTTGATGAAGATCCAAACTATTGTAGAAAGAGAAATTTTATCAGAGTAATAAAAAATGGAAAGAAGATATCTTTATATGATTTTGAAAAAATATTGCAAGATGAGATAACTCAAGGGGAGTTGGCAATAGAGGCAAAGGATAGAGAGTTAATAATAGATATTTTAACTGGGAATATAGGGCATAAGATAAATGATTATATCTATGAAAGCAAAATGTGGATAAAAGATATGACAAAAATTATGCTAGAGATGGATACCTCTATGGAATTAAAGTTCTCATTAGATTGGAAAGCTAAAGAAAAATTAAGTGAAAATGAGCTAGATATAAAAGAATTAGAGGTTTTATTAAGAAAAGATGTTGAACTTCTACCAAGTGAAGATTTAGAAAAAATATCTAGTCACTTTAAAAGCAAACTAAAACTTATTAGAGAGGAACTTGAAGAGAATAAAAAAGAAGAAAACAGTTATATGGCAGCTATAAAAAAAGTTTTAGATTATAGAGAGTGGTTTGAATTTAAAATCTACATTCATAGAGAGGGTAAACCTAAAAAAGAGTTGACTAATGATGCTTATAATAAGTTTAGTGGTGGAGAAAAGGCAATGTCAATATATATTCCACTATTAGCAGCAGCTTCAGCTCAATATAAAAAAGCAAAAGAGGATTGTCCAAGAATAATTGCTCTAGATGAGGCGTTTGCAGGAATAGATGATAAGAATATAGATAGTATGTTTGAATTGATAGAGAAATTAGATTTTGATTATATTATGAACTCTCAACAGTTATGGGGATGTTATGAATCAGTAAAGAATTTAAGAATAGCTGAATTGACTAACTTGAGAGATAAAAAAATGATACTTGTAAATCGTTTCTTATGGAATGGAAAAAATAAAAGTTTAGAACTTTAGTAAAATTTGAAAGGAAAAATAATGGAAAAAGCTTTAAAGGAGTGTGTTTCCTACTTTAAAAATAATCGAGGATATGATAAGATTTTTCAGCAGATGAGAGAAAAATGGATCTCTTATGGTAAAATTTCTGGAAATATTATAGTAAATAATCCAACTTCAGAGGAGAGAGAAGCTGTAAAAAAATTTTTAGGTATAGTTAGTGATACTAAAAAGATAAAATTTAAAATGGCAGATTTTGAAAAAGCTTTGAAAGAGTCAAAATTTAATAGTATTGAGCTTATAAATTTATTAGAAGAGTATTTTCAAGAGAAGATTATCTATCAAAAAGAGGAGAAAAAACTTATAGAAGAGGAAAGAATAAGATTTTTTGAAAATATAAGAGTAAAATTAAAAATAGAATCTATTTATAATAAAGAGATAGAAAAATTATTAGATACAATAATCCTTGAAAAATCTTATCTTTTTAAATATGGAGAAGATAACTCTGAAATAGAGAAAATGATATTTTTATCCTTAAAAGCAGTTCATTATTTAAGTAATTTAGACGAAAAAGTTAAGATTGCTATTTTAGGTGCTAAAATAGCTAAGTCTCCACACTATTTTGATAGAGGAAGTGCAGCTGGAAATTTTTTAATATATCTCCTATATTTGTTATTTGATATTGAAGTGACAAAGGGAGCAGAGAATATTTTAGAAGTATACTATAGAGCCAATATTGAAGTTGATAGTGTATCAAATTATGTAGCTTGTTTTGGAATAAGATTATATATAAAATCAGGAGAACATGGGGCATATAGAGAATTTATAAAAAACTCTGAAGAATATCTTGTTACATTGTCTAATTTGTCTAAGATAGTAAAAGCTGACAGTGATAATAAAAGAGTTTTTATTGTAGAAAATCAAATGGTTTTCTCATATTTATGTGAGTATTTTAAAGATAAGAATATATCATTTTTATGTACCTCAGGACAATTGAAAACAGCAGCATTGATTTTAATTGATATGTTGTGTGAAGCAGGTTGTAAAATATATTATTCTGGGGATTTTGATCCAGAGGGAATAGAGATAGCTGAAAAACTTATTCAAAGGGATAAAAATATAGTTCCTTGGTGCTTTTTAAAAGAAGATTATAGGAGAACTATCTCTGAAAATATTATCTCTGATGAGAGATTGAAAAAGTTGGATAAAATAGAAAATATATGCTTCAAAGAGTTAATAGAGGAGATAAAAAAAGAGAGGAAAGCTGGTTATCAAGAGTTATTATTAGATAAAATGAAGAAAGATATAGAAGAGATTTTAAATTAGCTGGATATTTAGTTATAAAATTTTAGGTGCTGATATTTTTAAATATTGGCATTTTTTATTATAGAAAATTCGTATCTACTCAGCTGATCAAATTCTATAAAAAATTAGCTAGCTTAAAGTTTAATT
>ERZ838839.1928-NODE-1928-length-17744-cov-2.908248_pt1 | contig 17744 bp, 14 predicted proteins | sample MGYA00519909_ERZ838839 | MGnify/ENA primary metagenome ERZ838839 (study PRJEB31850, sample SAMEA3708843) | human gut metagenome | biome: human gut; feature: human-associated habitat; material: faeces | place: China | collected 2014 ... | reverse complement strand
ACGAAATTCCTAAATTGCATTACGAGACGATTATACTTCCTATAAGGCAAATTATTGAACGTACGCATGGATGAAAACAGGGACGGTGAAGAAGAAAAAATCCATTGTTTAAAAAGAGGAAAAACGTTATAATCGAAGCAGAACAAATTTATAAAGCAGAACAGTTGGGAGAGAAATGGAATAATGACAAATCGGATAGGAAGATAAAAATGGGCAGGAACAAGCCAGAACCATGATGACAATTGGTGGAGGCCATGCGCAGTTATGGGATGCATAGTGGCGCTTAAAAAGCAAAAGACTAAATAGATGAGGAGATCTTATGGAGAAAAATACAGTTACGAACAGAACCGACAGCTTTGCGGAAACCTGTTCTTCTATTATCAGTGGAGTGATCAGTGTATTTCTGGTATTTGCCGTGATTGCGGTGCCGCTGATTTATGACAAGTCTTATTTCAATATATTGGAAACAAAATACAAATGTTTTTACATGAGTGTGCTGGTGATGCTGACCGTACTTTTGGTTCTGAGTATTGTGATGCTGGTGATTGATTGGAAGGAGTTTCAGGGAGAACATGTGAAAAAGCTTTTCGCATCGTTGAAACCGGCGAACTGGAAGCAGACATTCCGGTTTGCGGATACGGCAGTATTGATCTTCTGGCTGGCGTCGGCTATATCTACATTGCAGTCCGAATATCTCTACGAGTCGTTCTGGGGGAATGAGGGACGCTACAGCGGTCTGTTCCTTATGACACTCTATGTTGTGATGTATTTTGTGGTAAGCAAGTTCTGGCGCGGCAATAAACTTGTAATGCAGGCATTTTTTGTCGCGGGACTGATCGTCTGCTATGTTGGAATTACCGATTACTTCCAGCTGGATATCCTGCATTTCCGAGGGAAGATAAAACCCGAACAATCTACAATCTTCACTTCCACTATTGGCAATATTAACACCTATACGGCATATGTGGCACTGGTCATGGGCGCGGCAGCAGCGATGTTTGCAACTGCAAAGGGCTGGCTGAAAACATGCTGGTATTATTTGTGCATGGTGGTTTCATTTTTTGCGATCATTATGGGCTGCAGTGACAATGCTTATCTGGCTCTGGGTGCCCTGTTTGCGCTGCTTCCGCTGCTGGTATTTCGCAGCAGAAAGGGCGTGGTCCGGTATCTGGTTGTGGCAGCAACGTTTGCAACCGCGATTCAGTGCATTGATTTTATCAATCAGGCCTATGCGGATATGGTGATCGGGCTGGACAGCTTATTCCAGATTCTGGTTAATCTTCCAGGGCTTCTTGCCATTGTGGTGTTATTGTGGTGTCTGGCAGCAGCGGTTGCGCTTTACTTCCGCAAGCAGGAAAAGGCAGATGTAGCAGCATTGCTTGCCGGAAAAACACAGGAACAGAAAGAAAAATCCAAAGTTACACTGATTCGGATCTGGCTTGGCCTGATCCTTCTGGGGGCAATTGTGCTTGTTATTATGCTGATGGATGCCAATGCACTTGGACATGGTGTGCGATATGGCAGTCTGGGCAATTATCTGGTCTTTAATGATAACTGGGGAACCATGCGCGGATATATCTGGCGCAAGTCACTGGAACTGTATGCAGCATTCCCGTTTATGCATAAGCTGTTTGGTTTTGGACCGGATACCTTTGGAATCATGACAACCCAGTCCTTTATGAAGGATATGGTCGGGACGACCGGGCAGGTGTTTGATACTGCACATAATGAGTATCTGCAGTTCCTTTTGACAATCGGACCGATTGGACTGGCAGCATATCTGTGCTTCCTGTTTGGAAATGGCTGGAAGATGGCAAAATACTGGATCCATCAGAATGTGCATGGCTTGAAAATGACCGGAGCGGCAGACCTGTCCGCTGAGAGTGCCTGCGTGATCGGCTGCTTGTTTGCGGTGGTCTGCTACTGCGCTCAGGCTCTGGTTAATTTAAACCTTCCGATTGCAACGCCAGTGATGTGGGTGCTTATGAGTGTAGGTGTGGCAAGCAGCAGAAAAAAATAAAGACATTTTTGATAACGGATGGAGGCACAGCATTGTGTCTCCATTTTTCTGCAGAAATATCCATTTTTAATAGATTCTTAAAGGTTTTCCAGCGCTTTTCTCACCGCAAAAGTTGCGGAAAAAGCCTATAGGTGTTATACTGTACAAAGGCTAATTCTGCGTAAGTGTGCGCCATAGACTGATCCGGAAAGGAGAACCCCGCGATGGATAAACGTTATTCCGTGCTGATGTCTGTATACAAGAAGGAACGTCCGGAATATCTGCATGCGGCCCTCAAAAGCATGACAGGGCAGTCGTGGAGGCCTTCGGAAATTGTTCTGGTCTGTGATGGTCCTTTGACCACAGAGCTGGAAGCAGTTTTGAAAGATGCAGAATTTCATTCTCTTTTAAAAACGGTAAGGCTGGAGAAAAATGCCGGCCTTGGAGCAGCCCTGGCGAAAGGACTGCCGGAGTGCAGCTGCGAATGGGTGGCACGTATGGACAGCGATGATATCGCTGCATCGAACCGCTGTGAAAAGCAGCTTCGCTATCTGGAGACATATCCGGAAACGGATGTCCTGAGCGGCACTATAGCCGAGTTTCAGGGAGAGGCTCAGACAGAGCGGGAGGCGAAGCAAAGCATTGTCTCCAGGAAATGTGTGCCCCGGACTCAGACAGAGGTTGCATCCTATATAAAAATGCGCAATCCTGTGAATCACCCCTGCGTTATGTTTCGAAAGTCAAAGGCACTGACAGCAGGTGGATATCAGCCCTGCCCGTTATTTGAAGATTATGATCTCTGGGTGCGGATGTTTCAGGTGGGATGCCGGTTTGCAAATCTGCCGGACACGCTCCTTTATATGCGTGTCAATGATATGCACAGGCGCAGAGGCGGCATATCGTATATAAGGCCCATTTGCCATTTCTGGACAGAGATGTATCGGCGGGGAATGCTGAATTTTGTGCAGTACAGTTTTGTTCTGCTCTCCAGAATTACAGTCAGCTTGATGCCGAATCATATCCGAAAAATGATTTACGAGAAGAAATTAAGGAATCACGAAAGTAATGAATGATAAAAAGATAAATCGCAGTTTTGAGCAGTACAAGCGTCTGGTAAAATTCGCCGGATCCGCGGTCATCGTACTTCTGGAACTTGCTATCTACTATTATGTGTGGATGAATTATTACAATAAAAATATGACAGTAGCCTTCTGGAGACGCGGAAACTGGCTGATTGCCGGGGAATATCTGGTCCTGTCACTGGTCCTGCACCGACTGTATGGAGGCCTGAAGGTTGGAATTTACAAATATTGGGCACTGGTCTATTCTCACATGATCTCCATTGTGGGTGTGAATGCCTTTTCCTATGTACAGGTCGTGCTGTTTGATAAAAAGATGCACAATCCTACAGCATTACTGCTGATGACAATTGTAGATCTGGCTGTGGTGCTGGTCTGGGCGCTGGTGTTTAAAAAGCTGTATGGAGCACTCTTTCCGAAAAGACGGCTTTTGCTGGTGTACGGGAAGATGCCGATGTTTCATCTGATCAACCGGATCGGCACTCGCGACGACAAATACGAAATTGCGGAAAATGTATCCATTGACATGGGGCTGGAGCGTATCGTAAAGCAGGCAGAAGATTATGACGGAGTCATCATCGGCGATATCCCGGCAAGGGCCAGAAATCAGCTTATGAAGCTTTGCTACGCCAGAAATATCCGAAGCTACACGGTGCCGAAGGTCAGCGATATTCTGCTGAGAACATCCGTAGAGCTGAATATTTTTGATTCCCCTCTTTATCTTTCCCGCAATGACGGCGGCCTGGCCTGGGATCAGGCAGTGGTAAAACGGCTGGAGGATCTGGTGATTGCCGGATTCATGCTGCTGGTGACAAGTCCGTTTTTCCTGATTATAGCGTTTTTAATCTGGAATACGGATAAGGGCCCGGTATTTTATACCCAGGAGCGTCTGACACTGGATGGAAAGGTGTTCCATATTTACAAATTCCGTACCATGATCGTGGATGCGGAAAAGAAGAGCGGACCGGTAAAAGCCGGGGAGAAGGATCCGCGCATTCTTCCGGTAGGACGATTCCTCCGGGCAACCCGTATGGACGAGCTGCCGCAGCTTTTAAATATCATCAAAGGTGATATGAGCCTGGTCGGCCCGCGGCCGGAGCGGCCGGAGCTGGCGCGCGTCATCACCAAAAACATCCCGGAATTCGAATACCGCCTGAAGGTAAAGGCAGGACTCACGGGATACGCGCAGGTGCATGGGCGTTACTGTACCACCAGCTACGACAAGCTAAAGCTGGACCTGACCTATATACGGAACTATTCCATCTGGCTTGATCTGAAGCTCATCTTGATGACGCCAAAGGTCCTTCTGATGAAGGAGTCAACAGATGGCTTTGAGGAAGGAATGTGGGAAGATCCGGCTTTGAAAGAATAGAATGGATAAAACTATGGAAAAAATATTAACGGTAATCGTTCCGACTTACAACGCAGAAAAATATCTCCGGGACAATCTGGAATCCTTTGAGATACCGGAGCTGATGCAGGATATTGAAATCCTCATCGTCAATGACGGCTCAACGGATCATTCTTTGGAGATTGCCAGAGAATACGCAGAGCGTTATCCGGATACGTACCGGGTAATCACCAAAGAAAACGGCGGTCACGGATCCGGCATCAACTGTGGCATCGAATATGCGCTGGGAACCTACTTTAAGGTAGTAGATGCCGATGACTGGGTAGGAAAGGAAGCTTTTGTCAGGCTGGTGAGAACTTTAAAAACCAGTGATGCGGATGTCGTATATTCCGGTTTTTTGTGGACTTACGATAACGGAGAAGCAGATAAGAACACGTTCCAGACCAAAGCAGAGATCGAGATTCCGTTTGACGGTGTAGAATATCAGAAAATATACCGGTTTGACGATATCGCAGACCGGCTTTATATGAAGATGCACAACATGACCATCCGGACTGAAATCCTACGGGAGCATCAGATCCGTATTGATGAGCACTGCTATTATGTGGATACCGAGTACATTCTGTACCCCATTCCCTATGTGAAAACAATCTGCTTTGTGGATGCTTTCGTTTATTATTATCGTCTGGGACGGGAGGGACAGAGCGTGGGACTGGAAAAGATGCAGAAGAACGAACAGAACTACGATAAAGTCCTGTCATCCCTTCTGAGCTTTTATCAGCAGCTGGGGAAGCAGCTGCCCTGTACGGACATCAAAAAGCGTTACATTGCCGGATTGATTGCCCGGGTCATTGCAGGTAAGTTTAAAATCATGCTGAGCTTCCCGCCATCTGCAGAAAAAAAACAGCAGCTGCGGCAGTATGACAGAACCTTAAAAGAACAATACCGCGATATCTACGACAGCAACATCAACAAAGCAGTTTCCCTGCTTCGGAAAACGCAGTACCACACGTATTATCTGGCGAATATGCTGGTTCGCCGTACATACCGCTAGAAAGACACAGAGAGGTTTTTATGGACAAGATCGTATCGTTTATCATACCGTCCTACAATGTGGAAAAATATCTGAATGTCTGCCTTACATCCTTCCTGAATCCGGAAGTGCTGAACCAGATCGAAGTCATTGTTGTAGATGACGGCTCCAAAGACCAGACGGCGCAAATTGCCCGAACATATATCGAACAATATCCCCAGGTCTTCCGCCTGATATCAAAAGAAAACGGCGGGCATGGATCGGCAATCAATGCAGGAACGGCGCAGGCAGTTGGCCGCTATCTGAAGGTGATTGATGCCGATGACTGGGTAGTAACGGAAAATTTGAAAGAATTTGTGGAAAAACTGACTGACTGCAGTGCAGATGTAGTGTTAAATCCGTATCATCAGGTAGACATGCAGACCGGTGAAAAGACCGTATGGAGGATGTTCTTAGACCGCTATGAATCGCTCTACACACTGGAGGATGTCGTGCAGAACTGGAAGAATTTTGACCGCTGTTTTGCTTTTCACGGCATCTGCTACAACCGGGAATTCTACCAGAAACACCGCTATGAGCTGCCGGAAAAAATCTTCTATGAGGACCATGAATACACCACGATCCCATGCTCCTATGCAGCAAGCATTTACCCCATGGATCTGTATTTGTACCAGTATCTGGTGGGCAACGCAGAGCAGAGCGTATCGGTAACCAACCGCTTAAAACGGATGAGTCATGTAGAAAAGGTGACGGAAGATCTGATCCGTCACTATAACGCACATCCGGAGCTATCCGATGCGGCAAGAGAGTATATTTACAAGAAGACCGAAGGCGTTATTTTGAGCTATTATGTAGCTGGCTGCATCATGAATCCCGATAAAACGAAGGGCAGAAAAGACTGCCTGCGCTACAATGCAATGATTCAGAAGCTGAACATGGAATTCTGGAACCGGGTCAGCAAAAAATTCAAAATGTATCTGTGGATGAACCGGTTTGGAATCACATTCCCGGTGTATGAGAAGATGCTGCATTCGGAGATATATAACCGGTTAAGGCACAATCAGAAGATAGAATCAGAGAAGTAAACAAGAAAAGATGAGGCAATGTTTATGAAATTATGGGTAGACCGAATTAATACATTTTTGAAGTACAAAGACTTACTGTTCCAGCTCGTGAGCAGAGATATTAAACTGAAATACCGGAGAAGTTTTCTGGGCTATTTGTGGAGCGTATTGAATCCACTATTTGTCATGATTATTATGACAATTGTGTTTTCAACGATGTTCAGCCGAAATATCCAGAACTTCCCGGTATATTTATTTACAGGAAAAATGCTGTTTGATTTCCTGTCTACATCGACAAACCAGGCAATGACATCTGTAACCGGAAATGCGGCATTGTTGAAAAAAACCTACGTACCAAAATATATCTTTACATTGTCTAAGGTAACAAGCTGTATGATCGATCTGGTATTTTCCCTTGGCGCATTGCTGATCGTTATGCTCTGTACCAGAGCAACCATATACTGGACTTTCTGGTTATTTCCATTGGTTATTGTCCAGATCTATATTTTCTGCTGTGGACTTGGTTTTTTCCTTGCAGAATTTAATGTGTTTTTTCGGGATGTGCAGTACATTTACCATGCTGTTATTACGGCATGGATGTATCTGACTCCGATTTTTTACCCAGTTGAATCATTACCGGCAAGTGTTAGTTTTGTAGTAAAGGTCTTAAATCCAGTGTACTATTATGTGGCCCAATTCCGTGACCTGGTATATTACGGTCATCTTCCGGGACCGAGAATATTTTTCGGGGGATGGATTCTGGCATTTGCAATGCTTGCATTTGGACTTTGGATGTTTAAGCGGAAACAGGACGAATTTATTTTATATATTTAAATTAGAACAGGTGAGTATATGAGTGAGTATGCAGTTGAAGTAAATAATGTGACAATTCGATTTAATATGGCGAGTGAAAAGGTCGATAATTTAAAGGAATATGTCATTAAACTGATAAAAAAAGAACTGATTTTTCAGGAGTTTCTGGCAGTAAAGGATGTTTCCTTTAAAGTAAGAAAAGGGGAGGCCTGGGCACTGATCGGGGTCAACGGCTCCGGCAAATCAACGTTGCTTAAGGCTATCAGCGGCATTTTAAAGCCCTATAAGGGCAGCATTACAGTGAATGGCGAGGTTGCTCCGCTAATTGAGTTAGGAGCCGGATTTGACCCGAATCTGACTGCTCGTGAGAATATTTATCTGAATGGAACCGTGTTAGGACATTCAAAAAAATATATGGATGAGCATTTTGATGAGATTGTGGATTTTGCGGAACTGTGGGATTTCCTGGATACTCCGATTAAGAACTTTTCTTCCGGTATGACTGCCAGACTTGGCTTCTCTGTAGCGACTATGGTGGCACCAGATATCTTGATTTGTGATGAAATCTTAGCAGTAGGAGATTACCTGTTTCAGCAGAAATGTATGGAACGTATGAACCGGATGTTGAGTGGAGGAACGACGCTTTTGTTTGTATCGCATACTATAGATACCGTACGAAAATTGTGTGATCATGCAATTTGGCTTGATCATGGTGTTGCAAAAATGGCTGGAGAAGTCAATGAAGTTTGTGATGCGTATATGAAGCTGAATCGATAGTTTCAAGGAATAAGTTTAATATAAGAGGTAATCGTTCGTAATGAAGCAAGCAGTGAAAGTTTCAGTTATTATTCCGGTCTATAATTCAGAAGCATATTTGAAAGAATGTTTAGATAGTGTTGTACATCAAACTCTTCAAGACATAGAAATAATATGTGTTGACGATGGATCGACAGATGCTTCTATGGATATATTACAAAAGTATGCTCAAAAAGATGAACGTTTTAGAATATTGGAACAGCAACATTTGGGGGGTGGGGCAGCGCGCAACTTAGGACTAAAAGAAGCAGAAGGAGAATATCTTTCTTTTTTAGATTCTGATGATTATTTTGAATTAGATATGTTACAAAAAATATATTTGCGTTGCAAAGAAAAAAAAGCGGATGTGGGTGTCTTTGGTGTTATGTGTTATCACCAGGCAACAGGTGCTCAGAACTACGAACCGGCCGGATTAAGAAAAGAATACTTGCCCGCCAAAGAAGTGTTTATGTGGAGAGATTTTCCAGAACATATATTTAATTCGTTCCATAATTGGGCGTGGAATAAGTTATTTTTGAGAAAATTTATTTTAGAGAATCAGGTATATTTTCAAGAAATCAAACGAACAAACGATCTTCTTTTTACTAATAAAGCATTGATCTTAGCTTCTAGAATTGTTATTTTAGATGAGGCGTTAGTTCATTATCGAATTCAAATAAAAGATAGCTGTCAAAGTACTAATTATTTGTATTCAGAGGACTTTTTTTTGGCTTTTCAAGCGCTGATGCAATTTTTAAAAGAGTATGGAATATGGGATCAAGTTGCAATGAGTTATCGAAATCATGCATTGGATGGATGTATAGCGAATTTAGATAGTTTAGAGTTTCGTGATGAACATGAAAGATTATACAAACATTTGAAAGAGAGCATCTTTAGAATCTTGGAAATAGATTTATTGGTAGAAGAGGATGTGCTGAAGGAAAATTTGGATAAAAAAGAAAGATATAATTTGATTATGAGTGAATCTTATTTGACCTATGTAAAAAATAGGGCAGATGTGTATAGACTTTTATTTAGAAATCTACAATTTTCATCATATTTACAAAATGTAAAACAAAAAGAAGATAATCATAAGTTAGAAGAAGAGTTAAACCATATAAAACAATCTAAAACATTTACACTGGGGAAAGTGCTGATTCATGTACCTCAAAAGATCTATTGGTTTGTGAAACAGTATTGTAAATAAATGGAGTAGATATATAATATGAAAAAATTAAAAACATGGTTAAGAAGGATTTGGCCTATATCGCAAGAAAAATTTGAACAAAAAGTAGAAGCGGATTGTCTATTTCAAACAAATGTTTTTGATGAGATAAAAACATTGGATTCAAACATATCTGAACAGAAAAAACTCATAGGGAAAATTGCTTTAGAGGTAGAAAATCAGGGAAAGAAACTCGAACAATATCAAAAGGCTATTGGAAATTTTCGAGACGAAGTATTAGAGTATAACAAGCAATTGGAGGAAAAGAAAGAAGTCTTACTAAAGAAACAATTGGAGATGGTGGATTCCATTGAAAGCAGATTGGAAAAGCTAAAAAGAAGTACTAATGAAATAGTATGGGGACAGGTGTTTAATAATACAATAGCAGATTCTTCGTGGTTAAAAAATAAATTTTTTTCACCAGGTCGATGGGCTTTGGGGTATCCTGCTTTGTATGCTTTATATAGAATTTTGAATGAATTTCATCCTCAAAATATATTGGAATTAGGTCTCGGACAATCTAGTGTGATGACATTGCAGTATGCGTCAGCATTTCCAAATGTGAATCATATCATTATGGAACATGATAAAACATGGATAGATTTTTTTGAAAAAACACATTCGATAAGTAATAATTCTAAGCTTATGCACATGAATATTGAATATGTCACCTATAACAATGTTGAAAATGTTCGAGTATATCAAGATTTTATAAACAAGTTAGGGGAAAATACAAGATTTGATTTCGTGATTATAGATGCACCGATTGGTGGAGATATGAAGTGTTTTTCTAGAATAGATGTGATATCAATGATTCCCGATTATTTAAGTGAACAATTCGTTATTATGTTAGATGATGCAGATCGAATGCAGGAACGTAGGACAATGAATGAAATTGATAAAAAATTTAAAGATAGTGGTATAGATGCAAAACGCGGTTTGTATTCAGGCGAAAAGGATACATGTATTTGGACGAGTAGTATGTGGCATTTTTTGCTTACAATGTAAGAATTGGAAAGGTGTTAAAAATGAGTTATGAAGAATATAAAAGTTACAGTAATTATGCCGGTATATAATGCGGCAGAGTATTTAAGAGAATCTTTGGATTGCTTAACGAAGCAGACACTTCAAGATATAGAGATAATATGCGTAGACGATGGATCAACAGATGAATCATTATGCATTTTGGAGGAATATTCAAAAAAAGATAACAGATTTATGGTGCTTTCTCAAAAGAATTTGCATGCTGGAGTGGCACGAAATAATGGAATTGACCATGCGAGTGGAGAATATATGATATTTCTCGATGCGGATGATCTTTTTGAGTTGGAACTTTTAGAAAAGACTTATAAACAGGGAATACAGCAAGATGCGGATATTGTTTTATTTGATGCAGACTATTTTAATACAGAGACTGGAGAACGTTTAGTACAGAACCATTTATTAAGAACAGAACTTTTAGATGGTAAAGAAGTTTTTTCAAGGAAAGATATACCAGATAGATTGTTTACAATTACGACTACATGTCCGTGGACCAAGTTATATAGTAGAAAATTTATAGAAAAATACAAGTTACGTTTTCAGAATTTAAGGCATAGTAATGATGTTTATTTTGTACTTTCTTCATTAGCATTAGCGGAAAGAATTACCTATTTAAATGAAAAATTAGTTTACTATAGAGTGAATCAGACAAAAAGTTTACAAAGTTTAAAAGCAACGAATCCAACATTATTTTTTGATGCCTATGAGGCAGTATATAAATTGTTGAATGAAAGGCATATATATGAGGAATTAGAAAAAAGCTTTATTACAACAGTATTGTCTGGATGTGTTTTTAATATTGATACTGTGCATTCTAATGATGCAAAGAGAAAAATATATGAAAAAATAGAGTCCAGTGAGTTTAAGGCAATGAATATTTTGGCTTATCCAGAAGACTATTATATAAATAGAGAATATTACAGACGTATAAAATCTGTTCCATATATATTAAATTGTTTGAGAAAAAGGAATAGAAGATATGAGAAAAATGGATTTAGAGTAATACAACAAAATCGTGTGAAGGAAGAAATTGCAGTATCTGTTATAATACCAGTGTACAATACTGAAAAATATTTAAAGAGTTGTCTGGAGTCTATACAAGCGCAGTCATTAAAAAATATAGAGATAATTTGTATAAATGATGGTTCGACAGACAAATCTTTAAGTATCTTAAAACAAATTTCTAAGCTAGATAAAAGGGTTTCTGTATATACCGAAGAAAATTCGGGACAGTCGGTTGCCAGAAATAGAGGATTGAGTGTAGCTCGCGGAAAATATATATATTTTATGGATAGTGATGATTTGTTGGACGCAAATGCTCTGAAAAAATTATATTCTAAAGCAGAAAACGAGAAATTAGATATTGTATATTTTGATGGGACAAGTTTTTTAGATGATGATTTAGATGAAAGTTCTTCTAATCAAAACTTAGATTATTATAAGAGAAAATATTGGTATTCTGGCGTATATAAAGGGGAAAAAATGTTACTTGCTTTGGTAAAGAATGGAGAATATAGAGTATCCCCTTGTTTACAGTTGATTAGAAATGAATATTTAAAAAACATGAGAATTTCTTTTGAGGAAGGCATTATCCATGAAGACAACTTGTTTACATATCAGACTATTTTGGGAGCAGAACGCGTAGGACACATTCATGAAGGATTATTTAAACGAAGATATAGAGCTGCATCTACAATGACACAGAAAACTACATTTGAACATGTTTATGGGTACTTCAAATGTTTCTTGAAGATGGGGGAGTATATTGAGAAAATTAATATTGACGATCCAGAAAAGGAGGCTGCTTTATTTGTACAAAAGGATAATTTAAGAAATGCACGAGAAAAATATATGAAATTGGAATATGAGGAAAAAGAAGCAGCTAAAGGATTAGATTTGAATGAGAAACTCTATTTTGAGGCTTACATTGAGGACTGGTTTGCCGAGAGAAAGGCAGTTTGGAATGCCAATAATAGAGCTGCAAGAGAAATTGCCAATGAAATTGCCAATGTAAAAAATACAGAGACATTTAAATTGGGCGCTGCAATTATTTGGCTTCCTAGAAAAATAAAGCAATGTTTTTTGAACATAAGATAGGTTGAGGATAATTTATAAAATGAAAATAAACAGTAAAAAGGATGCAGAATCTTATTTGAAAAAAAATATATGGAAAATAATTATTACAGTTGTTTTAATGATAGTATTATTTTCTATAGGAAAAAATAAATGTGGTTTTCATACAGATGAAATCTTAACATTTCATTTGGCAAATTGTCAGTATAATCAATCGCTAGGGGTTGTAACACCAGAAATTATAGACGGGAAAAAGTATGCTGGAGAAAAATTGTGGACTGATTATATGGCTGTGCAACCGGGACATAAATTTGATTACAAAAATGTGTGGGCCAATCAAGCGGCAGATGTACATCCTCCATTATATTATTGCCTGATACATACAATAGCTTCTTTTTTTCCAAATCGGTGTGAGCCATGGATGGGATTGAGTTTGAATGTCTTATTAGCAATGATAGTTTTTTGGCAGATGCGGTGGCTTTTTGGAAATTTACTAAAGAATAAAAGATTAGCAACTATTTTTTCACTGTTGTTTCTATTTTCAGTTGGTTTTATAAATTCAATTTCTTTTTTTAGAATGTATGTTTTATTGATGGTATGGACAAATGCATTAGTAATTTTGTTAATGAATACGGAACCGTCTAGTAATGATAAAACTTACTATTTGAAGCTATATCTAATTGTATTAGCGGGCATGATGACTCAATACTATTTTTCAATTTTTACCTGCTTTATTTGTATTGTTTATGCGGTCTATGTAATACAAAATAGAAATTATAAAAAATTTTTTTACAGCACTTTGACAATTATAACAAGTGTTGTAACAGGGGTGCTAGTATTTCCAGCAATGATAAAACATATATTTCAAAGTGGACGCGGAAAAGAAGCATTCAATAATATACATTCTGGTGGCTTTTTAGAACATTTAAAAATATTTTTAGAAACAATAAATAAGCAATTATTTGCAGGACGGGCATTGGTTATATTATTATTTATTCTAGGTTTTACTATAATTGATTTTTACGTAATAAAAAAACATAGACCAGAGAGTGATTTTATAAAAAAATATTTACTGATTTTTGTCCCAACAGGAGTATATTGTTTGTTTATTGCGAAATTAGCTCCATATCAGGATATTCGATATTTGATGAATATATTGGGTCTTGTATATATAGTAGTTGTAGGTTTAGTATATTATATTTTAAAGGATTTTGCAGAAAAGAAAACGGAATTGTTGGTAGTCATTTTCTTTTTAATTTTGGGGAGTATGGGATACAAAAATGGAATTCCTAATTTCCGACTTTCTGAAAAGGAAAATTTGAAAAAATTAAGTGAGTTAGGCAATATCTCATGTATATATTTATACGATGAGAACTATAAATGGAATATTGCGGAAAGTTTTTTAGAATTAAAAGAATTAGATGATATATCTTTTTACGAAATAAAAAATGATAATATAGTCATTAACACTGATGCGATAATTGTGTATGTGGCACGAGAAGATGACCATACTGATGCAATTGCGAGGTTAATGGAGAATAATTCTAGATTTTTAGAAAAAACAAAATTGTTTCGATACGGTTCTGAAACAGTATACTATTTGCATTAATAGGTATTGTTTAGTGAGATTTAAACAAATGTTTTAAAGTTGTGAAGGGGTAATAATAAGATGAGTAAATTGGCAGTAGCCGGAACGGGATATGTAGGTTTATCTAACGCTGTATTATTAGCACAAAATAACATTGTAACGGCAGTGGATGTAATAAAAGAAAAAGTAGATTTGCTTAATTCCAAAAAATCACCGATCGTGGATAGGGAAATAGAGGAGTACTTATCTACAAAAGAATTGAATTTAACAGCAACACTGGATGCAGAAACGGCGTATCAGAATGCAGATTTTATCATTATTTCCACGCCAACGAATTATGATCCGGCTAAGAATTATTTTGATACATCTTCTGTTGAAAATGTAATTGAACTTGTATTAAAAGTAAATCCGCAGGCCATTATGATCATTAAGTCTACGGTTCCAGTTGGATATACAAAGAGTGTGCGGGAAAAATATCATACGGAAAATATTCTGTTTTCGCCAGAATTCCTTCGGGAAGGACGAGCTTTATATGACAATCTTTACCCGTCCAGAATTATTATTGGCGTGCCGTTAGAGGATGAGCGTTTGGTGTCAAAGGCTCATGAATTTGCTGCTTTATTGCAGCAGGGTGCAATAAAGGAAAATATTGATACTTTGTTTATGGATCCTACGGAAGCAGAGGCTGTAAAACTGTTCGCAAATACCTATTTGGCAATGCGGGTATCTTTTTTTAATGAGCTGGATACCTATGCAGAGGTTCGCGGGTTAAATACAAAGCATATTATTGAGGGCGTATGTTTGGATCCAAGGATTGGTAATCATTATAACAATCCTTCATTTGGATACGGTGGATATTGTCTGCCTAAGGATACGAAACAACTTCTTGCAAATTATAATGATGTTCCGAATAACATTATTGGAGCAATCGTGGATGCCAACCGGACCAGAAAAGATTTTGTTGCAGAGCGTATTTTGGAAAAGGCTGGTTATTATGGAACCGGAACGGCGGGGCGTGACGGCACACCGGGCAAGAATTGTGTAGTAGGAATTTATCGGCTTACGATGAAATCGCAGTCTGATAATTTCCGGCAGAGTTCGATTCAGGGTGTTATGAAACGGATTAAAGCGAAAGGCGTAGAAGTAGTTATTTATGAGCCGACATTAAAAGATGACACGTTCTTTGGCAGCAGTGTGATCCGGGATTTGCAGGAGTTTAAAAAAGTATCGGATGTAATTGTTGCAAATCGAAAAAACGAAGAGTTAAATGATGTAGAAGACAAGGTGTATACCAGAGATTTGTATACCAGAGATTAAACACAGAGAATAATACGAGGTATTGAGCGCATGTATTTGAAGTTACAGAATCTGTTGTTCCCAACAGGAATTAAATTTGAGACACAATGGAATTTGTTTTATCGTGGTGAGAGAATGAGATATGATGCGGAACAGGAAATTTTGTGTTTGCCGAAATATCGAGTGGCAGATTTTATGTCATATTTAAATGCATTCTCATTGCATAAATGGAAGAAGTATACGAATCTGCAGGCAGTAAGACTACATTTACGGCTTCAGGGAGAATGTCTGGTACGTCTTGTTGGTTACACGTTGGATGTACATAGTCCGGCTAAGACAGTGCTGGCAGAACAGAGCTATATTTTAAATGACTCTGGAGAGATTGTAATGGACTATCCTGCTTCAGACAGTGTGTTATTGGCATTTGAAGTTGAAACAGATTCGGATTGCCAATTGTTTGGTGGCTGGTATGAGGGTAGTTTTGCTGAGATAGATCATAGAGTGGTGAATCTTTCTATTGCAACAACAACCTTCAAGAAAGAAGAATTTATCCAGTCAAATTTGAAATTATTGCAGAACGAATTATTGAATAGCGATGATGAAATCAGAAATCATTTATGGATTCATGTGATTGACAATGGAAGGACACTGGTGCCGGATCAGTGGAATTCAGATAAAATTACAATTCATCCAAATAAGAATGTGGGTGGCGCCGGTGGTTTTACACGTGGCATGATTGAATCCATGGAACAGCCAGAGGATATTACCCATGTGCTTCTTATGGACGACGATGTGATTATACTGCCGGAAAGTATTAGACGAATGTATTATCTGCTGAGTATGTTAAAGCCAGAATTTGATGAATACTTTGTCAGTGGGGCCATGCTTTGTTATGAAGAAATGAATATTCAGCATGAAGATATTGGATTTGTACATGCAGACGGTTCTTATGGTCCGCAGAAAAATGAGTTAGATCATACATTGTTGCGGGACATTCTGGAATGCGATCAGGAATATCTGGATCGCCAGCATATGTATGCAGGATGGTGGTTCTGTTGTATTCCTATGAAGATGATTAAGCAAAATGGACTTCCACTGCCGCTATTTATTCGTGGTGACGATGTAGAATTCAGTCTTAGAAATCATGCAAAATTTATTACTATGAATGGAATCTGCATCTGGCATATGGGCTTCACATATAAGTTTAATGCTTCTATGGAACTATATCAGGTTCATAGAAACAGTCTGATTCTACAGGCTGTGAGTGAGGTATGTCAGAATGTGGATTTCATGAATCGTATGACAAAATTATTCCGTGCCCGTATGCTGTCCCTGGATTATAATGGAGCAGAATTAATTCTGGATGCGATAGAGGATTTCTTAAAAGGTCCGGAGTTTATTATGCAGGATCTGGGCGAACAGATTATGAAAGAGAAGAGTAAGAAGAATGAGAAGATGGTTGATCTGCGGGAATTCTCTGATCTGGATATCGATTTAGATGAAGTGTATCAGGATCCGCCAAGAACTTTTTTGCGTAAATGGCTGTATCGCATCACCTACAATGGTCATCGCTTTTGTTCGAAAAGCCGTTTGAAGGAAGGTCCGGGAATTGTTGCGTTTGACTGGTTTTATTCACCGGAACATAACTTTTGGTATAAAAAACTGCTAGCAGTGAATCCGCATTTGCAGATGGGAAGTATGCGGGTATTTAGTAAAGAAAAATATCGGGAGTTAAATAAACGGAGCAAGAGGATTTTGGCTGAGTACAAAAATACAAGGGCTACAGTAGAAGAAAAATATCGCGAAAATAAAAAACAGATGACATCCGTAGAGTTCTGGAAGAAGTATCTGGAACTGTAGCTTAAGAGGAGAACTATGAAAAGCAAGAGTTACAACAAGATTGCATTTGGTGTAATACTGTTATTGCAGATTGTATGTATGATTTATTTTGGAAATGCAAAACAAGGATATTTTGTGGATGAGTTGTGGTCATATGGTCTGGCTAACAGCTATTATCATCCGCATGTATATTCGGATGATGCCTTAGAAGAACGTTGGGTATCGGGAGAATATTTCCGGGACTATTTGGAAGTGCTCCCAGAACAGCGGTTTCGATATGGATGAGCAGGGCCGGGGAAGCTGCGTGGGCTGCTGTCAGATTTTTATCGCCTACGACCCCTACCTGTTCGGAACCCGCGAGGAGATTCAGGACATGCTGAACAAGCGCGTGGCGGCCGCGGATTCCAGCCATCCGGAACACGAGGGCGGGCAGGTAACCTGTCCGGGCGAGCGTACTCTGGCCGCCAGGGAGCGCAGCATGAGAGAGGGCGTCACAGTGGATGAGACCATCTGGCGGCAGGGGAAGGCTATCGCCGGGGGAGATCTGG
>ERZ838839.1902-NODE-1902-length-17982-cov-2.803871_pt1 | contig 17982 bp, 10 predicted proteins | sample MGYA00519909_ERZ838839 | MGnify/ENA primary metagenome ERZ838839 (study PRJEB31850, sample SAMEA3708843) | human gut metagenome | biome: human gut; feature: human-associated habitat; material: faeces | place: China | collected 2014 ... | reverse complement strand
ATTAATATCAGAAGTTAACAATCCGGGATGTCCATGGAACAAGACTAATTATTCAGAAGAAGAATTGAAGCAGCGTGCAGAACGTAATGATAGAAATATTGATGAATTAATCAGAATATCAAATGAAAATAGTGATGTAATTAATGCAGTTTCAGTTGGAAATGAAAACACACCTGATTGGGGTGAAAATAATGTACCTGTTGAAAGACTTATAAGTTTTGCAAAAAAACTCAGAAAAGAAACAGGTAAACAGGTAACCTTCAATGAAGGGGTTTATGAATGGGAACATCTAAAAGAGCTTGCAGATGAACTGGACATTATTAGCATTCATTCATATCCATTGTGGAATGGAAATACAGTGGAAGAAGCTTTGGAAGTAAATAAGACATGGTACAAAAAAGTTAAGGAATGGTATCCTGGCAAGCCTATAGTATTCTCAGAAGTAGGTTGGGCTACTGATTGTGCTGATTTTAAGCAGATGAAAGAGGGGCAGGCTAAAGAGGAAAACCAGAAGAGATATTATGAAGAATTCTGGGAATGGAGTGACAGGGAACAGATTATTTCTTATATGTTTGAAGCTTTTGACGAGCCTTGGAAAGGTGGAAACAGACCTAATGAAGCAGAAAAACATTGGGGAATATTCAACGAAGACAGAACTCCTAAACTGGTAATTAAAAAGTAAAATAAGTAATAAAAATATTTTTATGAAGAAAGAGCTTTAAATAGGCTCTTTTTTCTTTTATATATAGAAAAATAATAAAAACGGTTTTTAAAATAAACAATGGTTAAATAGTGTCAAAAATGATAAATAAGTAAAAAAAAATAAAGAAAATTGTGGAAAATATATATATTTTGAGATTGAAAATGTAGCATATATAAAAGGAATGTTATAAAAAAGGAACAAGTCACATATATAGCTTGTCAAAAATGCACAAATAAAAACACTTTTAAACGTTTCAGATTATTGAATCGCATAAGAGATTGTGATAAAATGCAATTATTGTTTTAAAGAAGAGAAATCTTTAAACAAAAGTAAGAAACTAAAAGGGGAAAGGAGACTTTAATATGAGTAAAAGTTTCAAGAAACTAGTGGCTATTGTAAGTGCTATTGCAATGGTTATCGCAGGTATTACAGTTCAGCCACAGACAGCAAATGCAGCAGAAGCCTTAGAGTGGTCAGAATTAACTGACGGATTAGGAAAAGCGACAATTAAAAATACTTCCACAGAAGAAGTACGCGGAGCAGAATACAAAGGCTTCGAGACAGATCGTTCATGGGGTGGAGATAGCAAATGGCAAGGACAAGCCAAAGTTAATGATGTAACAGTTGAAGCAGGACAGGCATATAAGGTATCATTAGATGTAAGTTCTACACCAGCTAAAAAAATTTTAGTCCAGACACTTTCAGGTGGAGAATATGTTGAAAAGGAATACGATACAACAGTAGGACATATTGAGCAGACATTTGCAGCAAATAATGATAAGGTAAATATTGTTGTTGCTTTTGGTTCATTTAGTGATGATGAAGTTGGAAAATATGATGTTTCAATTTCAAACTTTAAATTAGAGAAAACAGAAAAGTCAGAAGAACAGATTGAAAAGGAAAGAGTTGAAGCTTTATTAACTGGTGATGAAAACATTGCCAAAGGAAAGACAGCATTTTCAAATTCTGTGAAGGAAAAAGATTACCAGCCAGAAGAAGCTTTTGATGGAAATTTAGGTTCAAGATATGCAGCAACATCATATGAGAGTGGCGTGACACTTGGAGTAGATTTGGGTAAGACATATAAAGTTTCAAGTGTTGCTTTCAAGTGGGAAAATGCATATGCAACAGAATATAACATTCAGGTTTCAAAAGATGGTAAAGCATATGACACAGTAAAAACTATGACAGCAGATAAAGCAGAAACAATAGAAGTGCCATTAGATGAAGCAGTTGAAGCAAGATATGTAAGAATTGAATGCGTTAAGAATGCTCTTAATTATGGATATTCTCTTTGGGAAATGGGTGTATATGGAACAGAAGTAGCTGAAGTTGAAACAACTACAAATACACCAGTTGTAGAACCTGGAACAGGTGAAACAACAACACCGGCTAAGCAGGACGAAACAACAACACCAGCTAAGCAGGACGAAACAACAACACCAGCTCCTGTAGCACCAACAGTACCTGTAGCAGCAGAAAAAGATTGGTCAGCAGAAGACTTTATTAGCTCATCAGATGCTACATACAATGATACATATAAAGCAATCAAGGATGGAGCAATTAATGAAATCGTTAATATTCAGCCAGCTGATGATACATTAGGATTATATGTATCATTCGCAGATGCTGATTTTGGAACAATAACAGTAAATGGAAAAACAGCAGATATTAAAGTTGCTGGAGCCGGAATTTGGTTCAAGTTATCAAACTTTACAGATATGTATAATGATGTTGTAATTACAAATGGAGCTGGAACAGTTAAGGCTACATTATATGTATACAACAAGAACGGTGTTGATAATTCTAAGAAAGATGATGAAACAACAACAGCAGCACCTGCACAGAAGGAAACAACAACAGCAGCACCTGCACAGAAGGAAACAACAACAGTAGCACCTGCACAGAAGGAAACAACAACAACAGCAGCACCTGCACAGAAGGAAACAACAACAGTTGCACCTGCACAGAAGGAAACAACAACAGTTGCACCAACAACTAAGGCTATTAGTACAACAGCAGCTCCAGCAACAGTTAAGAAGATAACAGTTAAGAAAACAACGGTTAAGGCAACAGCTAAGAAGTTATCTTCTAATAAGGTTAAACTTTCAGTTAAGAAAGTAGCAGGAGCAAGCAAATACTCTGTACAGATTTCAACAACAAAGAACTTCAAGAAAGTTGTTGCTAAGAAGACATCTAAGAAGGCAGTATTTACAGTTAAATCTAAGAAACTTAAAGGTAAGAAGAAACTCTATGTAAGAGTTAAAGTTTACAAGAAAGTTAACGGAAAGACAGTTGCAAGCCAGTGGTCAAAGGCAACTAAGATTAGAGTTAAAAAATAAGATTACAGTAGGTAATCGTAATTAAGTAAAAAGAGGCTATGGAGTAGTACTAGTAAGAGGTACTATTCCGTAGCTTCTTTTTTGTTAATAAAAATTCTATATATTAAAAATCACAAAAAGACAAAACAATACAGAAAAATCGAATTTGTTACAATAGTGATTTTTTGTATAAACAACAATAAAAATGAATATTTATATTAACTAATAAAAACAATTTTACTAATTTTATCTTATTAGGGCAAAGTTAACAAAACAACAGTACAAATATAACATTAAAATCGGATTTTAATGTTATATTTGTATAATGAATTAGGCATTTTGCTGAAAAGAAACTAAAACTTTTTTTAACATTGAGATAAAAAAAAGGCAATTTATAATATTAAGTATAATATTAGGGAATGGAGGAATATTATGCTAAAAAATATGAAAAAAGCATTGTCTTTAACTTTGGTTACGGCTATGGTAGTCACCATATGTCCTCAAGGACAACTTGTAAACATATCAGCGGCTGATAATACACCATATTGCATATCAGAAGGTAGACCTGTATATGTAAGTTCAGGTAAGAATGAAGACTATGCAGTAGATGGTGACACATCTACAAGATGGGAAAGTGATTACAAGAACAAAATAGAATGGATGTATGTGGACTTGGGAGCAAAAGCAGACCTTGACCATGTTTATCTGAAATGGGAAGCAGCTTATGCTAAGTCATATCAGATTCAGTTTTCTAACGATGAAGAGAATTGGACAACAGTTTACACAAAGGGTAACGGTTCAGGTTCAGAAGAAACTCCTGAAGAAACAGTTAAGCCGGGAGCTATGGCAATCAGTGTTGGAAGCAAGAAAAAAAATGACAATGGTACAGTAAGTTCCGGCTTTTCATGGAATGCGGTATCAGGAGCAGTTACTTACAAGATTTTCGTTGAAAACAACGGTCAGGAAGAAGTAGCAACAGCACCTGATGGATTTACTTTTGATAAGGATTCAAGACTTGATCTTAATAATGAAGTTAAATTATTAGAGGGTACTCACAAGTATATTGTAAGAGCATACAACTCAAAGGGTGAAGTTATTACAAGTGGTGAGGTTACAGTTTCAGGAGATTATACAGTTCAGGAAACGACAAAAGCCCCAACAGGAGAAACAACACCTGTAGTAGATGAAAAGGAACAGACAATAGATTTAACAAAAGTTATTACAAATAAAGAAGACAGACAGGCAAGATATGTAAGAATCCTTATGACAGAAAAAGCATTGCCTGCATATGGATATTCATTGTTTGAATTCCAGGTTTATGGTACAAACGGAGTGATTGAAAGACCTGTGGATTATGGAGTAAACCTTGCACTTAACAAGCCGGTTAAGTCAAGAAGCAACACTGTTAAGTCAGGAGATACAACTAAGGAAGTAAAAACCCGTGATGAATGGTGGATGTATGATAAAGACGGTAATTTAAGACCGGATGCATACAACAATGTAAAACCTGAAAACGCAGTAGATGGAAATACAAAATCATCATTTACATCATATCAGGGTGATGACCAGTGGATTTATGTAGACCTTCAGAAGGAATACACAATCGGCAGGGTTGTTGTTAACTTTAACAGCGATGCAGCAAAGATGTATGACATTCAGGTTTCAAATGATGCAAAGACATGGAAAACCGTTCACAGAAATCTTAGAGGATACGCTAATATGATTGATGATGTTACCATGTATCAAAAGAATGTCAGATATGTAAGAATCTTAGGCTATACTAAGGTTGAAAGCGGTAGTGGTGTAGGAATTAACGAATTAAGTGTTTATGAATACAGAGAAGGCGATAGTAAGGAAAACGAAACAATCGCTCCACTTCCAACAAGACAGGTTATTAACAACAAGAATGGTAAAGGTTCATATGTTTCAGGTGAAATGTATAAGGAAAAGAACAAGTTACCAACATTTGTTAATGAAGAAACTATAAAGACACCAATCGATTCTAACAGCTGGTGGTCATCAGCAATGGTTCAGACATTTAGTAACTTACTTTGTTCAACACCATTAAAGGCTAAGTTCTCAACTAAGGGACTTGGAGTTTTGCTTGCAACAGCAGGATGGGTTGGAACAAGAAAGGAAACTGACCTTGGAACAGACCAGTCTACTGAAACAGGAATTGACTTCTATGTATTACCTGAAAAATACAACTCTAAAAAGGGTTATGACAGAGTAGAAAGCTATGGTGATTACTCAGTACAGTTAGGTTTAATGGACAACAGTGGAATGCAGATGAAGTCAACTGTAGTTAAGGGTTCACCTTACATTTTCAGTGAGTTCTGTGATAACACAACATTTTTCATTAACTCATCATCAATTACAGAATTTTTTGATGGCAATGGAAATAGTATTTTAGCTAAAGAAGGGGACACAATTACAACAGACCACATTGGTTTTAAGTCAATAGATGATGAAAATACTAAGGCTAAAAACGATGGTTCTTATTATTGTATGAACGTACCTGAAGGAACAACATTTAAGGTAATGGTTGCAGGTTCAAGATACAATGTAAAGGTAACATTCCCTTCAGCAAAGGAAAACTATATGTCACTTGCAGCTATGACAAAGAAAGGTGACATTGACCGGTATTATAAACATGGTTACGCATTTGTAACAAACACACACGTTGGCTACACATTTGATCAGGCTAACAATAAGGTTGTAACAACATATACAGCTACAACTAAGACTATGAGAAAGGGATTCTCAAATGAAACAATGCATTGTTTATTCCCACATCAGTGGAAATATTCATCAGATGCAGATAACCCGGATGCAACATATTACTCAATTCGTGGTGACATGAAATCTATCTGGGCTAATGAATACAAGACAACACAGCAGTTCTCAGGTTTACTTCCAACATTTACAAAGCCTGACAGCAGCATGTTTAATACAACTGAAATGGTTGAATATCTTAACCAGGTAGTAGCATCTAAGATTAACACAGCACCTGTTGCTGATGCTTACTGGGAAGGTAAGAATGTTCACCCACTTGCAATCAGCGCTCTTATGGCTGACCAGTTAGGTGAAACAGAAATTAGAGAAAAATTATTAAAGAAATTAAAGAGCATTATGGTTGACTGGTTCACATATGACGGTGAAGATGATGACTGTTACTTAATCTACAATAAGGATTGGGGAACACTTTATTATCCTGAAAGTTCATTTGGTGCCAACGCAGCAATCTGCGACCACCACTTTACATATGGATACTTTATGTTTGGTGCAGCGGTACTTGCTACATACGACAAGCAGTTCTACAACGATTACAAAGATATGATTGAACTTCTTGTAAGGGATTACGCAGATCCTAAGGAACCTGAAGATGATGGCAACATGTTCTGTAAGTTTAGAGCATTTGACCAGTATTCAGGACACTCATGGGCAGGCGGATATGCAGACAGCGATTCAGGTAACAACCAGGAATCAGCTTCAGAAGCATTGTTCAGCTGGGTAGGTATGTATCTCTGGGGTGAAGTATCACAGAATAGCACTTACATTGATGCCGGAGCTTACGGCTTCACAACAGAAATGGAAGCGATTGAGCAGTACTGGTTCGACTATGATGAAACTAACTGGTTAGGTGATCATCCTGACAGAGCAGCAGATCAGGCTTATGATTATCCGTTCCAGGGAACAGGTCAGATTTATGGTGCTTCAATGGGATATGGAACATATTTTGGTGGACAGCCTGTTTATGTATATGGTATTCAGTGGTTACCTATTTCTGAATACCTTACAAACTATGGTATGAATCAGGAAAAATGTGCCAAGATATATCAGGGATTAGTAGATGATACTAATTATGCAATAAACATAGAAAAGAAATTATTTGATCAGGATTTGGCAAACGGAGTTAGTGCAGATGATTCATGGCACAATCCGGACAAGTATGTAACACCTGATAACGGATGGCAGCATATTACATGGCCATTCCTTTCACAGACTAATGCACAGAGTGCATATGACAAGTTTAAAGCTAACGTAACAAATGTACAGGTTGAAGATAGAGCTAATACATTATGGTTTATTTCAGCAATGGATCAGTTAGGCTACAGAACAAATGACTACATGGTAACAGGCAACATTACAGGTTCTGTATATCGTAAGGATACAAACGGCAAGACAGTATACACAGCAGAAGTTTGGAATGCTACAGACAAGACACAGACAGTAGCAATTAAAGATAAGTTTGGAAAACAGATTGGTAAAGCTAACATTGGTGCAAAGGCATTTGTAAGCTTTAACATTGACACAGAAAAACAGTTTGAATTAACTCAGACAGCAACACCTACAGTTAAGGCTAAAGCTTTAGCAACAGGAAAAGTTACAGAAGATGTAACAGGAAAAGTAACATTTGATGATACACAGTTAGTTGAATTATCATGCTCAGATGCAGATGCTAAGATTTACTACACAACAGATGGTACAATTCCAACAACAGAATCAAAAGAATACACAGGAAAGATTTTGATTTCAAGCAACACTACATTAAAGGCAGTTGCAGTTAAGGATGGATATCTTGATTCAGCATATTCAGCAACAGTATTTGAAATTGCCGGAGATACAGTAAGCAGTAGTGATAATTTAGGACTTAAGAAGAAAGCAACAGCATCTTCATCAAAGGGTGCAAATACAGCCGATATGACTTTGGATGGTACAACAGACACAAGATGGCAGGCTGATAATGAAGCAGATGATGAATGGATTCAGGTAGATCTTGGTTCAGTACAGGCAGTTAACGCAGTTACAATTAACTGGGAAGCAGCTTATGCGGCAAAATACGAAATTCAGGTATCTACAGACGGAAAAGAATGGACAACAGTTGCTAAGGAAAATGGTATGGTTGGAGAAATCACATCAAGTTTTGCGGCAACAAAGGCAAGATACGTAAAGATGCAGGGTGTTTCAAGAGGAACTCAGTATGGTTACTCAATTTATGAAATACAGGTATTTGGTGCAGTACAGGCTAAGGCACCAACAATTACACCTGTAAGTGGAACTTATAAGGGAACACAGACAGTAACAATGTCAACAGCAGTAAAGGGTGCTGAAATTAAGTACACAATTGATGGAGCAACTCCAACAGAAGATTCAGCTACTTATGAAGGACCAATTACAGTAGACAAATCAGTAACAATTAAGGCTGTAACATATAGAAAGGGAATGTTATTATCAGATCCTGTTCAGTCAGATATTATTATTGAAGGAACAATTTCATTAAATAAGACAGAAGCAACAGTAGCAATTGGAAACAAGTTACAGCTTTCAGCAATAACAGACCAGTCAGTTACATTTAGCAGTGATAATGTAGGCGTTGCCAAGGTAGATGCTAACGGTTTAGTTGAAGGTGTTTCAAAGGGAACAGCTACAATTACAGCAAAAGCTGCAAACGGACAGAAAGCAACATGTAAGATTACAGTAACAGATCCTGTACATATTACATCAATTGAAATTGCTCCACAGAATCTTGAAATTAAGAATAAGAATTCAGAAACATTGAAGCTTACAATTAATCCAAGCAACACAACAGATGACACAACAGTTACATGGACATCAAAGGATGAAAAGATTGCAACAGTTAATGATGCAGGAACAGTAACAGCTAAGTCAGAGGGAACAACAACTATTACAGCTAAGATAGGTAAGTTTGAGGCAACATGTGAAGTGACAGTTTTACCTATAACTGTAGAAGAAATGGTTGCAGACGGACAATTTAACATTGGATTAGGTAAGAATGTTGTAGCACTTCCTAATAAGCAGGATGGTGAAGGCGGTAGCGAAAGCGATCTTACAGATGGTAACTTTGAAGGCAAACATATTGCTACAGCATTTGCCACAACAGGAACAAGTTATACAATTGATTTAGGAGATGCTTATGACAGCGCAACTATTGATAAGTTAGTTGTAAAATACAAAGAAAACAATGGAGGAGATACTCCTGTTAACGGTTACGAAATCCAGTACTCAACTAACGGAGTTGATTTTGAAACAGTTAAAAAAGTAACAGGAGATTCTGTAAAGGATGCCTGCGAAAACAAGAATTGTGTAGATACTCAGGATATGACAGGAGTAACAGGCGCAGTAAGATACATTAGATTCTATTATCCTGAAGCATACATATGGGGTGTTCAGGTAAGAGAAATTGCAGCATTAAGTACAGACAAGAATGCTAAGAAGGCAGAATTACAGTACTGTGATGATCCTGCAGAAGTAACAGTAAAATCTGATAAGTATTGCCAGATTACATATACAATTAAAGCCGGTGAAAATCAGGATGATTACAAGTATATGGTATACTTAAACAACAACCTTGTAGGTGACAGAGTAACTGCAGGAACATATACAATTGATAACTTAGATGCAGGAACATACAGTTAAGGTAGTTTCATATTACAACAAGTTAACATCTAAGGGCATCTCAAAGGAAGTTAAAGTAGATGACGGTTCATTAAAGGATTACATTAACACTGTAAGAAACCTTTCAAAGGGAACAACGGTAACAGTTGACAAGGTATATGAAAATGAAGGAAATCAGGATGTATCATCATTAGTGGATGGTGCTATATCAGATAACAATGGCATTTGTGTTCATACAGAACATGGTACAAAGACAGCAACAATTAACTTAGATCTTGGAGAAAACTATCCAATTTCTAACATTGAAGAATTCTTAATAGCATTTAAGGCAAATAACACATATGCTAAGACTTATACAGTTGAGTTCTCATCAGATGGACAGAACTTCCGGGAAATGATTAACGTTAAGGATGCTAAGTACAAAGATGTTATGGAAAATAAGATTGACCCTTCAACATATAATTACGATACAGTAAGATATGTAAGAGTTAAACTTAACGATGGTAGTTACAGTTGGGGATATCAGATTTCAGAAGTAGCAATTATGGGAACGGACATTTATATGCCTGTTGAACCTGAAGGATTAGTTGTAGAAAGCCTAACTTATAATACTGTTACAGTAACATGGACAGGTGCAGATAACGGACAGACATATTGGGTTTACATTGATGGCAAGGTTAAGGATATGAACTTAGCTTCAGCCGGAACATATACATACAACAATATTGATGCCGGAACACATATTGTTAAGGTAACATCAAGATTAAATGGAATTGAATCAAAGGGTGTAACAAAAGAAGTTGTAGTAGATAATCAGCCAACAACAACACCTGAACTTACAACAACAACTAAACCTAGTGAAACAACAACTCAGACACCTACTATAAACCCTAGTGGAACGACTGAGGTAACAACAAAACCTGGAGAAACAACACAGGCAACAACAAAGGCTGACGAAACAACTAAGTCAGATGCAACACAGGCACCAACAACTAAGTCAGGTGAAAATACATCAGACATTGGTAATGGTGGCAACACAACTGTAGCACCAAGTGCTTCAAGTGATATTAATGTAAAAGTTGGAAAGACTAAAGTAACAAAGGCAACAAAGAAGAAGAGAACAACTAAAGCAAAGATTTCATTAAAGAAGGTTGCAGGTGCTAAGGGCTATGAAGTGAGAGTTTCAACAACTAAGAAGTTTAAGGCGAAGAAGACTATTACAAAGGTATTCAAACGTAATAAGCTTACATTTAAGAAACTTAAGAAGAACAAGAAGTACTATGTACAGGCAAGAGCATTCACAGTAATCAATGGAAACAAGAAGTATGGTCCATGGAGTGCTAAAAAGAAAATGAAACTTACAAAGTAAAATCATTATAAAAGAAAAAGGCTATCCACTAATGTGAGGTGACCCCAAAAGATAGACTTTTTACGAGACGACTTCGGTCGTCTCGTTTTTCTTTTATGCAGTAAGGAGATGGAGCCTGTATGGAACAGGACTCATCCATCTTAACTTTTCTTTTATTCGTTTTTGCTTCGACCTAGCCATAAAAATACCGGCCTCCAATCGTTAGATTTTTAGGTCTAACTTTTTGGGGTCGGTACAATTTATAGCTATCAGGTATGCTTTTAATTTAATTTATTCTCCGAGGAAATTTTTCACATTTCTAATATGTTTCAGCCCTTCTTTGCGACCAATGTCATATAGAGCCTGCAGTTTTTCAGGATCTCTTTCGGTGCGCCCGATTGTAACAGGATTCTCAGGTCTGATAATGTAGACAAGTCCTTTGCGTTCAAGTTCTTTTAGGTCATCTAATGTTTTGTTGTACATAATATGGCGGACTTCCAAGTCGTGTACAAGATTAGGATATTTCTTGCCCAACTTTAATCTGATTAACGGAAGCATTGAATTTTTCTTTTTTCTGTAGCCGTCATGCTGGGTAAGAATGACAACATTTTTCTCGTAGCCCATTTCCATAAACTTGTGAATTGGAATTGAATCTGAAATTCCACCGTCAAGCATTTTAAAACCGTCGATTTCTACAATGTTTGAAACCATTGGCATTGAAGCAGAAGCCCTAAACCATTTAATGTCCGTTGCATCGCCGTTAGGACAAAGATGATAAATAGGTTTTCCGGTTTCAACATCTGTAGTTACAACGTAGAAATCCATTGGATTCTTCTGATAAGTTTCCACGTCAAAAATATCAAGGCGGTTAGGAATCTGATTATAACAAAAATCAGCACCGTAAATATCACCGGTCTTAATTAAAGAGCGAAGCCCAACATATCTGGGATCACGACAATATTTGGTATTGTATCGTATTGTTCTGCCAATCTGTTTTGACTTAAGATTACAACCAAAGGCAGCCCCGGCAGAAACGCCAATGGCACCGTCAACAGTAATATCATTTTCCATAAATATATCAAGTACTCCGGCAGTATACATTCCACGCATAGCACCGCCTTCCAAAATTAATCCTTTTTTCATATAAATACCAATCCTTTTTAAAAAAAATTTTATAATGTGAAACAACCGAACTTTTATTACAGGGGTTGTTACGTGCTTCATGTTTTTTACACTATAACAAATTATACAGCGAATTTGTTAATTTTGTATCAATAAAATAAGTTTTATTTTCAAAAAATTAAGACCGGTTATAATCATAAAAAAGAAATTAAAGAACAAAAAATATGAAAAAAACTATTTTATTTTCAATATTTGTTTGACATCTCTAGGTAATTATGGTATAAATATCCTTGTGCAAAATTGCAGATAGGGGTGTAGTTCATCGGTAGAATAAGAGTCTCCAAAACTCCAGAGGTGGGTTCGATTCCTACCACCCCTGTTATTAAAAAGCCTTTGTTTAAAGGGATTCCTTTAAACAAGGGCTTTTTTTGTCGTATAAGAAATGTAAGCCACCGGCTAAGCCGGTGGCATTGGACAATTTAAAAATAATAAGTTGTGTGCTATTGGAGAGTTTTGGGAAGATTGTTAATTTCTGTCTCAAATATATTTTTTTCCCCCACATAAATAGAAATATCAAAAGAAACAAATTCGTCCTGTTGATTATATTCTTTACTTTCTACATACTGAACAGCAGACTTTTTCTTTATGGACAAATAATTGGCATATTTGTCTTCAACTATTCGTGCCATAAATCTTTTTTTTGTATGCATGACTTTTATGTTATAATATTTTTCTAAAATATAAAACATAGATTCTTTTTCTAAATCATGTTTTTCGATTTCGGGAATATCAGAAGCCCGGTAATATCCATCAACAAAAACAATAGGATCATCGTTTCTGTATCTTAATCGTTGAATTCTAATTAATTCATCTCCAACGTTAAATTCTGATTTCTCAGCAATGTAGTCATTGCAAATAAATTTCTCAATAGAAATAAGTTCCGTCTTGGGTTCAAAACCATACATTTTCATTTCATCATTAAAACTAATAATTTCCTTAAAAAATACATTCTCTTTACTTTGTTGGTTAACAAATGTTCCGCGGCTCTTGTAACGGACAATGTACCCTTCACTCATTAATTCATAAAATGCCTGTCTTGTAACAGTTCTTGACAGATTAAAATGGTTACATATTTCATGTTCTGTTGGAAGTTTATCTCCTGGTTTTAGGATACCATTTTGAATTGCCTCTTTTATTGATTCTTTCAATTGTGAATATAGAGGAACCAGAGAGTACTTGTTAATTGTAATATAATCCATAATAAAAATCTCCTTTAGTAAACAGAGCTATGACTATATATGCTCTTAATAAAATATTAGCAAAAAAATGTTGACATTTCAATAAAAATATTATAATATAACATTGTCATTACAAAGTTACAAAATAAGAAAGGAGAAATAATAAATGTACGAGTACGATGTAAGTAAATCTAATATGTGGAGAGAAGTTCATGAACAACCGGAAATAATAAGACATGTAATTGAAGTGAATCTGCCTATAATAGAAAACATATGTAAAGAGGTAGATAATAGGAACATCAGTAAGGTTCTTTTAGTAGGAAGAGGTTCAAGTGAACATGCATTATTAGTGGGAAAATATGCGTTTGAGATTTATACCGATAAATTAACATCGATGGCTTACCCTTCAATAATAACATTGTTGGATGGAAAAGTGGATTTGTCAGATGTTTTGACAATCGGAGTCTCTCAATGTGGTGAGGCAAAGGACGTTTATACTGTACTGGAAAAATGTCAGAATCAGGGAGGCATTGCAGTAGCAGTAACCAATGAACGCGAATGTCTTATGAAAAATGTAGGAAATTATTATATTAATTGTGAATGTGGAAAAGAGACAAGTTTCACGGCAGCTAAGTCGTATATGTCTCAAACGGTAATAGCACTATTATTTGCAGCAGTGCTTTCACACGATGAAAAAGTGTTGGAACAGATAAAAAAAGCACCGGATATTATAGAACAAAGTTTGTGTAAGAATATAGAAGAACAGGTAAAGAAAAGCGTTCCTTTGTTTAGAAATGTTCAGGATATTTTATTACTGGGAAGAGGATTTAGTTATGCAGTTGCTAATGAAACTGAACTTAAAATAATGGAAGCAAGTTATACAAACGCAAAGGCATATTCATCCTGTGATTATCCACATGGACCAATAGCAACTACAAACAGATTTATACCTGTAATATTCTTTTTGACTGACGAAAAAACAAATGATAGTACAATAAAACTTGTTGAGAAAATAAAAAAGGATTTTTCTGTTAGTACATTAGTTGTTACAAATAATGAAAAATATATTACAATGGCTAACGAAGCGGTTCTTTTGCCGAAAGAAGCGGAAGGCGTTGCAGGAGTGTTCGGAATGGTTGTGTTTTCACAATTATTTGCATGTCTCTTATCTTTGGCAAGGGGATATAATCCGGATGAACCTATTGGCTTATCAAAAACTACAGTAACTTTTTAAATTAATAATAATAAGGAGGTGTAATTATGAGTGTTACATTGTTACAGGGACTGATTCTGGCACTGATTGTATTTGCATTTGCGTGGGATGCCAGATGGGAATGCTTCTTTGTATTCCATCCTATTATCGTCTGTTTTGTGACAGGGCTTGTATTGGGAGATTGGAAACTTGGTTTGGAAGCCGGAGCAATAGCAGAATTGTCCTACTTAGGACTTACAACAGTAGGTGGAACAGTACCACCTAATGCATTGATTGCAGGACTTATGACAGTTGTTTTGGCTTATAAGAGCGGAGTATCGGCAGAAACAGCTTTAGGACTTAGTTTACCATTCGCATTGCTTATGCAGTGGATAGTTATCGCTTGTCAGTCATTGTTCTCAGGATTTAACGTAAAAGTAGAGCAGGCAATAAAACAAAATGACATTAAAAAATTTAAGTTTTATGTGTTCCTACCTGAAATTATTTTAACATCACTTTATGCAGTAGTTGCATTCTTAAGCACATATGCATTACAGAATGTATTATCAAAGTTTGTTAATTCATTCCCTGAATTCGTTTCACACGGATTTGAAATAGCAGGAGGACTTTTACCGGGACTTGGACTTGCACTATTGTTAAAGGTAATGGTGAAAAAAGAAAATGTTCCATATCTGATTATCGGATTTTTAATTATGAGCATTATGAAACCTGACAATGTTTTACCAGTAGCTTTATTTGCAATTGCATTAGTACTGATTGATTTTATGAGAGACAAAGAGGCAAAAACAACATCAGTAGTAACAGGAGGTGAAGATGATGGCGAAGGAATATAATGAGACAACAAATAAACTTACCAATAAAGATTTAAAAAAATTGGGTTTAAGGTCGATGTTCTACCAGACAGGATTTACCTTTGAAAAAATGCAGGGTAATAGTTTCGGCTGGAGCATACTTCCAGGATTAGAGAAAATACATGGAAAAGATAGTGAAGAAGTAAGCAAGGCGTTGGATGAGTACGGTGTTGACTTTATAAATACGGAACAACATGCCGCATCTTTTCTGATGGGATTAGTTCTATCAATGGAAGAAAATAGAGCTGATAGAAAATTAATAAAAAATATGAAAACCGGTCTTTTTGGATCTTTTGCAGGTATCGGTGATGCAATATTTTGGTTTACATTATTACCTATTAGCGGAAGTATAGCAGCCTCATTGTGTAAACAGCATTCAATATTAGGACCAATATTCTTCCTGGCATTTTGGATTTTAATGGCAGTTTCAAGAGTATTTTTCCTAAAAGCCGGATACAAACTGGGAAGTGGAGCAATATCTAAATTAACAGAAAATGCCAAAGCATTAACTAAAGGTGCAGGTATTCTTGGTGTAATGGTAGTTGGAGCAATGATTCCAAGTTATGTAACTTTTGAGTTCCCGGAAAAATTAAAATTGTTTGGTACTGTTGGAGTACAATCAATCTTCGATTCAGTTATCCCTAATTTGCTTCCAGCATTGTTTGTTGGTATACTATATTATATCTTCAAAAAGAAGAAGGTAAGCATAGTAGTACTAATTTTAGCAATAATAGCATTTGCAATATTAATGTCATTATTAGGATGGTTATAGGAGGAAATGTGGTATGTCGGATATAAACATTGTTTTTACAAGAGTTGATAATCGTTTGGTGCATGGACAGGTTGGAAATGTCTGGGTTACGGCAAGTGGTGCAAATTTAATTTTAGTTGTTGATGATGAAACATGTAATGATGAGTTATCAAAATCATTAATGAAAATGACTGCAGATGCCGTAGGAGTTCAGATTAGATTTTTCTCAATAAAAAAGACCATTGAGATTATTGGAAAGGCTGCCCCTTCACAAAAAATATTTATTGTCGCAAAAACTCCCAGGTGATTGAACAGTTAGTTGATGGCGGAGTTCCTATTAAACATTGCAATATAGGAAACATGCATAAATCAGAAGGTAAGCATATACTTCATGAAGTCCATGTTTACGTGGATGATCAGGATGAGGCGTGTCTGAAACGGCTGAAAGAAAAAGGAGTAGATGTGTATATCCAGATAACTCCAAATGACAGAAAATACAAGATATAAATTAAAGGGTCCAAAATATTGTATTAATGGTATTTTGGACCTTTACAAAATCATTTGAAACTGTAAAAAATATATTACATATAGTAGATTATGTAATGATAATGACCGTTAACCCGGGGTTTGCAGGTCAATCATATTTAGAATATATTGACGAAAAAATAGAGGAATTTATTCAAAATAGGAAAAAATATCATTATGAAATAGTTGTGGATGGTGGAATTTCTGAAGAGAAAATAAAAAAATTGAATCAAAAAGGTGTAAAAGGTTTTATTCTTGGAACATCTTCGCTTTTTGGAAAGGGTGACTACGTTCACACAATTAAGAAATTAAGAGTTTTATAAATAATTAATAGGCAGGATATATAAATGGTAGGAATTATTATAACAGGACATAGCAATTTCGCTACGGGAATTGCCAGTGCAGTGAAACTGGTTGCAGGACAACAGAAAAATCTGGAAGCAGTAGATTTCCCGGATACTTATTCAACAGAAGAGTTGAAGACAAAGTTAACAGAGGCTTTAGACAAATTAGAAGAATGTAAAAATATTATATTTTTTACTGATATTGTAGGTGGCTCGCCATTTAAAATTTCAGCAGAACTTGCTGCTACGAGTAGTAAAAATATTAAAATAATAAGTGGTACTAATTTAGGAATGCTGATTGAAAATGTTATGATGCGTGATATGGACATAAATTTTGATGAGTTAGTTGAAACTGCCATATCTACAGGAAAACAACAGGTTCTTAAATTTGAAATGTGTAGGGAAACGGAGACAGACCAGCAAGGAATTTAGGAGGTGGAAATGAAAGCAGTTTTCTTTGATGTGGATGGAACGCTAATTGATTGCGTAGAGAAAAAAATACCGGCTTCTTCTATTAAAGCAATAGAGGAATTGAGAAAAAACGGGTATAAGGTTGCACTGGCTACAGGAAGAGATATTAACAGTATACGTGGTATAAAGGATTTAGATATATCTGTTTTTGATGCATATGTTTTGAATAACGGTGCTGCGATATATGACAACACGTTGCGATGCATAAAGGATTTTCCCTTTTTGAGAGAAGATGTAGAAAAAATATTAGAGTATTGTAATAACAAGAATATGTCTTTGATATTTGACACAGTTGAGGGCCCTTATCTGGCTACTGAAATTACTGATTGTCTGGTTGAGGGGAAAAAATATTATAAGGAAGAAATCCCACCATATATAGAATGGAAAGGTGAGGAGATTGTGAAAATTAATATATTCGCTCCTATGGGTTACGATTTTTCTGAACTGGAAAAAGATATTTCAGCGCGAATTGTGCCATGTCCTACAGTTTGCTATGATGTTATGGCAAAGGGAATATCTAAACAAACAGGCATTTGTGAATTGATGAAATACTATGGATTTAATGAAGATGATTATATGGCATTTGGAGATCAGGAGAATGACTTGGAAATGCTTGAAAATGCAAAAATAGGAATAGCAGTTAAAGATATAGATGGTTCTGAAAAATTGCAACAT
>ERZ838839.1898-NODE-1898-length-18056-cov-4.045553_pt1 | contig 18056 bp, 19 predicted proteins | sample MGYA00519909_ERZ838839 | MGnify/ENA primary metagenome ERZ838839 (study PRJEB31850, sample SAMEA3708843) | human gut metagenome | biome: human gut; feature: human-associated habitat; material: faeces | place: China | collected 2014 ... | reverse complement strand
ATATTGTGACCGTGAATGATAAGATTCGTGGTCAGAGGATCTACACAGCTCTCATCGTCAAGGAGCAGACAGCCGTTTTTATTTTCGCTGCCGTCAAAAGCACGGTAGAGATAATAGGTCTCATCTTCCGGAGTCCACATTACCGGATAATCGATATTGGTGCCCGGAATCTGTAGCCAGGCCGCCATATCCTTGTTGGCAAGAAAACTGTCGGAATAAGGGTTGGCCACTCGTTCGAACTCCTCGGTGGAAGCCGGGGTCTCTTCTGTGGACGGTTCCGGGGAGGCGGTAACGGTCGGCTCACCTTCGACTGTGGAAGGTGCCTGCGTGGTCTCCACGGACTGCGTCGGGCGCAATTCATCCAGCGCTTCCTCCATACGCCGGTCTTCGATCCGCCCTTTTACCAACAGGATCACTGCAGCAAGAACACAAATTCCCGCCAGAACAAATAAAATGATAGAAAGAGTTTTTTTGCTTATTTTCATAATGGTATTATACGCTGAAGTAGTAAGGGGATGCAATAGTTTAAAACAAAAGGATTTCTTAATTTTCGGAAGATATTTCCAGAGAAAAAGGCATATAAAATCATATAGAATAAAAGAGACACCGGAGAACAGGGATGGAACAGAAAGTGTTAAGGGCGGTGATGGTATGCCTGTTGCTTATGTCTATGGCGATACTTGGCAGGGAAACGGCGGCATATGTGGAAACGGTAAATGCCGTGAATGCCTTGCAGGGGAATAATGCGGACACGGACGGAATACAGACGGTAGTGATCGATGCCGGCCATGGCGGGGATGACCCGGGGAAGATTGGTATCAACGGAGCATCGGAGAAGGATATCAATCTCCGGATCACAGAGAAACTGAGACAGTATCTGGAGGCAGACGGAATCCGGGTGGTGCTGACCAGAGAGACGGAGGATGGATTGTATGATGCATCTGCTCCCAATAAGAAAGTGCAAGATATGAAACGCCGGATCGAAAAGATTGAGCAGACGGATCCGGTTCTCACGGTGAGCATCCATCAGAACAGCTATCCGGAAGAGTATGTGCACGGAGCGCAGGTCTTCTATTATAATGGCAGCAGCGGAGGGGAACAACTGGCAGGGCTGATCCAGACACAGCTGGTCCAGGATCTGGATCCGGAGAACCACCGGCAGATCAAGCCCAACGACAGCTATTATCTTTTGAAAAAAACCAAAGGAACCATCGTCATAGTGGAATGCGGCTTCCTGTCCAATGCGGCAGAGGCGGGAAAACTGTGTGACGAGGCCTATCAGGACAGAGTGGCATGGTCGATCCACAAAGGAATTTTACAGTACATTAACGGGATACAGAGGGATTGAAACGGGAAATACAAAATAAAGGCACAAGTTGTATACATAGTGTTATTATGATAATATAGGATTTGTATGTTATGACAGAATTTTATAAAGTTACGGGAGAGAAAATGAGACGATATCAAAAAATAAGAAATGTTCTGTTGACCGTGATCGTGACACTGGCATTGCAATGTACATTTGAAGTCTGCCTGGGAGGATACGTGGATTCGAATCTTGTCAATGGGCTGAATAAACTGTGCGGAGCATTTACGGTGCTGGATTATACAGATCTGTTAACGGCTGCGGCAGTATTTGTAATGCTTAAGGAAGTGAAGAAAAGAGAGGCGAAGACAGATGTGGCAACGTTGGTGCTTTCTGTTATTCTGTCATTCCTTCTTATAGTATGTATCAGCTTTAAGAAATATGATTCTGCCATTTTCCTGTGGGGCAATTCTTTTCAGATACTATTATCCACGTTCTGTGTTTTGGGGTTTGCAGTGTTATTGTATCTGGTATTGCGCCTGGTATATTTTGGGCTGGAGCATGTGGAATTACCCGCAGAGCAGGGCAAAAAGCACCTACAGATGGTGGGCTTTTTTGTAATAGCCTTCAGCTGGCTGTTCTGGATCCTGCTAAATTATCCGGGAACTACCAGTGGGGACGGTCTGGTGCAACTGAAACAGTTTCTGGGTGAACAGGACTGGGGAGCGGCACATCCGCCATTTTCCTCCGCAATTATGGGAATCTGTTTTGTGCTGGGAAGAACCATTGCAGATGCCAATTTCGGCTTTTTCCTGTATTGCCTGCTGCAGACACTGGTAGGGGCCTATGCTTTTTCCCTCAGCATGAAAAAACTGCAGGAGCTGGGAATTTCATGGAAGTGGTGTGCCGTGGGAATCCTGTTTTTCGCCCTGACACCTTTTTGGGGAACCTATGCCCAATGGTTTGAGAAAGATCTGCTGTATGCGGAAATGACGGTGTTACAGGCAGTATATCTGATGTCGGTACTGAAAAAGAAAGAATGTGGAGGGAAAGATGCGGCGGGACTGATTGTATTCAGTGTATTATCCTGCCTGCTTAGAAATAACGGGATCTATGCGATTGTTCCGGCACTGCTTTTGCTGGCAATTTATCTGAAAGGCAAAGAACGCAGGAAGGCATTCCTGGTATTGCTGGCAACTGTGGTGATCTATGAACTGATCACGGTGGTGGGATACAGAGCGTTGATCGATGTGGGAAAACCGGCAGCTTCCGAGGGGCTGAGCGTACCGTTCCAGCAGACGGCGAGATATGTCTGCGGATACGAAGATGAGGTTACGGAATATGAGAGACAGGTGATCAATGATACCCTGAACTTTGATGCTATGAAAAATTATGAACCCCGGATTTCGGATCCCATTAAAATATTATATCGAGGCGGAGACCTGGGGCCCTACATGAAAATATGGGTGCAGATGTTTTTCAAGCATCCGGGATGCTATGTGGCGGCATTTGTCAACAAGGGCTATGGCTATCTGGCACCGGTGGAACAGAACATAGAGGCCTGGATCCAGCTGGAGTATCCGGAATATGCGCAGGAACAGGGAATTCATCATACATTCCCCATTCAGACATCGGAGTTTCTGCTGCAGATCTGGTTCCTCAGTATGCGGCTGCCGCTGATCAAGTATCTGTGTACTCCGGGATTGTATACCTGGATTCTGGTAGTGCTGGCATTTTTCCTGTGGAAAAAGAAAAGATACAGTGCGTTGATACTGCTGGTTCCCGGCTTTATAAACGTGTTGGTGTGCCTGGCATCCCCCATGTCCAATGCAATCCGCTATGAACTGCCGACCGTGGCGGTGATTCCGCTGCTGGTCGGATGGACCGTTTATTCTGTACACACAACATCCCGGCAGACCGGAGAGGAATAATCTTTCCATTTGATCGGGGATATGATATACTATATCCAAATGCAATTTAGAACACAGAAGGTAAAAACATGGAGACTGAGATCATAAAGATTCGTCCCGGAGAGGGCCCCGTCAGCGAAGAAGATGAGGAGAAACTCCGGGCGGCGGGAGCAATCCTGCAGCAGGGAGGACTGGTGGCTTTCCCTACCGAGACCGTTTACGGGCTGGGGGGAGATGCACTGAATCCTTCGTCTTCCCAGAAAATATATGCGGCAAAGGGCAGACCGTCCGACAACCCACTGATCGTTCATATTTATCGGTTTGAGGACATTTACAAGATTACAAAGGAGGTACCGGAAGAGGCACGGAAGATCGCGGATGCTTTCTGGCCGGGTCCCCTGACCATGATCCTGCCGAAATCAGACGCGGTGCCTTATGAGACCACAGGTGGTCTGGATACGGTAGCGATCCGTATGCCCTCGCATCCGGCGGCGCAGAAGCTGATCAAATACAGCGGGGGATATATTGCGGCGCCCAGTGCCAATACTTCCGGCAAGCCCAGTCCCACAGTGGCAAAATATGTCGAAGAAGATATGATGGGGCGGATCGATGCCATCATTGATGGCGGTGAGGTGGGGATTGGCCTGGAATCCACCATTATTGACCTGACGGTGACACCGCCACAGATCCTGCGGCCCGGATACATTACCCAGGAGAAACTGAGCACAGTGCTGGGAACAGTGGATACGGACACCACGATCCTGCGGGCAGACAGCGGACAGGCACCCAAGGCCCCCGGAATGAAGTACAGACATTATGCACCCAGGGGAGAACTCACCATCGTAGAGGGAACCCCGGGGCAGGTAAGGGAGTATATTAACCGGGCTGCGGCAGCAGACCATACCGCAGGAGAGAAGACCGGAATCATCGGAACCGAAGAAATGCTGTCCGGTTATATAGCAGATGTGGTGAAAAGTGTCGGCAGCCGTAAGGATGAGGGCAGTATCGCCAGACATCTGTACACCATTCTGAGAGAATTCGATGATGAAGGTGTGACAAAGATCTATTCCGAGGGATTTTCCACGGAAGGCTTCGGACAGGCCATTATGAACCGGCTGTTGAAAGCAGCGGGCCATAAAGTAGTAAAACTTTAAACAGAAAATACGAGGAGAAGGAAAATGATAGCAATTGCAAGTGATCATGGCGGATATGATCTGAAAGAAAGAGTAAAGAAATATTTAGAGGAGAAGAACATTCCTTATCAGGATATGGGATGTGACAGCAAGGCAAGCTGCGATTACCCTGTGTTCGGACATGCAGCGGCAAGGGCTGTGGCAGACGGTACCTGCGAGAAGGGCATCGTGATCTGCACCACCGGTATCGGTATCAGCATTTCTGCCAACAAGGTAAAGGGGATCCGCTGCGCACTCTGCTCCGATCCTCTGTCGGCGAAGATGACCAGACTGCACAACGATGCCAACATGCTGGCAATGGGTGCAGGCATTGTCGGTGAGAACCTGGCGCTGGAGATCGTGGAGACTTTCCTGAATACACCTTTTTCCGGAGAAGAGAGACACAGCCGCAGAATCAGCCTGATCGAAGAGGTTTAGTGCATTACACAGACACGAACAACAACGGAATACCCTTATAACAAATACAAAACACAGGAGGACAACAATATGTCAAAAGTAGTAGTTATGGATCACCCCTTAATCGAGCAGAAGATCGGAATCATCCGCAGAAAGGAGACCGGTACCAAGGACTTCAGACAGAACATCAGCGAGATCGCAATGCTGATCGGTTATGAAGCAACCAAGGATCTGCCTCTGGAAGAAGTAGAGATCGAGACCCCTATCTGCAAGACCACCGTGAAGCAGTTAAAGGGTAAAAAGCTGGCACTGGTACCTATCCTGCGTGCAGGTCTGGGTATGGTAGACGGTATGTTATCCCTGATCCCTGCTGCAAAAGTAGGACATATCGGCCTGTATCGCGATCCTGAGACCTTAAAGCCTGTAGAATATTACTGCAAGCTGCCTGCAGACTGTGCAGAGCGTGAGGTATTCGTGGTAGATCCCATGCTGGCTACCGGCGGTTCTTCCATCGCAGCCATCCAGCTGTTAAAGGACAAGGGCTGCAAGAGCATCCGTCTGCTGTGCATCATCGCTGCACCCGAAGGTGTAAAAGCTATGCAGGAAGCACATCCGGATGTGGATATCTATATCGGAGCACTGGATCAGAAGCTGAATGATCATGGATACATTGTTCCCGGACTGGGAGATGCAGGAGACCGTATTTTCGGTACCAAATAAAGGAGACACCCATGAGTGCCAAACGCAGCGATTATATCAGCTGGGATGAATATTTTATGGGGGTGGCCCACCTGTCTGGAATGCGGTCCAAGGACCCGAATACCCAGGTGGGAGCCTGCATTGTCAGCCCGGACAACAAGATCCTGTCCATGGGATACAACGGCTTCCCCAAGGGTTGTTCCGACGATGAGTTCCCCTGGGAGAGGGAGAACGACAATGACAGGAATCTGACAAAGTATCCCTTTGTAACACATAGTGAACTGAATGCTATTTTGAATTATCGTGGCGGTTCCCTGGAGGGGACGAAGCTGTATGTCTCTCTTTTTCCCTGCAATGAATGTGCGAAAGCCATTATCCAGGCGGGGATCCGCACGGTGGTATATGACAGCGATAAGTATGAGGGAACTCCGTCCAACCGGGCAGCCAAGCGGATGTTTGACGCGGCCGGAGTGAATTACGCGCAGTACCGTAAGACGGGCCGCATGATACGCATCGAGGTCTGAAGCAACAGATAAAAGGAGTAAAACGGTTGAAGCGCCTACAGAAGACAGCTGTGCTGCTTACAGCAGTGATCCTTGCAGGAGCCTTTTCTTCAGAAGATATCAAAGTGGAAGCTACCAGCAGTACCTGGCAGCAGATTCAGAAAGAGCAGGAAGAGAAAAACAACCTGCAGAATCAGCTGAATGAGGAAAATGATAATCTGGAGAACCTGAAGGGAGAACAGAATTCCCTCAAGGGACAACTGAATAATCTGAACGGTCAGCTGACGGAAGTCAGTAACAATCTGTCAGATCTGGAACAGCAGATCGCAGACAAGGAGCAGGAGATCGCGGATACCCAGGCCAGTCTGGAAGAGGCGAAAGCTACGGAAGCATGGCAGTATGAATGTATGGTGATCCGGGTACGGGATATGTACGAGCGGAATGAGACCAGTTACATCAACGCTTTGCTGAATGCCCAGAGCTTCGATAAACTGCTGAACGCTGCGGACTTTTTTGAACGGATCGCAGCCTATGACCAGAAGAAACTGCAGGAATTCGAAGAGAACCGCAAGCTGATCGAAGAGGAAGAGGCGAGACTGCAGGCAGAGAAAACGGAGCTGGATAGTCTGAAGATGGCAGCGGAAGCCGAGAAAAGCAAGGTGTCCGGTCTGATCAGCCAGACATCTAACAGCATTGCAGAATATGCCGGGGATATTTCGGAAGCAGAGCAGAGAGCCCTGGCATATGAACAGGAGATCAAACAAAAAGAAGAAAATCTGGAAACACTCCGGAAAAAGCTGGCAGAAGAGATCGCCATGTCCCAGAAGGCGGCAAACGCAACCTGGCGGGACATTTCGGATATCTCCTTTGAAGAGGGAGACCGTTATCTGCTGGCAAATCTGATCTATTGTGAAGCGGGCGGAGAACCCTATGACGGTCAGCTGGCGGTAGCCAGTGTGGTTATCAACCGTGTCAGAAGTTCTGTTTATCCCAACACAGTGGTAGGAGTGATCTATCAGAACAAACAGTTCTCACCGGTGGCCAGCGGACGTCTGGAACTGGCATTGGCCACCAATAAAGCCACCAGCCGCTGCTACCAGGCGGCAGACGAGGCTATGTCCGGTGTGACCAATGTAGGAAACTGTGTATATTTCCGCACACCGGTGGAAGGACTGACAGGTATCAATATCGGCGGACACGTATTTTATTAAACGAAAGCGAAAATCTATGAGAATCAACAGCGTAGAACAAAAGGGTTATGCAAATGGAATCATGGACTGGAAGATCTTCGTAAGGCAGGATCTGGTAGCAGCCAAGGCGTCGGAATTTTTTTATGAATTCGTAGGGGAGAATTCTTTCCGGCCGGTGAGTGAACTGCTTCTGCCGGAAGACGGGGAGCTGTTGAAAAAAGCAGTGGAGGCGGATACGTTCCAACCGCTGGAACTGATCACGGTGCTTCACAATCTGAAGGACAGTGTAAGGAATGTGTATCTGCGTCTGGAACAGAGTGAACAGACGGAGAACGGGATTCCGTTGTATCAGATCACCGTTTCAGATATTCATGATCTGGAGAACCGGAATTTACGACTGGAGCAGAGCATTCTGAAGTACCGTCATTTTATGACATTGGAAGATGTTTACTTTTTTGAATATCTGATCGAACAGGACAGTATTACGGTCTATAAATATGTCAACGAGCGGGCCATGAACCAGTTTGAAGGGCCTATGAATGCGCTGATCCGGAATGTGGAGCAGGCACATGAGGGCAGTGATATTGCCATATTGGAAGGGCAGCTTCGGACTTTCTGTGCGCATCTGCGCAATGGAGATGATTTCTTTGAGATGGAATTCGTCAGTGAGCAGGAGAACAAGGGAATATGGAGGGTCAAAGGCTCCCGGATCCCGAAAAAACGTGATATGGTGGCTGGTATCATAACCCCGGACCGGAACAGGGAGCAGGAAGCTTACTATCTGACTCCGGCAGCCCGGGATGCCGGAACCGGTCTGCTGAATAAACGGGCATGGACGGAATATACCATCGAACAGCTGAATCGGAAGGATGGTCAGGTCCGCTGGCTGGTGATCATTGATATTGATGATTTCAAACATATCAATGATACCTATGGTCATATCTTTGGTGACCAGGTCATCCGCAGAGTGGCGGAGATCATGCAGGAATTGGTGGGACAGCGGGGCGTGATCGGACGATTCGGCGGAGACGAGTATGTGATCCTGTTGGAGAAAGTGGAGACCAGAGAACAGCTGAAGACACTTTTGAAGACCATTGCGAAGGAATTTGCTCTGGCATTTGATCCGAAGACCCATGTGACAGCTTCTATCGGCGTATCGGAGTATCCGGTAGATGGAAGCGAATACGAGGAACTGATGCGCAAGGCGGATAAGGCACTCTATCTGGCCAAGGAAAAAGGCAAGAACCGCCATATCATCTATGAAGAGAGACTTCACGGCAAGCTGGAAAGCGACGATATGCAGAACATGGCTATGGCCTATGCGGTATCTAAGGAGAAAAAGCGGGAAGTCATCACGAAGATGATCACCGAACTGTGTGTATCCGGTGTGAACTCCATTGTAAAAAAGGAAGAACGTCTGCAGCAGATCCGCAGTCTCTTCGATCTGGATGGAATCACGATTTATTCAGAGTCGGGAGCGCAGCTGGTATGCCGGAATGGTAATTACATGGTAGAAGTACCGGATGGAAGAGGACTTTTTGAAGATGAGAAGTATCTTGCGCTATTCGGGGATGATGATAATTTTATAGAATCCAACACATTGAAACTCAGATTCCAGGATCCGGCGGCATTTGCCGTGATGCAGAAGCAGGAGATCGGTGCTTCCCTGCAATGTCTTTCCCGCAAAGAGGGAGTGCCGAATGTGATCGTGAACTTTGATGTGTTCAACCGCAACCGTAAGTGGTCGGATGAAGATATTACACTGTTGACGATTCTGGGACACTGCATCGGAAACCTGCTGAACTATTCAGAGTAAAGTAAGTGAGAGCAGAAGCTCGTCGGACACTTGTGTCCGTAAGAGCCTATGCTCTCATTTATTTTGCGAATGTGTTACTCTGAATAGTTCTGACCAGGGAGCAAAAAGTAAGCACTGCAGCTACAGCCCGCTCCTATCCAACGGATTCTGCAGCCTGTCGAACTTGTCCCGGTAGATAATGGTGATCAGGTTGTTCAGCTGGCGCAGGCAGGCACTCATCTGAGCCTGGGTGATCAGCCCCTTTTCCAGAGCCTCGGCCAGCTCGTCCAGATCCACGACATGCATCCTTCCATCGGGATAGAGGATAATGTCAGCCAACAGATCCGTGACGATCAGGGAATTATCTTCCGGCCGGGAAGTATATTCCACAATATCGCAGTACCAGTACAGCAGAGAACCGTCATGGCGGTAGAACTTGCTGATCTTGAAGCCTTCCTTGAGATAATAGCAGGAACAGCCGTGGGAAAACGTGGTCTTGGGATTCAAGGTCTTCCATTTGGTCAGAATGTAGTCTTCGTTCTGCTCGACGATAATATCATCCTTTAATAAAATGCATTCTTCCGGGATCAGCCGTTTACGGTAGATCTGAAGTTCGTTGCTCATAGAGTTTCTCCTTTGTGCGGTGTGCTTTACAACGGTCACAGTTCCGGAAACGGGATAAAAGGCCTGGGAGGGATCGTGTGAGGACAAAGCGTCTTCTCCATCCAGATCATATCATGCCATGCATCCTGCTTGTAACCGGAAGCGTGAAAATGTGCCACGGTTTTATAACCATGCTTTTCGTGGAAGGCGATGCTGGGAGGATTGGGGTAGGTGATGCAGGCACAGACATTGCAGACGTGCTGTGCGGTCAGGTATTCCTCCAGCTTTTCGTATAACAGACTGCCGACACCGCTGCTTCGAAGATCCCGGCTGACATAGATGGAAGTCTCCACAGACCAGTCATAAGCAGCGCGGCTTTTAAAAGCGGATGCGTAAGCATATCCTGCCGGCTCCCCGTCCAGTTCAGCCACCAGGTAAGGATAACGGGTAAGAGTGTGACGGATCCGGTCCGCAAATTCTTCTGCGGAAGGAACGATGTACTCAAAGGTAATAGAGGTATTTTCCACATAAGGGGCATAAATGGCAACCAGCCTTGCAGCATCCTCAGGGGTGGCGATACGGATCCGCAGCTGTCTTTTGATGTCTGTAGTCTTTATTCGCGTCATCCTTCTTTCTATAAGGGTGTAAAGTCACTGAATAGTTACTCAAATAGTACTTCCGGAGAGATTTCAAGTCAATCTTTTTTTCGCAGGATTTTATAGATTTTTTACCATCTGGACAGGAGGATTTTACTGGACATCATATTAAGATTTCGTTATAATGACTATAGGTTTGCCCTGCAGTGGGAAAATATTTTCAAAAATGTACAAAAATAAATGCTGAGAGCAGAAATCAACACAGGAGGACACAGTGTCAAGAAAAAAGAAACCCTACGACAGACAGGTGTTTCGGGCGATCACACTGATCATGCAATTTGGTATCAATATGTTGGTACCGATCTGCCTGATGTCCGCAGCCGGCATCTGGCTGGATAAACATTTCGGAACGGACTTCTGGATGATCCTGCTTTTCTGTATGGGAGCTGTGGCCGGAGGGCAGAATGTATACCGGATGGCCAGGACAATTTATGAAGACGGCGATGATAAACACACTAAAAAAGATAAATAGAACGGTTCTGGAGATGGATCTGGGGATCTTGTTCCTGGGAGTGTCAGCGCAGATCATAGGAGCATTTATTGCAAAGGATGAAGCAATGTGTGCCAAAAGTCTGTGGTTTGGCGTTCTGCTGGCGCTGGTTTCCACATATCATATGTACCGTTCCCTGGACCGGGCATTGGACCAGCCCGAGAAGACTGCTACGAAAATGATCATCCGTGCCTATGTCTTACGATATGTCATGTTGATTTTTTTCCTGTTGGTGATGATGAAGACCGGAGTGATGAATCCTCTGATTTTCTTTTTCACCTATGTTATATGTATGAAAGTAACGGCATTTTTACAGCCGCTTACCCATAAATTATGCAATAAACTGTTCCACGAGACGGATCCGATACCCCAGGCGATGCCGGAGGAGACTGCGGAAGACAAAACTGCTCCGCAGACTGCGGAAGAAGCGGAAGCCCCGAAGGATGGAGAAGTGACAGAGGAACAACAGAATAAACAATAAGGAGGTGAAACAATGGAACATGGAATTCTGTTATCCGGTGCCGACAATATCGACTTTATGATACATGGCGTGTTTAAGTATTCCTTTTTCGGCCATGAGGTATGGATAACGACCACACATGTGTGTGTGCTGATCGTCATGTTGCTTATCATTGGTTTTGCCATTGCTGCCAACCGCCAGATGGCCAAAGCCAGAGAAGTGCCGGAAGGTTTTCAGAATGTGGTGGAGCTGATCGTGGAGAAGCTGGATGCCATGGTGGATGCTCCCATGGGCAAGGCCGCACCGAAGTTCTACAACTACATCGGAACGATCTTCATCTTCATTCTGGTGAGCAATATTTCCGGTCTGTTAGGCCTGCGTCCCCCCACAGCGGACTACGGCGTGACATTGCCTCTCGGTGTTCTGACCTTCCTGCTGATCCATTACAATCAGTTCAAGTACCAGAAGCCGAAGGAAATCTGGGAAGGCATGTGTTCCCCGCTGCCCCCCTGGCTGCCGATCTGGCTGCCCATTAACCTGATCAGTGAGATCGCAGTACCGATTTCCCTTTCATTACGTCTGTTTGCAAACGTATTGTCCGGAACGGTAATGATGGCACTGATCTACGGACTGTTGGGTGTGATCGCTACAGCGTGGCCCGCAGCACTGCATGTATACTTTGACCTGTTCTCCGGAGCCATCCAGACATACGTATTCTGTATGCTGACCATGACTTACATTGCCAATGCAAGAGGAGACGCTTAAAGCTGTACTGTTCAGGTATGGCTATCTGAAACTATGCTAGAAAGATTCTGATAAGAATCTCAATAATAGGAGGATTTACTATGGATTTTAATGAAAACTTTATCTTAGGCTGTTCTGCAATCGGTGCTGGTCTGGCAGTTATTGCCGGTATCGGACCCGGTGTAGGCCAGGGTATCGCAGCAGGACACGCTGCTGCAGCAGTAGGACGTAATCCCGGAGCAAAGTCCGAGATCACTTCTACCATGTTATTGGGACAGGCAGTTGCCGAGACCACCGGTCTGTACGGTCTGTTGATCGCTATGCTGCTGCTGTTCGTAAAGCCCTTACTTCCCTGATTAAACGAAAGGAATGCGGATGAAAATGATACTATTAACAGAAGGCGAGACCATGTCAAGACTGTTTGACCTAGACTGGCAGCTGCTGGCAGACTCCTGCCTGATGATCATTGCCATCTTCGTATTGTTCCTGGCACTCAGCTATTTTCTGTTCAATCCGGCCAGAAAGTTCTTAAATGATCGTAAAGAGAAGATCAGGGGAGAACTGGAAGAGGCAAAGGACAATCAGGAAAAGGCCGCAGAACTGAAGGCACAGTATGAGGCGAAGTTGAAAGACATCGACAAAGAGGCGGAGGACATCTTAAGTGATGCCAGAAGACGGGCTCTTCAGAACGAGGAGCGTATCGTCACACAGGCCAAGGAAGAGGCAGCCAGAATCCTGGCGAGAGCACAGGAAGAAGCCAGACTGGAAAAGCAGAAAATGTCCGATGAGATCAAACAGGAGATCGTATCCGTGGCATCAGTCATGGCAGGTAAGCTGGTAGGCGCTTCCATAGATACCACCAGACAGAACAGCCTGATCGAAGAGACGCTGAAGGAAATGGGTGAGGATACATGGCAAAATTAGTTTCCAAAGTCTATGGAGAAGCCCTTTTCGAAGCGGCAGTCGACCATGGAAATGCGATCCAGCTGATGAATGAGACCGCACAGCTTGAGAAAATATTGGAAGACAATCCGGATTTTGACAAGCTGATGAAACATCCCGGAATCCCCAAACAGGAAAAACTCTCCATGGTGGAACAGGTCTTCCGTGGCAGAGTCAGTGATGATCTGACAGAGTTTCTGAAGATCGTGGTGACCAAGGAACGTTACGGCTCATTAAAGGCAATCTTTGCTTATTTTACCGAACTGGTCAGAGAATCTGAAAAGATGGGAACCGCATATGTGGATACCGCAGTGGAGCTGACGGAGGCCCAGAAGCAGGCAGTGAAAAATAAGCTGCTGGCTACGACTTCCTATCAGACCTTTGATGTGTATTACCATGTGGATCCGACGCTGATCGGCGGAATGGTGATCCGGGTGGGTGACCGGGTGGTGGACAGCAGTATCCGGACCAAACTGGAAGATATGAAGAAACAATTATTAAATATTCAGCTGGGATGACCGGCTGAAAGAAAGGTGCGACAGATCCATGAATTTAAGACCAGAAGAAATTAGTTCCGTCATTAAGGAACAGATCGAAAGATATTCTTCCCAGCTGGATGTATCCGATGTCGGAACCGTCATTCAGGTAGCGGATGGTATCGCTCGTGTACATGGACTGGAAAATGCCATGCAGGGTGAGCTGTTACAGTTCCCCGGCGATGTATATGGCATGGTGCTGAATCTGGAAGAAGATAATGTCGGTGTCGTATTGTTGGGAAGTGCCAGCAATATCGAAGAGGGTGATATCGTCAAGACCACCGGACGTGTGGTAGAGGTTCCCGTAGGAGACGCATTGCTTGGACGAGTAGTGAACTCCTTAGGACAGCCTATTGATGGTAAAGGCCCCGTACAGACTGACAAATTCCGTAAGATTGAGCGTGTGGCAAGTGGTGTAATCACTCGTAAGAGCGTAGACACGCCGCTCCAGACAGGTATCAAGGCAATCGACTCCATGGTTCCCATCGGAAGAGGTCAGCGTGAGCTGATCATCGGTGACCGTCAGACCGGTAAGACCGCTATTGCGATCGACACGATCATCAACCAGAAGGGTCAGAATGTAAAATGTATCTATGTAGCTATCGGTCAGAAAGCATCTACCGTGGCTAATATCGTAAAAACACTGGAGGAGTTCGGTGCCATGGCTTATACCACCGTTGTGGTATCCACGGCAAGTGACCTGGCTCCCTTACAGTATATCGCTCCTTATTCCGGTTGTGCGATCGGTGAGGAGTGGATGGAGAACGGAGAAGACGTACTGGTGGTATATGATGACCTGAGCAAACATGCTACTGCATACCGTACACTCTCCCTGCTCCTTCGTCGTCCGCCCGGACGTGAAGCATATCCCGGTGACGTATTCTACCTGCATTCCAGACTGCTGGAGCGTGCAGTCCGCATGAGCGACGAATACGGCGGAGGTTCCCTGACGGCACTTCCCATCATCGAAACCCAGGCAGGCGATGTATCTGCATACATCCCTACCAACGTTATTTCCATTACCGATGGACAGATCTATCTGGAGACAGAAATGTTCAACTCCGGTTTCCGTCCTGCGGTAAATGCAGGTCTGTCCGTATCCCGTGTAGGTGGTGCCGCACAGATCAAGGCTATGAAGAAGATCGCAGCACCTATCCGTACCGAGCTTGCCCAGTACAGAGAGCTGGCTTCCTTCGCACAGTTCGGATCCGAACTGGATGCGGATACCAAGGAGAAGCTGGCACAGGGCGAACGGATCAAAGAAGTGCTGAAGCAGCCTCAGTACCAGCCCATGCCGGTACAATATCAGGTAATCATCATCTACGCAGTCACTAAGAGATTCCTGCTGGATGTACCTGTAGAGGAAATCACCAGATTCGAGAAGGAATTCTTCGAGTATCTGGATACGAAGCATCCCGAGATCCCCACAGCAATCGCTGAGGAAAAAGTGATCTCCGATGCTACGGAAGAGAAGCTGGTAAAAGCCCTGAATGATTTCAAGGCAGAATTTCTGAAATAAGTGTGTCGGCCGCAGATTGCGGCAGAATGAGAGGTAACTATGGCATCAATGCGTGATATCAAGCGCCGTAAGACCAGCATTCAGGGCACACAGCAGATCACCAAGGCCATGAAGCTGGTATCTACGGTAAAGCTTCAGAGAGCCAGAGCAGGTGCAGAACGTTCTCAGACGTATTTTGACTGTATGTATGATACCGTAAACAATATCCTGTCCAGGGTAGGTCATCTGGAACATAAGTATCTCGTTCCGGGGGCTTCCCCCAAAAAGGCGGTCATTGTCATCACCTCCAACCGAGGTCTGGCAGGCGGTTACAACTCCAATGTGGCCAAGCTGATCACTGGACAGGAGGAGTGGAAGGCAGAAGACGTTGTGGTCTATGCCATCGGTAATAAGGGCCGGGAGATTCTGGAGAGAAAGGGATATACCGTGAAGGAATCCTATCCGGAGGTCATCGAAGAGCCCACATATGCCGAAGCAATGCTTCTGTCGGACAAACTGCTGACATCATTTGCAGCCGGAGAGATCGGCGAGATTTATCTGGCATACACACACTTCAAGAACACGGTGAGCCACGAGCCGAAGCTGTTGAAGCTTCTGCCCGTGGAATATGATGCAGAGGCGGGTGCATCCACAGAGGGTGCCGATGCGCTGATGAATTTCGAACCGGAAGATGTGGAAGCACTGGATATGATCATACCGAAATATATATCCAGTCTGATCTATGGTGCACTGATGGAAGCAGCAGCCAGTGAGAACGGTGCCCGTATGCAGGCCATGGATAATGCCACCAGCAATGCGGAGGATATGATCAGTGATCTGTCACTGAAGTACAACCGCGCAAGACAGGGAAGCATTACCCAGGAGCTTACAGAGATCATTGCAGGCGCAGAGGCGCTTTAATATTTATATTTTGCACTGCTTTTCTCTGACAGGCTTTGTATCTTCCACGCAGACACGCTTTCGCTCGGATCGAAACGTAGCGGTACTAAATTCGCGCTGAAGCGCTCATTAAGTGCCGACGTTTCTTTACGGTCTGCTTAGGAATGATACAAACCTGTCAGGGACATAAGTGCAAAATGTGAGTTGATTATGAAATGCCCGCATAGTGGGCAGGAAAGAGGTAGAAATGGCAGGAGAGAATAAAGGAAGGATCACCCAGGTCATCGGTGCCGTACTGGATGTACGCTTCGATGAGGGCAAACTTCCCGAGATCAATGACGCGATCCGCATCCCTACCAGAGATGGAGGAGAACTGGTAGTGGAAGTCTCCCAGCATTTGGGTGATGACACTGTCAGATGTATTGCCATGGGTACTACCGACGGACTTGTGAGAGGAATGGAGGCTATCGCCACCGGATCTCCCATTTCCGTACCGGTAGGAGAGAATACCCTGGGCAGAATATTTAATGTACTGGGTCAGCCGATTGATAACAAGCCGGTACCGGCAGGAGTGTCTTACGAGCCTATCCACCGTGCCGCACCGACCTTCGCAGAGCAGTCTACGGACACAGAACTGCTAGAGACCGGTATTAAGGTCGTTGACCTGCTCTGCCCTTATCAGAAGGGTGGTAAGATCGGTCTGTTCGGTGGTGCCGGTGTAGGTAAGACCGTACTGATCCAGGAGCTGATCCGTAATATCGCAACCGAGCACGGCGGATATTCCGTATTCACCGGTGTAGGTGAGCGTACCCGTGAGGGTAATGACCTTTACTACGAGATGACCGAGTCTGGCGTTATCAATAAGACCACCATGGTATTCGGTCAGATGAACGAGCCGCCGGGAGCACGTATGAGAGTCGGCCTGACCGGGCTTACTATGGCTGAGTACTTCCGTGATAAAGGTGGTAAGGATGTCCTGTTATTCATCGACAACATCTTCCGTTTCACCCAGGCAGGTTCTGAAGTATCCGCTCTGCTTGGACGTATGCCGTCCGCAGTAGGTTACCAGCCGACTCTGCAGACAGAGATGGGTGCTCTTCAGGAGCGTATCACCTCTACCAAGAACGGTTCCATCACTTCCGTACAGGCAGTTTACGTGCCGGCCGATGACTTAACCGACCCGGCTCCGGCAAACACCTTCGCACATCTGGATGCAACCACGGTATTAAGCCGTGCCATTGTAGAGCAGGGTATTTACCCGGCAGTAGACCCGCTGGAGTCCACCTCCCGCATCCTCGACCCACGTGTTGTAGGTGAGGAGCATTACAAGGTAGCCCGCGGCGTGCAGGAGGTTTTGCAGAAGTACAAAGAGCTGCAGGATATCATCGCCATGTTAGGTATGGATGAGCTTTCCGAGGAAGATAAGCTGACCGTATCCCGCGCACGTAAGATCCAGAGATTCTTATCTCAGCCGTTCTTCGTAGCAGGACAGTTTACCGGTTTGGAAGGCCGTTATGTACCGTTGAGCGAGACCATTCAGGGCTTCAAGGAGATCCTGGAAGGTAAGCATGATGACATTCCGGAGCAGTATTTCCTGAATGCAGGTAATATCGATGACGTTCTTGCCCGTGTGAAATAGGGGGTACGTCTATGGCTGATGGAATGAAATTAAAGGTTGTCACCCCGACCGGCGGTTTCTACGATGGAGAAGTCTCCATGGTAGAGCTGACCACCACCGAGGGTGAGATCGGTGTATACCCGAACCACATTCCGCTGACTGCTGTAGTAGCGCCGGGTGTCCTCAAAATCCATGAGGACGGCGGTGAAAAGGAAGCAGCGCTGCTGTCCGGATTCATCACCATTCTGCCGGAGCAGGTGACTGTCATGGCAGAGGTTGTAGAGTGGCCGGATGAGATTGACTTTGCGCGTGCAGAGGAAGCACGTTCCCGTGCGGAGCGCCGCCTTGCAAGCCATGAAGCTGATCTGGATGCAGCGCGTGCGGAAGCAGCGCTGAAGCGCGCAATGGTGCGTTTGAAATTGAAACACTAAAGATAAAAGTCCCACAGAAAGCAGTATGCATGTGCTGTTTCTGTGGGACTTTTTAAATGTGATTGCCGTGGGTAGAGACGATATGATGAAATATCTTTTTGCTGTAAAAATTCACGTTGAATTTTACGGCTTTTTGCGTATAATAGAAGTAGTAGAAACAATTTAAAATCAAAGGAAGGAGCTGAA
>ERZ838839.1890-NODE-1890-length-18126-cov-14.203641_pt1 | contig 18126 bp, 16 predicted proteins | sample MGYA00519909_ERZ838839 | MGnify/ENA primary metagenome ERZ838839 (study PRJEB31850, sample SAMEA3708843) | human gut metagenome | biome: human gut; feature: human-associated habitat; material: faeces | place: China | collected 2014 ... | reverse complement strand
TAAAGTCTTTTAACTCTTGTGAGTTCTCTAAGAAATCTTTTATCTTATCATTTATATTGCCTTTTAATCCTTCAATGATATCCATAAACTCTTTATTTTCCATATTGCTCCTCCTACTTTATCAACACTGAATAATCTTCTTTTAAAACTGCTCCATCAATCAATATATTTTTCTTTAAGCTATCCCCTATAAGCTTTTTAGATGGTGTGACTTCCTCTTTTACTACTAAGTACTCTCTAGGTATCTTTGAAATATCTGTTATCTCTACACTTGTAGTTTTTCTAAGACTAAGGTTTCCTAACTCTGTTTCCACTTTCTTCTTGTCTAAATCAAGTAAGATTCCCTTTATATAGTTCTTAATTGACTTAATCTTCTTCTCCTTACCTTTTTTAAGATCTTCTAATCTTTCAATCTCTAACTTAGTCACAGTATTCTCTAGCTCTAAGTTTCTAATATACTTTATTAAATCAGAGCTTTTGTTCTTTAACTCTTCTTTTAAATACTCCATAATGTCATTATAGTTCTCTCTGTCCATCTCTGTTTGTTCACTCTCTAGAAATATATCTAGAGTATCAATCATTCCATTTTTAATCTCATATAACTTCATTCCTGCCATCCATCTCATCTCCTATTTCTTATCATTTAAAATATCATCTAATGCTTTTATAGTAGTCCCTACTAAAATTAAGATTCCTACAAATTTCCCCATAACTATCTCCTCCTTTATTTTTAGTAATATAAAAGTCCAGTCTACATTTCTGTAAACTGGACTTCTATTTTTTTCTTATGGAAATCTTATTTATCTACTATATAATATATATTTTACATAAAAATAAGAATTAAAGATATTTTTAAACTTTTATAGTTAAGATATTTTTACAAGTATGTCTATTTTTTTATATAGAATAATCATATCTAAATTATACTGGGATATTCTTTTTCTTGTCTCTCATAAAATTCAAGACTTTTTATTTTTCTCACTTCAATTTCTTCCATAGAATAACTTTTAAGTTCATCTTCACTTCTAAAAAAAATTTTATCTTCTAATACTCCCATATATTTCAAAATAAAAATATCTTTGCTTTTATCTTTTAATTTTACTACATAATATTCATTAAATTTTAGTTCATAAATATTTAATATTTTTTTCTGATATGAAAAACTATTAACTTTTTCATCAAAAATAGTCACATTATTTTTATAATAATTTAGATTAATTTTGAAATCATAAACGTTTCCTAATCCAAGATATTTGTTGTATCTAAAAAATAAGTTTTTATCTAGATTATGATTAAGTATAGCTTTTATATTATTGATTTCTTTATATTTTTGTAAAAATATATACTCAAGCTTGAAATTATCTATTTGTTTTTTTATCTCTTCTATGCTAGATTTAGGCATTTTTTTTAAAATAGTATCATTTTTATAACAAGAAATTATTTTTTCATAATTACTTTGTCCTATTTCTCTCTGTGAAAGCTTCATTTTATCAAAATTTCCTTTTTTACTTCCTAATATATTTTCATACTCTTCTGGTCTAATTTTATTTTTTACTCCCAAATATTTTATAATTTCCTGTTCAATATTTGTAAGAATCTTCAATATCTCTTTTCTATAAAAAAGTTGCATTCTAAAAAAATCATTAAAATAAAATTTTTTTTCTACTCTAAAAGGCAATTCTTCATAATATTTAAGATAAGTCCCCCAATAATCTTTTAAATTTATTTTTTCTTTTTTTATAATTATGTGCTTTTTAATATCTTTCGCTAAATCGTTATATCTTAATTTTTCAGATGTTAATTCATTTTCTAAGTTCTTATCCTCATTAGGATTTAGAAGTAAATACTTATAAACTTTTTCAATAAGACATATTTTTAACAATTTGAATTTATACCTTATTCTTTCTAAATAGAGTTGCATATGTATACTAAACATTTTGTCCATTTTCATAAAACTAAATAATTTTTCTTCAAATTCAATATCGTCAGCTGTAGTATTTTTATTATTTATTAATCGATATTGCTCTTTTAAATTTTCTCTTAAATTTTCAATCTCTATTCTTTTGTAATTTTTAATTAAAGTTTTTATATCTTCAAAAGAAATATTTTCTAAAGGTTTTACAAGAAAATTAAAAAGACTTATAAAACTGAAAAGATATTCTTCTCTTAAAAGCGATAAAATAAAAAGAGGAATATCTTCTTTAATCTTTGAATAGTAACCAGCTAATACAGGATCAAGCTCAGAATCCACAAATTCTCCTGAAGAGAGTGTAAAAACTTTTTTAACCAAAGGCACTAGATTACTTACATCTAAATTTACATTTTTTGATAACTCACACAAAAAATCTCCAATTGAATCTTTTAAAAATTTTTTATTAAATCCCATATTTTTTAAAGTTTCTATAATAAAACCCAATTCTTTTTTGTCACAATCATTTTTCATTATTGAAATTAATCCTAATGTTAAAATATATCTTTCAAAAAATTTTTTCTTTTCTTCCGAACTATATTTTTCTTGTATTTTAGAAATAATTTTTTTATAATCCTCTTTCAACAATATATCCGAATAAATAGAGTATTCATTCTCTGCACCAAAATAATAAAATATATTTTTCCACTCTTCTAAAGATAATTCAGTTAATTTCCTTAATTTTTTTGGTTTTAATTCTAATAGATAAAATCCTTTATCATTTAAATAGATATATTTTAAATCTTCAATAGTTTTTTCTATATCAATTTTTATACTTTCATCATCAAATGGAATTCCATATATTATTAACTTTTCATTTTCAAAATTATCTTTTATCTTTTCATATGCCTCACTTAAAATTTCTACTAAATATAGCATAATTTTACTACTAAAAATTAGTAGTCTTCACCTCCATGCTAACTAATTTTTTATTAATTCAACTTTTAATATAATTTTATTTTTGTCATGACTTTGACAATTTTTACTATTTTTCCTTTATTTTACCATCTCTTTTTTAAAAAAACACCTCAAATAAAAAAAAATTTGTCATTGAAATGACAAAACGTGTTTTTTACCTCAAAATAAAATATACTAATACTAGAACATTGGCAATTAGATAACTTTAATCATAAAAATATCAAGAAAAAATTAATAATTAGGAGGAAATAAAAATGGAAAACAAAAAATTCAATTACACAGAAAAATTAAAAAGTGATCTGATAACAGATACCTACCAAACATTTGGTGCTTGTAAGGAGAGAAACGACATATATAAGTTAGATTTCTCTAAAGAGGAGCTAATGGATTTTTGTATAATGGCCTATAATGGAAGCAGAACCATTTTAGATATTCCTGTAAAATCAAATCTTACTTCTCGCTCAATACCTGAAGAAAAAAGACTAACAAAATTGATACCTCTAATTAATAAATTATTAAAGAATTTTTATTCTTATTGTAGTTTTGAAGATATAAAAAGAAAAACTTGTAGTACTAATTTAAAAGAAACTTCCCTCTTCGATATAACTAAAATTCTTAACTTCAATCATATAACTGAGAATGATAAAAAGATTTTTCCATATAGTGTTTTACTTTTTAATAAAGTCAAACAATATTACGAATGTTACTCCAAACTATGTTCTTTTCACCATACTAAGTTTGAATTTGAGGATAGGATTATAGAATTAGCAAATAAATTTAATATAGCTATTCCTGAAGAAGAAAGTGAAAGTAACTTAACTTCTTGCTACTCTACAATCTCTTCTTCAAACAATTCGAAAGATAAAAAAGGAAAAATTGAAAAACTAATAGAAAAACTTCTTTCTCTTCCAAACTTTCAATTATCTTTTGAAGAAAAAAGAGAAATAAATCAGTATTCAGCTATTATATCTCAAAAAATCTATTGTAACTACTTTGTTTGCTGTAATTCCTTTGATAAACATAGAATAACAGATATTTTTGACCTGAAGGAAATTGATTGTGAGCTCCATAAGCTCAATAAAAAAGAGTTCTGTCAAAAAGAATATTTTAAAATAGCTTTTAAACATGTTCTTAATAGCTGTGAAAAAATTGGTATTATATTAAAAAAATACGATTTAGACGATTTTTATATTGATATATTATCTGGTTTAACTTTATTTCAATATGATAATCTTGAAAATTGGGAAGATAAAATTACCCATATTTTAAGATGCGATGACTGCCACAATCAGGTTAAACATGATTGTGATAACTATCTAACCTCAAATGTGAGATCACAAGAAGCAACTTTTAAATGCCCAAATTGTGGTAGAACTTACACATACTCTGAACTAGTAAGAATTTATGAAAAAAATTGTCATAATTCATATAGCAAGCAGGAAAGACTAATACAGACAATAAAAATAGGAGGAAGATAAAATGGAAAAACAACTAAATCTTATAGCTATGGAGGCTACGTTAAAAGCAAGTAAAAACGATGAGAAAAGATCATTCATTGCAATTCAAAAGCAAGTAATAGAGAAGGTCATTCAAAAAGAAAGTCCTTATCTAACTATAGGAGCAAATATCATACCTATAATTAATGGAGTAGGAATAGCTACTTCTAAATTAACTGCAAAGGAAATAATGATAAGGCTTATAAATTTAATGCCCTTTGTTCAAGAAAGCTTACATCTATGGCAATATGGTAGACCTGCCTTTGGAAAAACTTTCATGTTAGCAAAAGTATTGTCACCTATTTCCAAAGCTATCAGTGGTAAAATTACTGGACCACAGCTTTTTGGAGATATAAAAAAAGGTGAGGAAGGTTTAGTAGGAAATTATAAAGTTCTTGGATTTGAAGACATTCAAAGCTTTAACTTAACTACTGAAGAACTAGGAGCAATACTTGACTTTTTAACAACAGGTGAAACTAGATTAAAAAATATTTCTAGTTCAAACAATGAGTCTAAAATATATCCTACTAGCTTTGTTTTCAATGGAAATTTTGAAGATAATGTGGAAAAAGAATTACAAAACAATCCATATACTTGTATTAAAGAGCTTCTAAATACCTCTTTTATAGATAGATTTAGTCAAGAAAACTTTAAGACAAGAATTATCTGTGTTCCTACTTGGATAAGTAGAAATCTTATTCCCATATCTGATACAGATTATGAAACTATAGGATATCAAATTGAGTTCTTTCAAAAGGAATGTGAAACATTAAAAAATATTACACTAGATTACGACTTAAAAGAACCAAATAAAAATCCTAGATTAAATACTAACATTAGAAAGTTAATTCATGGATTTTATAAGCTATGTAACTTTTCACAATTAATTCTAGGAGAATCTCCAATTACAACACAGGTAGATATGGAAGGTTTTGAGTTTATAGCTAAAAAACTTGTTGAACTACCTTTTTCAGATTCAAAGTTTACTCTAGTTGGAAGCGCAGCAGTAAATCAACTCTGGATAAAATTATCAGAACATCTTATGAAATATCCATTAACTTCCATAGTTGAAGCTTATGTTGATGAAAATAGGATAACTATAAGATTTGAAGAAGAGAAAGATTCATACTTTAAAATAGCATTAGACCCACAAGGCATCTCCCAAAACAAGGCAGAAGTCAAAGTTTATCAAGAGACCCCTGAATTATATAAGGATAATCTTGTCCCTATCCATGCTATAAAAAATGATTATACAGTAGTAGTTGCTAAAACTAGTGGTAGTATTTTTAGTTCTTATCAAGAGGTTAAAAATATTAAAGAAATTTTTAAAAAAGCTATTTCCTTAACTTCTATTGCGAGTTCAATGGATAACCCTCAACTAATAGAGTACTTAAAAATACAAGCAGAAGAAAATAAAAACAGGATTACTAAACTACAAAATGAACTCTATCTTCTAAAGAGTTTTATTCTAAATTCGTTCTCCACAAATGAAAGAATAGTATCTAAAAATGCCCCTTTAACTACTACTGAAAAAAAGGAGTTAACTTATGAGATAATTGATTATCTAGCAGATGCTTCAAGTGTTCCTAAAGATAATTTTAAATCGTATCATTTTATCTTTAATGAAAAAGATAAAACTGTACAACTCTTACATTACTATTACTTAGATTTTAACTATATCTAAAGATTAATGACAATGTATAAGTTATTGTCGATCATTCTTATAAACAATAAAAATTCAATACTTGTATATTATAAAGTATAGAAGGAGGAAATAGAAATCAAAGAAAAAGATAAAAGTATTTTAAATGAAAATGATCTAGAACTTCTTTTAGAAGTTTTAGAGGAGCAAGAACTACTTAATAGAAAAAAAGAGTTTGATCAAAATAAAAAAGAGCTGAAAGAAATGGGATGTTTCAAAGAAAAGTGTCAAAGAAAAAAGGTGAAAAAAATGAATGACTAAATATAAAAGAGTCTATTTAGACTGCCAATCCAAATAGACTCAAGAGTATTCTAAAGTATTAGACTAAAGAATATACTCCTACTGCAATTAGAGTATATCATCTCCAATACTTTTAGTAAAACATATTTTAAAGGAGTGGATATCTATGAAAAAAGATGTAACTATTAACATTAGTACTGGAAGCATTAACTGTGACTCTTTACTTGCAATGCTTCTTAAAGAGATTTTAAAACAAATCAATAAATAGAAAAAATAGAGCTGAGTTTATCTCAGCTCTAAAACTAAAGAGGAGGAATAAATATGAAAAATGCCGCAGCATATTGTAGATTTAGTTCTGATAACCAAAGAGTAGAAAGTATATCAGCTCAAATAAGAGCGATTGAAGAATTTTGTGAAAAAAATAACTATAACCTAAGAAAAATATATGTAGATGAAGCTATATCAGGAACTTCAACTGAAGATAGAGAAAATTTCTTACAAATGATTGAAGATTCTAAACTTAATAACTTTGACTATGTAATAGTTCATAAGTTTGATAGATTTGCAAGAAATAGATATGATCATGCTATCTATGAGAAAAAACTTAATGAAAATGGAGTAAAATTACTTTCTGTATTAGAGCAATTAAATGACTCTCCTGAAGCAGTTATTTTAAAATCTGTTCTTACTGGGATGAATGAATATTACTCTTTAAACTTAGCTAGAGAGGTAAAAAAAGGACTTAAAGAAAATGCCTTAAAATGTGTTCATACTGGAGGTATACCACCTTTAGGATATGATCTTACTCCAGATAAAAAATACATTATTAATGAAGAAGAAGCTAAAACTGTAAAACTAATCTTCGATCTATTTCTTGAAGGAAGAGGATATGCAAATATAGCTGATAAATTAAATTCATTAGGATTAAAAAATAAGTTAGGAAAACCATTTAAAAAGTTAAGTATAAGAGATACATTACTTAATGAAAAGTATACTGGAACCTTTATCTTTGGTAAAAAAGATAAACATGGAAAACTTACTGGCAAAGAATTAAAAATTGAAAATGGAGTTCCTGCTATTATTTCTAAAGAGGATTTTGAAAAGGTCCAATTAAAATTTAAAAGCAAGACTAGAAATACCTCTTCTCGCTCTACTGCTATCAATACATACCTATTAACAGGTTTATGTGAGTGTGGGGAATGTGGTGGTGTATATTCTGGTGGCTATAGAAGTAAAAACAGAAATGGATCTTTTAGCTATGGATACCTTTGTAGAAGAAGAAAAGATAAGGTTAATGACTGTAAAAATTATCCGATAAGAAAAGAGTTATTAGAAAATCTTGTAATCACTATTTTAAAGGATAATATCTTCTCTGATCCTCAAATAGATATAGTAACTGAAAAAGTATACTCATATTTCAATTCTAACTTTAAAGATTCTAATAAGGAAATCAGTAGAATTGAAAAATCGCTAGCTACACTTCAAAAGAAACTTGATAAACTATTAGATCTTTCATTAAATGATCTGATATCTAATCATGAGTTTAAAATTAAAAGGGAGGAAATTGATATGGAAATGTTAAATCTTAAAGAGGAAAAATTAAAATATAATTCTATGACACAAAAGTTAAATAAAGCACAAATAAAAAATCATCTTATTGAATTAGGTAAAAACCTCGAATCAAAAGATGACTTACTTGTGCAAACTATTATACAAACTTTCGTTAAAAAAATTATTATCTACAAATCGTCAATTACCATAAACATTAGGTTCTTCCCTAGTTTGGACATGGCGAATGATGGTGGAAGTGACGGGAATCGAACCCGTGTCCGAAATTGCCAGCGCCATAGGCTTCTACAAGCTTAGTCTGCTATTGAACTTCGCAGTAACCAATCCCACAGACAGGGCTGATTAAAGCTATCCTCTAAAATGTCCCCTAAAGCTTAGAGAAATCACTTAGGGTAATCTGTATTTTAGTGACACCTCGGTTGAACACGCCTACAGAAGAGAATGTTCAGAGGTGAGCTGACTTATTAAGCAGCTAAAGCGTAATTTTTGTTTCCATCTAAACGATGTGTTTGACCTCTCACAGCGGTCACCCTGACCTGCTACCTATAACCTGAGAACCCCGTCGAAACCTTTGCACTCCCATTATTTAATTTTTATATTATTATATCATATACCTAGCTATTTTTCAATACTATCTTATTTTTGCCATTCTTTGTAGATCTCTCTCTACATCTTTTTTAGCAATACTCTCTCTCTTATCATAAGTTTTCTTTCCTCTAGCAAGAGCAATTTCAAGTTTTACATACCCTTTAGATAGATGAACATTTAAAGGAACTATTGTGTACCCCTTTTGAGTTACTTTCTCATGAAGCTTTTTAATCTCTTTTTTATGTAAAAGAAGTTTTCTAACTCTTCTTTCTTCAGGATTATATACACTTCCAAAATCCCAAGGTACAATTGACATTCCCATAATAAAAACTTCACCATTTATTATTCTAATAAATGACTCTTTTATACTTAATTTTCCTGCTTTTGCAGATTTAACCTCACTTCCTACTAGTTCTATTCCAGCTTCAAATTTATCCTCTATGAAATAATCGAAAAATGCTTTCTTATTTCCTGCTAATACCATTTTGCCTCCTAAAAATCTATTTCATTAATATTCTAACACTCCTATTTACTTTTTTATTATACTATAATTTCTAAGAAATTGCTAAATTTTCTCTTCTATCTTAATAATTTTTGATAAAAGTAAAAATAAATGGTAAAATAAAAAAAAGATGTTAAAAGGGGATGGTTTTATGTTCTTTGGTGCTATTGAAGCTAGTGGAGCAAAATTTGTTTGCTGTATAGGAACAGAAAAGGGAGAGATCATGGAAAGAGTTTCTTTTGCAACTGAAACTCCTGAAATCACTATGGAAAAAGTTATCTCTTTCTTTAAAAATAAGAAGATTGAAGCTATTGGAATAGGTTGCTTTGGACCTATAGATCTACACAAAGACTCTGAAACATATGGATATATCACTTCTACTCCGAAAACTTTTTGGAGAAATTTTAATATTGTTGGAGAGATTGAAAAAGCTCTTAATATACCTGTTTATTTTGATACTATTGTAAATACTGCTGTGTATGGAGAACATATATGGGGAGCAGGAAAAGATATCTCTAATACTATTTATTTAACTATTGGAAAAGGTGTAGGTGGAGGAGCTATTGTTGAAGGAAAATTAGTTCATGGTATGTTACACCCTGAGATGGGACATATTTTTGTAAATAGACACCCTAGAGATAAATTTGTAGGAAACTGCCCTTTCCATGGTGGTAACTGTCTAGAGGGAATGGCATCTGAAATGGCTCTTGAAAGAAGATGGGGAGTTGAATTTAAAGATATTCCTGAAAATCATCCTGCTTGGGATATGGAAGCTTTTTATATAGCTCATGCTCTTGTAAACTATATTCTTGTTTTGTCTCCAGAAAAAATTATTATAGGTGGAGAGATTATAAAGAGAGGAAATCTTTTAACTTTAATTAAAGAGAGAGTTGTTAAACTTCTAAATAACTATGTGCAAAATGATAAGATTTTAAAAAATATAGATGAGTATATTGTTCTTCCTAAATTAAAAGATGATTCAGCTCTATTAGGAGCATTGGCTTTATGTTTTAAAAAATAATAAATTTAAAAAGGGGTTGTTGTATTTTTTAACAGCCCCTTTTTATATTATAAATTTCTTGCTCTAATCTATGTTATAAAACTATAATTTATCTAACTAAGCTCAGTTATCTAGCACATCGCTAGATTTTGACAAAGTACCTTTGTATTTAGTAATTATTAGTCAATTTTAGTTATCTATATTTCTTTTTTAACATCAATTTGACTCCATGTCAGTGAATAAAGAATCCCTATGGCTCATTCCGTTGAAAATGCAAAACTCACTCGCAAGCTCGCTCAAACACGTTGCATTTTCTTAACTGCATTTCGCTGAGGGATTCTAATATTCACTTCCAAATTACGTCAACTTGATGTTAGGGATAATCTATTTTTACTTTAATTATTAGGATTATAAATTATATTTTATAAATACTCAATTTTTATATTTAAACTTTCTAAATCTTGAAAGAATTTAGGATATGATTTTTCTACTGCCTCTGCTCCATCAATAATTATAGGTTTTTCTAACACTGTTCCAGCTATGGCTAAACTCATAACTATTCTATGATCCTTATGCCCAAAAACCTCTATATCTCCTAAATAATTTCTCTTTCCTAAAATTTTAATCTCATCTTCAGTTGTTTCTATCTCTACTCCTAATTTTTTCAACTCCTCTTCCATTGCAGAGATTCTATCACTTTCTTTAAGACGAAGTCTACCAGCATTAAATATCTTAAACTCTCCCTCTCCATACATAGCTAGTACATTTAAAATAGGTCCAAGATCTGGACAATCTCCTAAATCAATTTCACAACCTTTTACTTTACCTTTATGGATTATATATCCCTCTTCAATCTCCTCTATATTAACTCCACTTTTCTTTAAAATATCTATAATCGCTTTATCTCCCTGTTTAGAATTATGTTTAACTCCTATACATTTCAAATCATTGTTTAAAGCACCTAATACAGCAAAAAATGCCAGTTGTGAAAAATCCCCCTCAACTTTATAATCTTTTGCTACATATTTTTGTCCCCCTTGAATTTCAAATCTTAATGGTGAAACTTTTCTTATCTCTATTCCAAATTCCTTTAAAACTTCCATAGTCAGATCTATATATGAAGCTGATTCAAATGGAGGTTTTATATTGATAATAGAATTTTCTTTCAAAAGAGGCAAAGTAAATAGAAGTCCACTTATAAATTGAGAGCTTATATTTCCATCAATAAAATACTCTTTTGCTTTTATTTTTCCCTCTATCTCAATCTTATCTTCATCATGATAATAGTATAAGCCCTGCTCTTTAAATATTTTTTCATATATCTTCTGTGGTCTTTTTAACAATCTATTTTTTCCAATAAAACTAATTTTCTCCCCTGTTAAAGAGAATATTGGAATAAAAAATCTAAGTGTAGAACCTGACTCATTACAATCAACTATATTTTCTTTTAAATTTCTAAAATTTTCTATCCCCTCAACTATCAATCTATCTTTTTCACATTGAATATTAGCTCCAAGTTTTCTCATTCCATCAATAGTAGCTAAAATATCATCTGAATAATCTAGATTATTTATTATACTTTTTCCATTAGCTAAAGATGCACATATTATTGCTCTATGTCCCATACTTTTAGATGATGGAATTTTTATCTCTCCACTACATTTTGATGGGTAAATCTTAATTTTCATCTATATCTTCCTTTCTCATAAACATATAACCATATCTCATACACAACAGATCTAAAATTCCAAAGGCAACAACTGAATCAACAACAACCCTTGCTCTATGAATAATAGCTGGATCATGTCTTCCTTCAATATTAAATTTTACATTCTCATGTTTAGAAATATCTATACTCTCTTGCTCTCTATAAATTGAAGGGGTTGGTTTTATTGCTGTTTTTATAATTATAGGCATTCCATTGGAAATTCCCCCATTTATTCCTCCATTGTTATTACTTTTAGTTTTTACTTCCCCCTTTTTATTATAGTAAAAACTATCATTTGCCTCACTGCCAAGCATATCTGTTATTGAAAAGCCTGCTCCAAACTCTACCCCTTTTACTGCTGGAATAGAAAATAATAGATGTGATAAAACACTTTCAATAGAGTTAAAATATGGCTCTCCAATCCCACTAGGTACTCCTATTACTGCTGTTTCTAAGATTCCTCCTACTGAGTTTAGATTTTTTCCTGCCTCTTCTATTACTCTCTTCATACTTTCCTCTTTTTCATCATCAAAAACAGGAAAATATCTGTTATTTACAATCTCTATCTCTTTCTTTAATTCCTCTCCATCTAATGAGAAACTTCTATCTCTTTCATCTTTACATTTCAATATATGTGTTCCTAGAATTATCCCTTTTTCTCTCAATATTTGAATACAGATTGCCCCTACTGCCACTAACGGTGCTGTTATTCTTCCTGAAAAATGTCCTCCTCCTCTAAAATCTTGATATCCTAGATATTTTTTTTCAGCTGTATAATCAGCATGAGATGGTCTCATTAAATTTCTAGTCTTTTCATAATCTTTGCTCTTTTGAGCTCTATTTTCTATCATAATACATAGAGGTGTCCCTGTTGTATATCCATTAAAATATCCACTAACTATTTTAAAATCATCCTCCTCATGTCTTTGAGTTGAAATTTTTCCCTTTGGTTTTCTCTTATCAAGTTGTTCTTGAATAAATTTAGTATCTATTTTTATTCCTGGAGCTAGTCCATCAATTACAACTCCTATCATATTCCCATGTGATTCACCAAAAAGACTCAATTTTATACTATTTCCAATTACACTTTGCATAATTTCTCCTAATCTAAATATTTTTTACACTGTTCAAAAGTTTCATCACTTAAATATGCACTTCCTAACTCCTTTACTTTTACAAGAGTTATCTTAGAAGTATCAGCTTTTTTGTCTTTAACCATCAATTGAAAAACTTTTTCTTTATCATATTTAATATCTGTTTCTATATTTAACTTTTCAATAATTTTTTTAGTTCTCTCTCTTAAATTGTTATCCTCAATCATAGGTAACATTCCTAAGGCTACTGCCTCTCCATGTAAAAGCTCATTAAAATTAAAATATCCCTCTATTCCATGTCCTATTGTATGTCCAAAATTCAATATTTTTCTTAAACTTTGTTCCTTCACATCTTTTTCCACAACATCTTTTTTTACTAAGATAGATTTTATAATTATATCTCTATATCTCTCTTTAATATCTTCAATTTCAAAAAGTTCAAATATCTCTCTGTCATAAATTAATCCTGCTTTTAAAGCCTCTACCATACCATTATTAAAATCTCTATCTGATAAAGTTTCTAAAGTTTTAAAATCAATAAATACTTTCTTAGGTTGATAAAAAGCACCAATTATATTTTTTGTATCTCCTAAATTAATAGCAGTTTTTCCCCCTATTGAACTATCTATTTGAGAAAGAGTGGTAGTTGGAATATTGATAAAATCTATTCCTCTCATATAGGTAGAAGCACAGAATCCTGCTAAATCTCCTATAACTCCACCACCTAAAGCAATTATCAGATCTTTTCTATGAAAGTTACTTTCTAAAAGCTTTCTACATATTCTTTCATATATTGAAAAACTTTTAGATTTCTCCCCCTGCTCAACAACTATTATCTCTCCCATTGGGCATTGACTTAACAATATATCTGCATACTCCTTAGGAACTCCACTATCAGTTATTATCATAACTTTTCTATTGAGATCAATATATTCTCCAACTCTATTTAAAATCCCATCTTCTATTAAAATATCATAGCTATTCTCTTCTAAATCTACTGAAATTTTCATTTTTCACCTCTGCTACTTCACTAATATTTTAATTTTATCAGAGATTCAGTTTTTCTACAAGAAGTTGTATTTTCCTCAACTCTTTCTTTTCTAGATGTACTGTTGAAAAAATGGTATAATATATTATAAATTAACAATATAAGGAGTTTTTATTATGAATAAAATTGAAAAAGCTAGAGTTAAAATCAATGAAATAGACAGAGAGATTGCCTCTCTTTTTGAAGAGAGAATGAAAGCAGTAGAAGATGTTATTAGTTACAAAATAGAAAATAATCTCCCTATCTTTGATGAAAAAAGAGAGCAAGAGGTTATTAAAAAAAATTCTTCTCTTATACAAGATGAAAAATACAAAAAATACTATGTTGAGTTTATTCAAATGATGATGGATATCTCTAAAAAATATCAGAAAGAGATATTGGAGAAAAAATAATATCTTTAAGGAGAATAGATGAAAAAAAGATATTTAATTTATTTTACAATAATTTTAACTTTTCTAATTCTTCTTATTTTCTATAAAAAAACAAATAATAAGGAGTTAGAATCCTCTATTATCTACAATAAAATTTTAAACTATTCTATCACTAAAAATTTAGATGAGTTTTCTATTGATAAAAGTTTTCAAGAAAATTCAGCTGAAGATTATTTTTTTAGAGGATTAAAAAGTTACTATAATAATGATTTTTTACAAGCTAAAGAACTGTTACGACATGCTGAATTAAAAAATAGCAAAGATTCTATTTTAAAGCTATATCTTAACTTTTTTATTAATAACTGTATTTATAAATTAAGTGGAAATGGTGATCTTCAAAGAGTCAGATATATTATAGATAGTATTGATAAATATCCTATTTTAGCCAATGATGTCAACTTTATTTGGGAAAATTTCTCTACTATCCTATCAAATAAAAAAGATAGAAAAACAGTTATATATCTACTTGAAAAGTATATAAAAGATTCAGATAATACAACTCCAGCAAATAAGTTAAAATTAAAAGGTTATGTTGCTATATTTAAGATGATGAATAAAAATTATGCTGAAAGTATCTATCTTTTTTATGATATTATCTCAGAATCTGAAAATATAAAAGATATAAATTTAAGAAATAGTATTAAAATTAAAGCTTATGAATATATTGGAAATATGCACTTTATACTACATGATTATGAAACTGCCATTGAAAAATATAATCTTGCTATTGATATTCCCATGAAAGATCAATATGAAAATGCCTCTTCTAAATATGGTGCTTATACTAATAGAACTGCTAGTTATATTCAATTAAAAAAATACTCCACTGCAAGGGAATATTCTAAAAAAACTTTGGAAATTATCCCTTTTCTCCCTGATCAAATTGTAGATGGAGTTAAAATTTTTATTTATAATAACCTTGTTAGAATTGAGCTCTATCAAAATAATTTAGAGAAAGCAAAGGAATATTTAAACCTATGTGATGAACTTTTAAATCAAAATAGAAATAAAGGGATATTAAACAATGATGTTTTTGTAGAACTATCCTATTGTGAATTATATATTGAGGAGAAAAATTATCCACTGGCAGAAAAACTTTTAGAAGAGATTTCAATTAAAAATAGTATTAATCAGCTAGGTTTTGAAAGTGAAATTTACTCTTTGCAAATGGAGTTATATGAAAAAACTAAAGAGTTCGATAAATACTCAATAGCACATGAAAAACTAATTCATGTCAATAAAGAGTTTGATTTTCAAGTAAAAAAAGATTATCTAAAGTTTATTGAAAAATCTTTTATTGCAGATCAATTAAAGGAGCAAGAGAAAATATCTAATTTAAAAATTAGGCTTTTGATCTATTCTATTTTAATTATAACAGCATTTATATTTTTCCAAATTACAAGAATATCTAGATTAAAGAAGAATAACTTCATAGATCAACTTACTAATGTTTTTAATCGTAAATATTTAAAAAAGATTTTAGAAAATTTAGATAAAAAAAATTCTAAATCTATTGAAATTGGAGTTTTAATGTTGGACATTGATTATTTTAAAAAATACAATGACAATTATGGACATATTCAAGGAGATTATGTTATTAAAAGTGTTGCTGAGATTTTAAATTCATCTATTGAAAGGGGAGATTGTGTAATTAGATATGGTGGAGAGGAGTTTTTAATAATATTAAAAAACAGAAACTCTCTTGATCTTGAAAATATCTATATGAAAATTTTTAAAAGATTAGAAGAAAAAAATATTCCTCATAAATTTTCTTTAGTCTCTGATCATGTTACTTTAAGTGTTGGTGGAGCTAAAAATATTGTAAAAAATTCTACTGATCTTTCTAATTTAATTAATGATGCAGACTCTTCTTTATATCAGTCAAAGGAGATGGGAAGAAATAGATTTACTCTATTTGAAAATCACAACTAAAAAATTTTTCTTGACTTTTTAGATAAGTATATAGTATTATTAGCTATAAAAAAATAAATTAGGTAAAATAATGGAAACATTATGGCACAAAACTATAGGGTCTTTAAAATGACAGCCAGTTGCAACTAAAAGAAGTTACACTTCTTTCTTCGTTGCAACTTTTTTTATTTCAATCTTTAGGAGGAATTTATGAAATTTTCATATAGTGATATTGGAAAAGGAAAAACTATAATTTTTGTTCACTCTTATCTTTGGGATAAAGAGATGTGGCAACCTCAACTTGATTTCTTTAAAGATAATTTTAGATGTATTGCTATTGATCTTCCTGGACATGGTGACTCTTTATTTAATAATATTTCATCTCTAAGTGAATTAGCAAAAGAGATTAAAAATTTTATAGATAGTTTAAATATTGATAACTATATCTATGTAGGACTTTCTGTTGGTGGAATGTTAGCTCCATATCTTTACAATATAGATAAGGATAAGATCTCCAAATTAGTTATTATGGATTCTTTTTCTGGAGATGAACCAATAGAAATGAAACAACTTTATTTTTCAATGTTAGATACTATTGAGAGAGAGGGAAAAATATCTGAAGAGTTAGCAAATAAAATAGCTCCTATCTTTTTTTCTCCACAAATAGATAAAAATTCTCAACTTTATTTAAATTTTTTTAAAAAATTAAAAGGATTCTCTAAAAATAACTTGAAATATATTGTGCAGTTTGGAAGAGTTATTTTCGGAAGAGAAAATTCATTAGAGCTTTTAAAAAATATTCAAATCCCAACATATTTTATTACTGGAGAGTTTGATATTCCTAGACCTTTTCACGAAGCTGAGCTTATGTCTAAATATGTAGCTAATTCAAAATTAATTAAGATATCTAAAGCTGGACATATCTCTAATCTTGAAAATTCTTATGAAACTAATAAAATATTATTTAATATCTTTAATTCTTAAAAAGGAGACAATATAAAAAAATTACTTTTATTCTTTATAGCTATATTTGTTATGGGATGTACAAATGCAAATACAACTAATTCTACTAATAAAGCAACTACGCCGACAACAGCTAGAAGCAGAGAAAATATAATCTATGAAAGTGTAATAGCAACTATTTTATACAATAATGCTGATTACATAAATTCTAAAATTCATACTTTAAAAACAAAAACACATACAAAATCAAAAACTGATACTGACATTTTTTCTACAACTGCATCTCTTGGAAACTCTAGCATAGATAGTGATATCTTTGGAAAGATGTCAAGTAGTTCTGGAAATACAAATGATTAAAAAAATATTATTAGGAATGACAACTTTATCTTGTGTAGCTTTAGCATCTCAAGATACAAATTTATATTTAAAAACTGGAGCTGATATCTGGCAAAAATTTGATGTAATAACTCCAAGAGATAGTGAAACTATCAATAGAAAAAAAGCTGATAGAATGGGATATGAACTTACTATTGAAGCTACTAGAGAGATCTATCCTAACTTAGAATTTGGTGCTGGTATCTCTTATCAAGATCATGGTTCTACAAAATCATTAAATAATAGAGAATACGATATTAAATTAGATATGCCTAAATTTTCATCTGTCCCCATTTATTTAGTTACTAAATACAATATACCTACAAATTCAAATATTAAACCTTACTTAAAAGCTGATTTAGGATACTCATTTAATCATAGTAGTGGAAGTTTTAAAGTTACAGAATATGATCCAGAAGAAACTAGAAAATTCTCTTCTGATATAAAAAATGGATTATATTTTGGAGTTGGAGCTGGAGTTGAATACAATAACTTTGTTGCTGATTTAATGTATAAAGTCAACAAGGCTAAATTTGAAGCAATTTCTTCTCAAGGAGATAAAAAAAGCTGAGTAACATTTTTAAAAAAAAATGTTTTACTCAGCTCTCTTTT
>ERZ838839.1889-NODE-1889-length-18135-cov-15.164325_pt1 | contig 18135 bp, 16 predicted proteins | sample MGYA00519909_ERZ838839 | MGnify/ENA primary metagenome ERZ838839 (study PRJEB31850, sample SAMEA3708843) | human gut metagenome | biome: human gut; feature: human-associated habitat; material: faeces | place: China | collected 2014 ... | reverse complement strand
ATAAATGAAACGGCAAAATATTTTTATAAATAAATTGATTTATTTTGTTTTTCAAATATCTTTCATACTGATAATTAAGATTTTACAAATTTCCAATAGCACTTTTATCCCTTTGTTTTTTGCCGGAATTTAGCTCTTTATAGCAAGGTAAAAATATATGTGCCATTAAACGAACGTTTTTTGAAACACTTTTTACTTATATATCGCTCGTTTATAGCTTGTTAAGTGTTGAATCCTTGTGCTTTGTACAAAAATGGGATATCACTTATAAGTAAATACTTCAAAACGATCCTACTGCGATAGGGGATATTTTTGAAATAACATGGATGCTCTCATATTTATATTTGCATTACATCATTTGACCGGGAGGTATTTCAGTACTCCGGTGTCCCCAAAGAATACCCTTTTGTGAACGATTCAACAGATAACAACTATTGGTATGCTCTTCGCGTCACCTACAGTCGCGAGCTTGCCTTGAAAAATTTTTTAGACCGTGAAGGCATCGAGAACTTTATCCCGATGCGTTACGAATACATTGTGAAGGATGAGCGTCGTGTCCGCAAGTTGGTTCCCGCCGTCCATAACCTTGTATTTGTCTGTTCTTCACGTGCCCGTATCGATGCCATTAAAGAATCCGTCGGTTTGTCTTCTCCCATCCGTTACATCATGGACCGGGAAACCCGTCAACCGATCATCGTTCCGGATATCCAGATGCGTAGTTTTATGGCTGTTGCCGGCAACTGCGATCTGGGGCCTTCAACGGTCTCTTTTCGTAAAGGCGAGCGTGTCCGCGTCACCGGAGGAATTTTCGAAGGAGTGGAGGGGGAGTTTATCCGTGTGAAGAACGACCGCCGTGTAGTGGTTTCCATTCGTGGTGTAATGGCAGTAGCCACCACCTTTATCCATCCTTCGCTCATCGAACCTATATTGTAGTCTATACATCCTGCTTCCCATCATAATTGTCAATTTGATATTGAACTGTTTTGTAAAGTAATATCAATCGTAAATCATACATTGTAAAATCGTAAATAAAATATATATGTTGAATTCTTTGGAATCTCAAATATCCGCTTTGTATGCTTCGGCGCACGAGCTGCTCTATTTGGGGGTTGACGGCAGTCCCATCTATAGTGATCATTTTAATCGTCTGAATCGTGAGGTTTTCCGTCAAGCCAATTCACTGTTCATCCAGCATGGTGTTACTTCCGAGGAGGAAGCCGCTCTTTGTCTGTCCCTGTTGATGGGGTATACCGCTACGATATATAATAACGGGGATAAGGAAAATCGTATTCAGAGTATCCTGAACCGTTGTTGGGAGGTGTTGGATAAATTGCCATCCTCGCTTTTGAAAGCCCGCTTGCTGACTTATTGTTACGGTGAAGTTTATGATGGCCATTTAGCTCAGGATGCCCATACAATTATAAACAGTTGGTCGGGACGGGAACTGACAAAGGATGAATGCGAGGTGATCGATCTTCTGAAAACGATAGAAGATAACCCGTATCCGTGGAGTGAAGTATAATAATTAGTAAAATAAAGGGATAATATTTATTGGTGTTTTCTATGAACATAAAGATTCAGAATTGTGTTTTCTTGTGTCTGATAGCCTTTTTGGCATCCTGCTCTGCTCCGAAAGAGGTGCTTTATTTGCAGGATATTGCTTCTGTAAAAGAAGAGAATATAGAATTATGAAGTGATTATCCATAAGGATGATTTGTTGGCCATCCTTGTGAACAGTAAGGATCCGGAATTGGCTTTGCCTTTCAATATGCCGGTAGTAACCTACCAGATTGGCGCCCAGACTACGGCTCAACAACGTTTGTTGGGATATCTTGTTGACCGGAACGGCGATATCGATTTCCCCATTTTAGGTAAAATTCATGTAGAAGGTTTGACCCGTATGCAGGTTACCGAGTTGATAAAACAAAAACTGATGAGTGAAGACTTGATAAAAGATCCGATTGTCACCGTTCAGTTCTTGAACTTTAAAGTCTCCGTGATGGGTGAGGTGGCCCGTCCGGGTACATTCGATATTTCCGGTGACCGCATTACCCTGCTCGAAGCACTGAGCATGGCCGGTGACCTGACGATTTATGGCCGTCGTGACCGGGTCGCCGTGATTCGTGAAAAGGACGGCAAGCGTCGTATCCTTTATCATGATTTGCGTTCTTCGGATATTTTCCAGTCGCCTTGCTATTATTTGCAACAGAACGATATTGTTTACGTAGAGCCTAATAAAGCTAAGACCGGTCAGAGCCGCATCAACTCGAACAACTCGGTAGGAGTGTGGCTGTCCGCCGTTTCAGTGCTGGCCTCTATTACTTCTTTAATGGTAACCATGTTTAAATAATCAATCTTGGAATAAAAAGGATAATGAGTATTGAATCGCAAAATAGTGAACTCCGTGAAAAGGAGTCTGAAATAAGTATTGTTGATATTTTCCATCTTGTCATAGCCAATTGGTATTGGTTCGCTCTGTCAATTTTAATTTGTGCAGGTATTGCTTTCTTTTATCTGAAATCATCCTCAAAAGTATATAGCCGGAAAGCTTCCGTATTGATCCGTGATGATTCAAAGGGAGGTTCCATCAGTGAATCCACCGCCTTTGCCGACATCTCCTTTTTAGGCGGTAAGCGCAATGTGGATAATGAGGTACTTGTTTTTCAATCCCGTCATCTGATGGAGAAAGTGGCCCGTCGTTTACATCTGGATATGAGTTATAAAGTGAAGAACGGCTTGCGCGAAGACGAGCTTTATACTCATTCTCCAATAACTGTTTTGTTTCCCGAATCGGAGGAACGGCAAGTCATAGAAATGACAGTGACTCCTGTGGATTCTGCCACGGTAAGGCTTTCAGACTTTAGTCTGAGTATAGCCGGTGAGGAAATCCGGTCGGCAGAAGTGGTTGATGCCCGTTTGAATGATACGATTTCAACCCCTGTCGGCACGATGGTGGTGACGCCCACTTTGTATTACACGGATACTTACTATGGTAAGCCAGTCTATATTACTAAGTCGAATATGGAAAAGGTGGTTGAGGGGTATTTAAGAAGGATTAATATATCTCTTGCCAGTAAAACAGCTACGATTATAAATTTGGTTCTGGATGACGTATCCACTGCCCGTGCGGAGGATATTTTGAATATGCTTATTGCCGTTTATAATGAGGATGTGATCAATGACAAGAATCAGATTGCTGTTAATACCTCCAAATTCATTAATGACCGTTTGATCATTATTGAACGTGAACTGGGAAGTGTGGATGCTAATATTGAAAGCTTCAAACGAGAGAACCAATTGACGGATATTACTTCTGAAACAGGTATGTATCTTCAGAATACGAGCCGTTACAAGCAGGAGGGCCTCAGTTTGGAAAATCAATTGAGCATAGTAAAATATATTAAGGAATATCTGGTTGATCTTCAAAAAGGTTCTGATTTAATCCCTGCCAATACCGGTATTTCAGATAATAGTGTTGAATCTCAGATAAAAGAGTACAATGACATGTTGCTGAAGCGTGATAAACTGGTAGCCGGTAGCAGTAATAAGAATCCTATTGTGATTGATTTAAACAATTCTTTAGGGGCTATGAAACAGACGATCATCCGTTCTGTGGATAACTTAATTGTAGGATTAAATATTCAGTTGAAGAATATTCGTGAACAGGAAGAGCAGACAACTAAACGTATTGAGGCTGTTCCTACACAACAGAAATATGTTCTCACCGTGGAACGTCAACAAAAGATCAAAGAGGAACTTTATCTTTATTTGCTGAATAAACGTGAGGAGAATGCATTAACACAGGCTATTACTGAGAGTAATGCACGTATTATTGATCCTGCATCGGGTAGTAGTGTTCCTGTTGCTCCCAAATCGATGATGATTCTTTTGGCGGCTATTGTCTTGGGAGGTACTATTCCTATGATTGTTTTATGGTTGCTGAATGTAACGGATACGAAAGTTCGAACTCGTAAAGAATTAGACAACATATTAACCATTCCTTTCTTAGGTGATATTCCTCGTCACGGTACCAGGAAGGGAGAAGATACCGATGCTATTGTCGTACATGAGAGTGGACGTGATTCTGTGTCTGAAGCTTTTCGTATTATCCGTACCAATATGGAGTTTATGCGTGTGAAATCAGACAACCTACAAGTAGTTATGTTTACTTCTGCTAATCCGGGCGCTGGTAAAACTTTTGTTTCAAGTAATCTGGCTATGAGTATTGCACAAACGAACAAGAAAGTTGTTTTGGTTGATGTTGATATTCGCAAGGGTACATTGAGCGGTATTTTTTCAAATCCTTCGGGGCGTATGGGATTGACTCATTATTTATCTGGACGGACTGATGGTCTGGATGATATTATCGGTGCAAGTGAAGAATATGGTAAACTGGATATAATTTTTTCGGGTCCTGTACCTCCTAATCCCGCAGAACTCTTATTGAGTGAACGTTTTGACCGTTTAATTACTGAACTTCGTAAACGTTATGATTATATTATTGTAGATAACGTTCCTGCCGGTATGGTTGCTGATGCTTCTATTGTGAATCGTGTAGCAGATCTTACTATTTTTGTAGTTCGTTCGGGGGTAATGGATCGTCGTCAGTTGCCGGAATTAGAGAAAATGTATCGTGAAGAACAGCTCTGTAACATGTGTGTAGTGCTGAATGGCGTTTCTTATGAACGCAGGAGTTATGGTTACGGTTATGGTTATGGTTACGGTTATGGCTACGGTTATGGTTATGGGAATGAACATCATGGAAATAATAAGCAAGGAGTTGCTAAACGGATTATAAATAAGTTGATTGCTTTTTTTAAATAATTTATTTGTTAACTTATTATATATAGTGAAACTATTTTACAGATGTGATATTTGAACTTCAATGTAAAAAAATAAGAGATATTTTATTTTTGTTTTTATAGTGTATAATGATTATTTCTTGTAGAACATGGTAGTCTTTATATGTTGGCGATATTATGATTGAATATAAGAAATGATGAAAAATATAGAGTTCGAATAATAATATTTAACTCTTTAGATTAGATGGTGGGATGAATATTAATAATAAACGTATAGCCCAAAATACTCTGATGCTTTATTTTCGGATGATACTAACAATGGGGGTATCACTTTATACATCTCGTGTGGTACTTGAGGTGTTAGGTGTGGAACATCAGAACATTGACATCAATAAGTCCTTCAACATCGAGAATGAAATTAATAACTACCGTAACCAACTGAAGAATCAGAACATTCTGGACGTAAACAACAAAGAATACGATTATCAGATGGGAGTTTATTACATGGATATTATCGCCGAATGCGAGAAACTTGGTGACTATGTAGTGAATGTAGTGGAAGCCAGCAGTGATGTGAAAGAGAAAAGAGCTTCTTAACAGATAAAATAAAGAATAAAAAAGGAGAATCAGTAGTATCAATAGGCATACCTGATTCTCCTTTTTATATCTAATAGTATCTTTTATAAAATCAATTATATACGTATGATTCAGCCAAACGCCAGAACAATGTAGATTCCGGAACAGTAGTTGTACGAAGCACTTTTGCAGTCCCGCCTTCCGAGGCCGGATTTATATTGGCAAAAATATTCCATCCCTTATAAAAAGAGCAGTTACTATAATAGTATGATTTGTCACTGCCTGTCAATGTAAAAGAACGGTCGGCATACTGATAACTCACCAATGTAGCTTTTCCGGCAGAAGACCCTTTACCTGACCAGTTGGAAATAGCAATTCGCCCCACCCTTTTATCTCCATTAAAAACAAAGAAATCTCCTAACGTCGCCACAAGAGCGTCCGCATCATCTGAGGTTCCGGTCCAGTAACCACCCATACCATTACGCTGGTCTACTGTCTGAAGCTTTTCCGAAGAAAAACTAGTGGGAAGTGTCATTACTATTTGCCCGTTCTCATAAGGAAAGCTAAGAGTCTCAATCACTTGCCAATCAACACCCGTCACTTTCACCTCAACCCGGTCAAATGTGAAGTCCGCAGGTATATTCTGTATATCTTTTACTACAAGCGTGCTATAATTCGGAACATCCGGAGCAGGAGGTTGCTCTTCATTCTCATCGTCGCTACAACCAGCCATCAAAAGGCTGAATATCAATAATACAAAGATTACAGGGTATGATAGATACCTTAGATCGGTTATGACGGTTGCTCTATTATACATAACTTCCGTTTTTTGCATCAAAGATATCACATTTATAATCAGCAGAATAATTTCCAACCATAAAAATAAAAAATGACCGGGTATATATTTATACACCCAGTCATTCTCCTCTTAATAATTCTCTCTCTTGGTTTTATCCTTCGTACGGTTCAAAATCTTCTTTGCCGACTCCGCATAACGGACAAGTCCAATCATCTGGAATGTCTTCAAAGGCTGTTCCTGGTTCAATTCCGCTTTCCGGATCTCCTTGTTCGGGGTCGTAAATATATTCACAGACCGTGCAAATGTACTTTTTCATAACGTTCGTATTTTTAAATGGTTTTCTGAATAATATAACACAAATAGCTGGATATTTGTTCAACACTATTTTCCAAACTAAAGAAAAAAGCTATCTTTGTAGTCATATTATCAAGCTAAAACAACAATATTATACTATGCTTATAGCACTATTGTCAACTTTAATAGTTTTATGCGCAGTCCTACTAATCAGTTTTTTATGGGAACGCAGGAAATGCCTACGGATGCAACAACGATTGTTCCGTGAATCCAGAAAGTTGGAACGTACCAGCCATATCGCCGGTGCCGTTTTAAAGAATGTACATGCTTTTATTCTGCTAATAGATAACGATTTTAAAGTACTGAAGACCAACTATTACCAAAAAACCGGAACCAGAAAAGGAACAGAAGAAAAAAGAGTGGGCGACCTGCTGCAATGCCGTAACGCATTGGCTGCCGAAGGAGGCTGCGGCACACATAGCTTCTGCGGTTCCTGTCCGATACGTACTGCCATACGTCAGGCCTTCGAACAGAGACGGAACTTCACGGATCTCGAAGCAACTTTATCCGTAGTCACATCGGATAATACGACTGTGGAATGTGACGCAGTAATATCCGGCTCCTACTTCCTTCTCAATGAAGAAGAGAATATGGTTATCACCGTACATGACGTCACCCGACGGAAACAGGCCGAAAATGAATTGAGACTAGCCAAAGAAAAAGCTGAAAAAGCGGATATTTCAAAATCTGCCTTTTTAGCTAATATGAGCCATGAGATCCGTACTCCTCTCAACGCTATTACCGGATTTGCAGAAGTGTTAGGCAGCGCAAATACCGAAGAGGAAAAGGCTCAATACCAGGAAATCATAAAAATGAATGCTGATCTCCTGATGCAGTTGGTCAACGACATTCTGGATATGTCCAAAATCGAAGCCGGAACCTTGGAATTTGTACAGACAACGGTCGACGTCAATCTATTGCTTTCAGATTTACAACAACTTTTCCAGATGAGAGTCAATGACGCTGGAGAAAAGATACAAATTATAGCAGAACCGTCTCGTTCTTCGTGCATGATTCAAACGGATCGTAACCGGGTGGCACAGGTGCTTTCCAACTTTGCCGGTAATGCCATTAAATTCACCCATGAAGGTAGTATCCGCATCGGATATGAGGCAAGAGATACCGAACTTTACTTTTATGTAAAAGATACCGGAGCCGGAATTCCGGCAGAAAAACTACCGGATGTATTCGAGCGCTTTGTAAAACTGAACAAAGATAAGAAAGGAGCCGGACTGGGACTCTCTATTTCTCAAACCATTGTCACGAAACTAGGCGGTCAGATTGGTGCGGATTCCGTAGAAGGTGAAGGCTCTACATTCTGGTTTACAATTCCTTATCGCACATGTGGTAAACCACGGTAACAAATTCGACTTCATAAAAAGTTTTAATTAAACAATTTATCACAATTTTATGTTGTATTTTTGCGGTTCAAACTAAACGCATGTATCTGCATGAGTACAAATAAAAATGACTATTATCATTTAGGACTTACGGATGACGAAGTCCTACAAAGCAGGGAGAAAAATGGTATTAACCTGTTAACACCTCCCAAGCGTCCTTCCCTCTGGAAACTTTATCTGGAAAAATTTGAAGACCCGGTTGTACGCGTACTGTTAGTAGCAGCCGTTTTCTCGTTAATCATTTCCATCATCGAGAACGAATACGCTGAAACAATCGGAATTATAGCAGCTATCTTACTGGCCACCGGAATCGGTTTCTTTTTCGAGTATGATGCCAGCAAAAAGTTTGATCTGCTGAATGCAGTCAATGAAGAAACATTGGTAAAAGTGATCCGAAATGGACGTGTGCAAGAAATTCCCCGCAAAGACATAGTGGTAGGTGATATTGTAATTCTGGAAACGGGTGAAGAAATTCCCGCCGATGGAGAATTACTGGAAGCCATCTCTTTGCAAGTAAACGAATCTAATCTGACAGGCGAACCCGTTATTAATAAAACAACTGTAGAAGCTGACTTTGATGAAGAGGCAACTTATGCTTCCAATCTGGTGATGCGTGGAACGACAGTGGTGGACGGTCATGGCACCATGCGCGTGCTGCATGTGGGAGATGCTACTGAAATCGGGAAAGTAGCCCGACAAAGCACGGAAGACAATCTCGAACCTACTCCGCTGAACATACAATTGACCAAACTCGCAAACCTCATCGGAAAGATTGGTTTTACCGTTGCCGGTCTCGCTTTCCTTATTTTCTTTGTCAAAGACGTATTGTTATTCTTTGATTTCGGTTCACTGAACGGATGGCACGAGTGGCTTCCTGTTTTCGAACGGACACTGAAATATTTTATGATGGCAGTTACGCTGATTGTGGTAGCTGTGCCTGAAGGATTGCCAATGAGCGTTACGCTTAGTCTGGCATTGAATATGCGTCGTATGCTTTCCACCAACAATCTGGTGCGGAAAATGCATGCTTGCGAAACAATGGGAGCCATCACCGTGATTTGTACGGATAAAACCGGTACACTGACTCAAAACCTGATGCAAGTGCACGAGCCTAATTTTTACGGCATCAAAAATGGCAGTGTTTTGTCCGACGATGATATCAGCACACTCATTGCGGAAGGAATCAGCGTTAACTCAACCGCTTTCCTCGAAGAGTCAACGACCGGTGAGAAGCCGAAAGGAGTAGGAAATCCCACCGAAGTAGCTTTATTGCTTTGGCTTAACAAGCAGGGAAAAAATTATCTGGAACTTCGCGAGAAAGCACATATCCTCGACCAACTCACTTTCTCTACCGAACGGAAATTCATGGCAACCCTTGTTGAGTCGCCACTGATCGGAAAAAAAATACTCTATATAAAAGGAGCCCCGGAAATTGTTTTGGGCAAGTGTAAAGAAGTAGTCCTGGACGGACGACGAGTGGACGCCGTAGAATATCGTTCCACAGTAGAAGCACAACTGTTGGGCTATCAGAATATGGCTATGCGTACACTTGGATTTGCATTCAAGATTGTCGGAGAAAATGAGCCAAACGATTGTACGGAACTGGTTTCAGCCAACGACCTGAATTTCTTGGGAGTAGTTGCCATCTCCGACCCGATTCGTCCGGACGTACCTGCTGCGGTTGCTAAATGCCAGTCCGCAGGTATCGGCATCAAGATCGTGACCGGTGATACTCCGGGAACTGCAACGGAAATCGCACGCCAGATAGGTCTTTGGAACCCCGAAACAGATACCGAACGAAATCGAATCACCGGTGTTGCATTTGCTGAATTGAGCGATGAAGAAGCATTGAATAGAGTGATGGATTTAAAAATCATGTCCCGTGCCCGCCCGACTGACAAGCAACGCCTGGTGCAGCTGCTTCAGCAAAAAGGAGCAGTCGTAGCCGTAACCGGAGACGGAACCAACGATGCCCCGGCTTTGAATCATGCCCAAGTAGGTTTGTCAATGGGTACAGGTACTTCTGTTGCCAAAGAGGCCAGCGATATTACCCTGCTCGACGACTCCTTCAACAGTATCGGAACTGCCGTTATGTGGGGACGCTCCCTGTATAAGAATATCCAGCGTTTCATTGTTTTCCAGCTGACGATCAACTTCGTAGCACTGCTCATTGTCTTGTTAGGTTCTGTGATCGGTACGGAACTTCCGCTGACTGTAACACAAATGTTATGGGTGAACCTGATTATGGACACTTTTGCCGCTTTGGCACTTGCTTCCATTCCGCCCAGCGAAACCGTGATGCTTGAGAAACCCCGTCGAAGCACTGATTTTATTATCAGTAAGGCAATGCGGTCTAATATATTAGGTTTGGGCTCCATCTTCCTCATCGTACTGCTCGGAATGATTTATTATTTCGACCACAGCACGGAAGGTATGGATATACACAACCTGACCATTTTCTTCACCTTCTTTGTCATGCTGCAATTCTGGAATCTGTTCAATGCCCGTGTATTCGGCACTACCGATTCGGCATTCAAGGGACTTTCCAAATCGTATGGTATGGAACTTATTGTATTGGCTATTCTTGCCGGACAATTCCTGATCGTACAGTTCGGTGGAGCTGTATTCCGTACGGAGCCGCTCAACTGGCAAACCTGGCTTCTTATTATAGGCGTTTCGTCCACGGTGTTATGGGTTGGAGAACTTATTCGCCTTGTTCAACGTATTATTCACAAAAAAAACAGAAATGAAAAGTAAAGGAATAAAAAACCTTCTTATTGATTTGGGTGGTGTACTTATCAATCTCGACCGCCAACGTTGCATTGAGAACTTTCAGAAATTAGGGCTCCGGAACGTGGAGGACCTACTGGACATCCATAATCCGAACGGCCTCCTGATGCAACAGGAAAAAGGATTGATTACACCCGCCGAATTCCGTGACGGAGTTCGTAAAATGATAGGCAAAGCAGTGAGCGACACACAAATAGATGCAGCCTGGAATAGTTTTTTAGTAGACATACCGACACACAAACTTGATTTATTATTAAAATTACGTGAGAAATATGTCGTCTATTTATTGAGCAATACCAACCAAATCCACTGGGACTGGACATGTATTCATCTGTTTCCCTACCGCACATTTAGGGTGGAAGACTATTTTGAGAAAACATATCTCTCTTTTGAAATGAAAATGGCCAAGCCCGAACCGGAGATCTTCAAGGCAATCATAGAGGATGCCGGTATCGAGCCGAAAGAAACACTCTTCATCGATGATTCCGAGATGAACTGTAAGGCAGCGCAAAATTTAGGAATTATCACTTATACAGCAAAAGCAGGCGAAGACTGGAGCCATCTTTTCAACAGCAAATAATTTTAGAGATATGCAGATTATACGTGACACATCGGCTATTAACCCGGAACCCAGTGTAGCTACCATCGGTTTTTTTGATGGAGTACATGCAGGACATCGCTATCTGATTCAGCAAGTGAAAGAGATAGCCGCCGCCAAAGGTCTACGCTCTGCATTAGTTACTTTCCCCGTTCATCCCCGCAAAGTGATGAATGTGGATTACCGTCCGGAACTTCTGACTACCCCGGAAGAAAAAATAAGTCTGCTTGCAGACATCGGGGTAGACTACTGCCTGATGCTTGATTTCACCCCGGAAGTTTCCCGGCTTACCGCCCGGGAGTTCATGACACAGCTGTTAAAAGAACGCTATCAGGTAAAATACCTGGTTATCGGCTATGACCATCGTTTCGGGCACAACCGCAGCGAAGGCTTCGAGGATTATGTACGCTACGGAAAAGAAATTGGCATAGAAGTGATTCGCGCCAAAGCATATACCAGCAATATAGAAATAGAGAACGTACCCAACGTTCCGGTAAGTTCTTCCCTGATCCGCAAACTTCTTCATCAAGGAGAAGTGGACTTGGCTGCCGATTGCCTGAAATATGAATACTTCCTGGACGGAATAGTAGTAGGCGGCTATCAGGTAGGCCGCAAAATTGGTTTTCCAACGGCCAATTTAAGCGTGGATGATCCTGATAAACTGATCCCCGCGGACGGTGTATATGCCGTATGGGTGACATTTGATAAAAAGACATATATGGGGATGCTGAACATAGGTGTCCGCCCGACGATTGATAATGGCCCTAACCGGACCATTGAGGTGAATATCCTTCACTTCCATTCGGACATATACGATAAATTCATCCGGCTTACTTTTGTAAAACGGACGCGTCCCGAACTGAAATTCTCCAGTATCGACGAGTTAATAGTGCAACTCCATAAAGATGCAGAAGAGACGGAAGCTATTCTTCTTGCCAGCAAGGCAGGCAGTAACAGCAGAGAAACAAAATAAATAATACAATAACCGAACAATAATAATTTAAAAATAGATTCTTATGCAAAAGTCATTTATGAGCATCTCTTTGGTGGTAATAGCTATTTCGATGTTAGCTATGTTTATCTATAGTTTCTTTACAACTAACTAAAGACCAATGAAAACGGCTATCAAACTGATATTAATAGACCTTCTCATTGCACAGATTGTCGCCCCTATCCTGATTATGATTCCCTGTACGATCTATTTGTTAGTCACCACAGGAGATTTGGATAAGGTTGCCCTGACGCAAATGATTATGATTCCGGCCCAATTAGCCGGTCAGATTATGATGGGTATTTATCTATGGAAAGCCGGCTATATCAGTAAAAAGAAAGCGACATGGTCGCCTGTATCAGTGCCATTCCTAATTTGTAGCGGGCTGGCTATTCTCACCGCTGGCTTTCTGGTATCTGCACTTATGGGACTGCTAGACTGGATACCCAACATCATGGAGCAATCTTTCGACATTCTCCAATCCGGTTGGGGCGGTATTCTTGCAATAGCTATCATCGGTCCTGTACTTGAAGAAATCTTGTTTCGCGGAGCAATCACCCGAGCTTTACTTCAACAATATAATCCGACTAAAGCCATTCTGATTTCCGCGCTTCTGTTCGGCGTCTTTCATATAAATCCGGCCCAGATCCTTCCCGCATTTCTGATCGGTATCCTGCTGGCATGGACTTATTACAAAACAGGCAGCCTGATACCTTGCATACTCATGCACGTGCTCAACAACTCGCTATCCGTATATCTTAGCATCAAATATCCCGAAGCCGAGAATATGGATGACCTGATTAACGGTAGCCCGTATCTCGTCACTCTGGTCGGTTCAATCCTGCTACTTATCTGCACCATACTGACCATGAACAATCTGACTTCCAGAAAGCAACCATAAAAAAAGGGAAGTTTTTCACTTCCCCTCTTTTGCTTTGAATGCTAGTGCATACATTCGTATTTGTTTCACCATCGACAGCAAACCATTGCTACGCGTTGGTGACAGATGCTCTTTCAGCCCGATCTTGTCTATAAAATAAAGATCTGTATTCAAGATTTCATCAGGAGTATGTCCTGAAAGGACTTTAATCAATAAGGCAATAATTCCTTTGACTATCAAAGCATCACTTTCCGCTTTAAAAACGATTTTACCGTCTACATCATCCGCTTGAAGCCACACCCTACTTTGGCATCCTTCAATCAGATTTTGTTCCGTCTTATATTTTTCTTCAAGTGGTTCCTGCTCATTTCCTAAGTCAATAAGTAGTTGATAACGGTCCATCCAATCGTCGAAGTCACTGAATTCTGCAATCACTTCGTCCTGTAATTCATTAATTGACATTATAAATAATTATTTAATCCTGTTATTTCTCATTATAGATCACTTCCAATACCGTCTGGCCTACTGCTTTCAACGTATTCTTATCTATATGCTCCATATTGTCATTGACGGTATGCCATGTCGGAGTAAAGTCACCCTCCTGATTATATGGAATAATATCGATTGTTTTAATACGTGCCAAGCGATTAATGAACAGATGGTCGTCGGTAACAAATCCTCCGTTACCATCCATGAACGTCTTCCCGTTGCCAATCTTCTTCGCCGCTTTCCAGACTTTCTTATTTATATCGGGAGCAAATTCTTCAGAATATCCCTCTTTCATAAACACGCTACCTTCACCGCCCACCATATCGAGCAGGATGCCAAAACGTGCATTATATCCCTGTACATGAGGATTGCGTGCCCAATACTGTGATCCGAGACACCAGAATTCCTCTTTATGCTGCCCCGTATAGAACTGCGGCGCACCATAATCCTCTGCATCCAGCAAAATAATATCGATACCTAACTCCGGTTGTTGCTGATTGACCAAGCGAGCTATTTCCAATAAAGCCCCTACACCACTGGCACCATCATTGGCACCCAAAATCGGAGTATTATGATTCTTCTCGTCAGGATCGTTATCAGCCCATGGACGTGTATCCCAGTGCGCAAACAGAGCGATTCGTTTTTTGCTTTCCGGCTTATAAGAACCGATAATGTTTCTCGCTTTCAACAGAGTTCCGTCATAAGCAATTAAATCTGCATATTGATTAGTCACTTGAGCACCGAAAGCCTCCAACTGACCGGCAAGGTAATTGCCACAGGCAACATGTTCTTTTGTATTAGGAACACGAGGTCCGAAATCCACCTGATTCTTTACATACAAATAAGCACTATCCGCATCAAATTGAGGTACATTCACTGCTGTCTCTTCGCTTTGTTCACTCGTACTATTTGCCTTATTACCTCCTCCGCAAGAGAATGCTGATAATAACAAAAAGGCACTCATTAATACTATCATAGTTTTCTTTTTCATCGTCCTTTCATCTATTAGGGCTTCAAAATTAGTTATTTTCATCACAGCATCGTTCAGATGGAATGGTTTATTAACATATAAACTTCAGTTCCACATTTTTCTTTCCGACCACAAGTTCCACTTTTGCGCCGTTTATAAGCGGCAGATTATGAGTCACGTGTCCTACCGGAAAATTAAAGCAGACCGGATAATCATACTCTTTTACTAAATCCGCCAAAGCTGCATACAATTCCTTACCCAATGAACAGTCTTCTTCATACTCTGTAAATTGGCCGATAATCAGTCCGGACAGTTTTTCAAGTACGCCTCCCAATTTCAAATTATACATCATACGCTCGATGGCATGCGGACGTTCGCTGACATCTTCAATAAACAGTATCGTCCCTTCTGCCGGAATATCGTATGGAGTTCCCCGCAAGCCGTATGCTACCGCCATATTGCCACCATGCAAAACGCCTTGTGAAGTCCCCTGCTTATTCAGTTTGTGCTTCTCGCACGTATAAGAAGGGATATTTCCAAATAAGATATCCTTCAGATAGTTCGTACAAAGATCATCTTCCGATTCTACCGTAAGATGACGGGCCATCAACGAATGTAGGGAAGCATATCCATTTTTCTGAAACAGATTGTGCAACGCTGTTATATCGCTAAAACCCAGTAACCATTTCGGATGTTCATGAAAAGCCGTAAAATCAATTTTATCAATCAAATGTACCGCCCCGTACCCTCCGCGACTACACAGAATAGCTTTCACCTTAGGGTCGTCCATCGCGTCCTGCAAATCTTTCAGCCGTTGCCTGATTGTTCCGGCATATCTCCCGGATGAACTTCCGGCATATTTTCCCATAGCCACTTTCAAGCCCCATGATTCTATCCGTTTCTTGGCGCCTTTCAGAAATTGTTGGTCTATCTTACTCGAAGGTGATACAATAACCACTTTATCACCTTTCTGCAAAAAGGAAGGAAATTGAATATCCATATATATTCTTATTTAATTGACTTTCGTTGATAAAATACCAGACTGCCCGGATGCATTTGTTTTCATCTGCAAAAATACAGGAAAAAACGGTTCCATGCACATCCAACAGTCAAAACAAATGAAATATAGCAAAATGTTACATAACGGATGCATTTTTTCGGGTTATAATCGTTATTTTTTCAATCATTTTTCTGATATTTGCTAAAAATCTAACGTTATGGAACCTATTCTAAATTTTGCCCAGCTAACGGCCCATCTCAAAAAACTAAACCATAGAAAACGAATTGCCGTGGTCTGTGCCAACGATCCTAACACAGAGTATGCCATCTCTCGTGCGCTGGAAGAGGGAATTGCAGAATTTCTTATGATTGGAGATTCTACAATTCTGAAGAAATATCCCACGCTCAAACAATATCCCGAATATGTAAAAACTATCCATATCGAAAATCCGGACGAAGCGGCACGCGAGGCTGTCCGTATCGTTCGCGAAGGGGGAGCCGATATTTTGATGAAAGGGATTATCAATACAGACAACTTACTGCACGCCATACTCGACAAAGAAAAAGGGTTGTTGCCGAAAGGAAAAATCCTCACGCATTTGGCAGTGATGGAAATTCCTACTTATCATAAACTGCTTTTCTTTTCGGATGCTGCGGTCATTCCGCGTCCCACGCTACAACAACGCATAGAGATGATTTGGTATGCTATCTGTACCTGCCGCCACTTTGGCATCGAGCAGCCGCGTGTCGCCTTGATTCACTGTACGGAAAAAGTGAGTGCCAAGTTCCCTCATTCATTAGATTATGTGAATATCGTAGAGCTTGCCGAAGCGGGAGAATTCGGAAATGTGATTATTGACGGCCCGCTGGATGTACGTACTGCGTGCGAACAGGCAAGTGGTGATATTAAAGGGATTGTATCTCCTATCAACGGACAGGCAGACGTACTGATATTCCCGAACATCGAATCGGGCAATGCATTCTACAAATCTGTCTCCCTGTTTGCAAAGGCAGAAATGGCAGGATTACTGCAAGGTCCTATTTGTCCTGTAGTACTTCCGTCACGTAGCGATTCCGGCTTGTCCAAATATTATAGCATTGCGATGGCATGCTTACAAGTGTCAGGAGATTGCGAGTGCAGAAAACAGGCCAGTCAGGTCACCAACTCATCATTCTAAATTCACCATTTAAAACTCACCATTCATGAAAATACTGGTTATCAACCCCGGCTCAACTTCTACAAAGATTGCGGTTTACGAAAACGAGACTCCGTTATTTATCAGCAATATAAAACATTCCGTAGAAGAGCTGTCTGCTTTTCCCGAGGTAATAGATCAGTTTGAATTCCGCAAAAATCTGGTATTACAAGAATTGGAGAATAACAAGATTCCTTTTTCTTTTGACGCAATCATCGGACGCGGAGGTTTGGTGAAACCGATACCGGGCGGAGTGTATGAGGTGAACGATGCCATGAAACGTGATACAGTGCATGCCATGCGTACCCATGCCTGCAACTTAGGAGGACTGATTGCCAGCGAACTGGCCGCCACCCTACCCGATTGCCCGGCTTTCATCGCTGATCCGGGAGTGGTGGATGAACTGGAAGACATAGCCCGCATTACAGGTTCTCCGTTAATGCCGAAAATTACCATCTGGCACGCCTTGAACCAAAAAGCAATTGCGCGGCGTTTCGCCAAAGAACAAGGGACGCAATACGAAGATTTGGATTTAATCATCTGCCATTTAGGAGGAGGTATTTCTGTCGCAGTCCATCACCATGGAAGAGCCATCGACGCCAACAATGCGTTGGACGGCGAAGGCCCTTTCTCACCGGAACGCGCCGGCACACTTCCTGCCGGTCAACTGATCGACCTTTGTTTTAGCGGTCAGCATACCAAAGACGAATTGAAGAAACGTATCTCCGGACGTGCCGGATTGACTGCTCATTTAGGTACGACCGATGTGCCTGCCATCATCCAATCGATAGAAGAAGGAGATAAAAAGGCGGAACTGATACTGGACGCCATGATTTATAATGTTGCAAAAGCGATAGGCGCCAGTGCTACTGTACTTTGCGGGAAAGTAGATGCTATCCTCCTGACAGGAGGAATCGCTTATTCGGACTATGTGGTTTCAAGGCTGAAAAAAAGAATCTCTTTCCTGGCTCCCATCTATGTTTATCCGGGAGAGAATGAAATGGAGTCGTTAGCTTTTAACGCCATAGGAGCATTGAAAGGAGAATTGCCGATACAAGTTTATAAGTAACATAAACTATTGATTTATCGGTTTCACCTTATTTTACTTTATACTTTTATCTGCTATCTCCTTATTTATCAGCATTTCAAGAATTAGGTAAAATGGATGAACCGCAAACCTTACAATAACATTTATGGTACTTATTTCTTAAGAAAGAGTTACCTCCTCCAATAAAACAAGCTCCCAACTACGCCAAACAATAGTAATTAACTTCAGTTCACCTTTCGCCTT
>ERZ838839.1876-NODE-1876-length-18251-cov-11.843372_pt1 | contig 18251 bp, 18 predicted proteins | sample MGYA00519909_ERZ838839 | MGnify/ENA primary metagenome ERZ838839 (study PRJEB31850, sample SAMEA3708843) | human gut metagenome | biome: human gut; feature: human-associated habitat; material: faeces | place: China | collected 2014 ... | reverse complement strand
GAATGAAAAAAGCTATTTGTGGTTTTATCTACTACAAACTATTGGGATGGAAGACCAAAGTTTCCGCTCCCGATTATGACAAATATATTATTTGCGCCGCACCGCATACCACAAATTGGGATTTGTTCATAGGCAAACTGTTTATGGGAGCGATAGGCCGTGAAACCGGTTTTATGATGAAAAAAGACTGGTTCTTCTGGCCTTTGGGCCCTATCTTCCGCTGGATGGGGGGAATTCCCGTAGACCGAAGCCGCAAGACTTCATTGGTGGACCAGATGATCAAGATTGCCAAGTCGAGCAAAAAATTCCATCTGGCTATCACTCCTGAAGGGACGCGCAAGGCCAATCCCAATTGGAAAAAAGGGTTTTACTATATCGCCCAGGGAGCCGGACTGCCTGTCATATTGGTAGCGATCGATTACGAAAAAAAGTGCATCACAGCCGAAAAGGTGATACATCCCAGCGGTGATCTGGACAAGGATATGCGCGAGATCAAATTGTATTATAAGAATTTCAAAGGAAAATTTCCTGAAAACTTCAGCATCGGGAAAGTAGAATAACATCAGAGTAAAATTCAGTATCATTCAACAGCAGGGGTGGATTGAATCCACCCCTGCTGTTGTAGAATATACCACCTTGTTGTTCTTTGACACATTCCTTACGTGAAATTTCATCCTCAAAACCGTTCTTTTCCATCTTCACATTCCGGCAAGTTCCCGTTTCAAACCAGCCGTTACACCCTGAAAGACAACATCACCACCCAATCCATCCACAGTCAGGTTTTTCCGGTCTTTCAGAAGAGAACCTGCCGTTTCCGGGGTGTCCCTGCCTGGCTGGGAAAATAGGAACAGCAGCCGGACGAAGCAGAAATTAAAGATAATTCGTTTCATTTAGATTCATTATAGATTCGTCAGTACGACAATACTAACAAAAATCCCTAACTTCGCACCATTAAATGAAAGAATTTATGTTTTCCAGCTATATGAAAAGAACAGTAATGTCCCTCCTGCTCCTGATGACGGGGATTCTCTGCGCTCCGGCACAAGGACTGGACGCCAACGTGAAACAGCGTTTGGAAACCTTCTTCACCCGTTACGAAACGTCTTACGCCCACATAGGCAAGTGCAAACTGGAGCGTTATGAAATCAATCATAACCAAAAGGAACTGAACGTATATGCCGGTGGCAGCTTCGGCTACCAGCCGTTCACTCCCGAAAATACAGAAGCCATCTACCGGTTGCTCAAGCAAAGCCTTCCCGGCCCTGTAAACTACTACGATATCACCATCTATGCCGACGGAAAGCCTATCGAAGACCTGATTCCCAACTATCTGAGAAAGAAACAGGACAAAAGCCGCCTATGGCAACGGACAGATTACAAAGGAGATCCGTGGGTGAAAAACATCTCCCGCCCCTTTACAGCCGTCAAAGGACTGGAAGGCAGGCACATCGCCCTCTGGCAAAGCCACGGAAAATATTACAAGAACGACAAAGGAAGCTGGGAATGGCAACGCCCCCGCCTGTTCGGCACCACAGAGGATTTGTTCACTCAGTCATTCGTCATACCTTATATCATACCCATGCTGGAGAATGCGGGAGCCATCGTCTACACCCCTCGTGAACGCGACTGGCAACGCAATGAGGTGATAGTGGACAATGACACCCATGCCCAAGGCTGCATCTACCAGGAAATAAAAAGCCGGAAAGGCAAATGGAAAACCACCCCCACTCCGGCATTCGCCAAAAAACGATTGATCTATCAGGACGGACAAAATCCTTTTGAAGAAGGTACGGCACGCTTCGCCCCCACCGAGAAGAAACCGGAAAAAGCCTTCGCTCAATGGATTCCCCATATTCCCGAAACAGGAGAATATGCCGTCTATGTGACTTATCAGACTTTGCCCGGAAGCGTAAGTGACGCCAAATACCTGGTATTCCATAAAGGAGGCGTAACCGAATTTCTGGTCAACCAGCAAATAGGAGGAGGCACCTGGGTTTATCTGGGCACGTTCGAATTTGACAAAGGAACCAACGATTACGGCATGGTGGTACTGAGCAATGAAAGCAGACAGAAGGGAGTGGTGTGCGCCGATGCCGTCCGTTGGGGCGGAGGAATGGGAAATATAGCGCGCGGTGGAACAACCAGCGGTCTGCCCCGCTATCTGGAAGGGGCACGCTATGCCGCACAATGGTCGGGTTTCCCCTATCCGGTCTACAGCCCCAGCGAAGGCAAGAATGACTATACCGATGACATTAACGCCCGTAGCCGGGTCATAAACTATCTCAGCGGAAACTCCGTGTACAACCCAAAGGAGAAAGGACTGGGTGTTCCTTTCGAAATGACCCTAGGAGTGCACAGTGATGCGGGTTTTTCCAAAGAGGACGAGTTGATAGGTACACTGGGCATCTATACCACCGATTACAATAACGGTGAGCTGAACGCCGGCATCTCCCGTTATGCCTCCCGCGATCTGGCAGACATGGTTCTGACGGGCCTGCAACGGGATATCTCCGCCCGGTTCGGCATCCGGTGGCAACGCCGCAGCCTGTGGAACCGAAATTACAGCGAGACGCGCCTGCCTGCTGTTCCCTCGATGATTCTGGAACTGCTCTCCCATCAGAACTTCGCCGATTTGAAACTGGGCCATGATCCGCATTTCAAATTTACTGTAGGACGTTCTGTCTATAAGTCCATACTGAAGTATGTGAGCACCATGCACGGCACGGACTATGTGGTCCAGCCTCTGCCCGTAAGCGACTTCGCCATCCGTCCCGGCAGCAAGAAAAATACCTTCCAACTGACGTGGCAAGCGGTGGATGACCCACTTGAGCCGACTGCCAAGGCACAGCAATACATGGTCTATACCCGTCTGGGGCATGGCGGATTTGACAACGGAACCTTGGTACGCGGCACTGAATATACCTTCGAGGCCGAACCCGGACTGGTGTATAGTTTCAAAGTAACCGCCGTCAACAGGGGTGGAGAAAGCTTTCCTTCCGAGATTCTGTCGGCCTATCAGGCAAAGAAAAGCAAAGGAACGGTATTGATTGTCAACGGATTCGATCGTCTGAGCGGACCTACCACTGTAGAATCTCCTTTCCTGCAGGGCTTTGACTTGAATGCCGATCCGGGCATACCTTATCTACATACGCCTGCCTTCTGCGGAGCCCAGCTAAGTTTTGACCGCAGCCGCATAGGACGCGAGACCAAAGACGGGCTGGGGTATAGCGGCAGCGAACTGGAAGGAATGCTGATAGCCGGAAACACTTTCGACTATCCGTTCATTCACGGGAAAGCCATCCAGGCAGCCGGAGGCTACTCTTTCGTCTCGTGCAGTGACGAGGCCGTTAAACATGGTTTTGTCCGGCTGACGGATTACCCCATCACAGACTGGATATCCGGAGCCGACAGACGCCCCTTCTCCCACACATTGCAGCAAATGCTCACGGCTTACTGCCAGGGAGGCGGCAACCTGATGCTCAGCGGATCGTACATAGGAAGCAGCATGAACAGCCCCACAGCACTCCGCTTCACCGAAACCGTATTGAAATATAGTTTCGGGGGCAGCATGAGCAACTCCGCCTCGGGAGAGATCTACGGAGCCGACACCCGTTTCAGCATCCCCCGCACCGTCAACGAACAGACATACGCCGTACCCGCACCCGAGTGTCTGACACCGGCTGCTCCCGCCTACTCCGCTTTTATATATAGTCCGGACAACTACAGTGCCGGCATCGCCTACCAAGGAAACTATCGGACTTTTGTCCTGGGGTTCCCCTTTGAAAGCATTCAGGGAGTGAAGGAAAGGGCACGGGTAATGAGCGCCATTCTGGGCTTCTTCAGCGGCAAATGAGATTTTTAAACGAAAATAAAAAGGCAAATAAGAGGTTATTTCATAAAAACGCCTAACTTTGTCCGTATAAACCATTAAAATAAAACGATTATGTACACCATACAGACTAATGCCTCGGGCACACGCAGCATGGAAATCTCAGAAGAGAACTTGCAAACCATTGAAAAATATGCTTTATTCCAGCATCTGATAGACAGCAACGGCATTGTGGACGAGTCGGTACTGGACAAACTGAAACTGAATATCCGCTCACTGATCACCAGTGAGGAAGGAAATAATAAAGAACTGCTCGATCTTTGTATCGATGTGATTTATCATAATAATATGAAAGCTTTCGGGCTTCATCAGCTCATTCTGCTTTATATCCAATGGGAGAAGGAGAAAAACAAGGATGAAGAAGAGATAGAATAATCCGTCTCCGCCCCTCTGTAGCAAATCAAAAAAACAGTACTGATCATTGAAAGAATACAAACTTACAGACTGGCTGCCGACCACCAAGAAAGAAGTGGAAATACGGGGATGGGATGAATTGGACGTAATCCTGTTCAGCGGTGACGCTTACGTAGACCATCCTTCCTTCGGCCCGGCAGTGATTGGAAGATTATTAGAGGCACAAGGCTTGAAAGTAGCCATTGTGCCTCAACCCAACTGGCGTGACGACCTGCGCGACTTTAAGAAACTGGGACGTCCACGCCTCTTTTTCGGTGTGTCCGCCGGATGCATGGACAGCATGGTAAACAAGTACACTGCCAACAAACGTTTGCGCAGCGAGGATGCTTATACCCCTGACGGACGACACGACATGCGCCCCGAATATCCCAGCATCGTTTATACACAGATTTTAAAGCAAATCTATCCCGACGTACCAGTTATTCTGGGAGGTATCGAAGTTTCCCTGCGCCGTGTCAGCCACTATGACTACTGGCAGGACTGCCTGCGCAAATCAATTCTGATAGACTCCGGAGCCGATTTATTGATCTATGGAATGGGCGAGAAACCGATTACGGAACTTTGCCGGAGGATGAAGGCATCAGCGGACACTGCCGGACAGCCCCAGGGGGATGGCTCTGCAGCCCCCTTGCCTGTCCCACATGATATTTTACAAACAGCTTACATCACCTATAAAGGCGACCCGCTGTGTTCACTCCCCGGCTCGGCAGAACCCAAAAGCACAGTGTCCGATGCCCCTCAGGCAAAACCCGATATCGTGCTGCACTCTCACGAAGAGTGTCTGAAAGATAAAAAGAAACAGGCCGAGAACTTCCGTTTCATCGAAGAGGAAAGCAACAAGTACGAAGCCTCCCGCATCTTGCAGGATGCAGGCAGCCAGACGGTGGTGGTCAATCCGCCTTATCCGCCGATGACACAGGGTGAGCTGGATCATTCTTTCGACTTGCCCTATACGCGTATGCCCCATCCCAAATATAAAGGCAAACGCATTCCGGCATTCGACATGATTAAATTCTCGGTGAACCTGCACCGCGGCTGTTTTGGTGGATGTGCGTTTTGTACCATTTCCGCCCATCAAGGGAAATTTATTGTAAGCCGGAGCAAGGAAAGTATCTTGAAAGAAGTGAAAGCCATAACAGAAATGCCCGATTTCAAAGGCTATCTGAGTGACTTGGGAGGCCCCAGCGCCAACATGTATGCCATGCGTGGAAAGGACGAAAAGGTGTGCCGCAAGTGCAAACGCCCGTCATGCATCCATCCCAAAGTATGCCCCAACCTGAATACCGACCATCGTCCCCTGCTGGATATCTATCACTCAGTAGACGCGCTTCCCGGCATCAAGAAAAGCTTCATCGGCAGCGGTGTGCGCTATGACCTGTTACAATATCAAAGTAAAGATCCGGCTGTCAACCGCAGCACGGCCGAATATACCCGCGAACTGATAGCAAACCACGTCAGCGGACGCTTGAAAGTGGCTCCGGAACATACCAGCGACACGGTACTACAAATCATGCGGAAGCCTTCGTTCTCACAATTTTATGATTTCAAAAGGACTTTCGACAAAATAAACAAGGAACTGAATCTGCGACAGCAGATTATACCTTATTTTATAAGCAGCCACCCCGGATGTACGGAAGAAGACATGGCGGAACTGGCCGTGATCACCAAGAAGCTGGATTTCCACCTGGAACAGGTGCAGGACTTTACCCCCACCCCGATGACCGTAGCCACCGAGGCCTGGTACACCGGATACCATCCATACACCTTACAACCGGTATTCTCCGCCAAATCACAAAAAGAGAAACTGGCGCAACGGATGTTCTTCTTCTGGTACAAGCCCGAAGAACGGCGTGCCATTATCAATGAATTGCGCAAAATAGGGCGTACAGATTTGATAGACAAACTGTATGGGAAATAAAAGTTTAAATTCACCACAGATTATCAATCTGTATAGTCTGTGGTGATACTGTTTTTTTTGAAGTCTTATTTTGATCTTTCCTCGGCTTCTATGATCCACTCTCCGACAGTACGTGCCGCCCTGTCAAAGTTCACGCCAACCTTTACTACCCTGCGATGATCCGCCTGATAGGGAATGGCATATCCCTTGATGTTTATTTGAGCCAACGCCTCTGCTGCCGTACCATCCATCTTGAATTCGAATACATAAATAGCATCCTGTAGTTTCACTACGATATCCGACCGGTCAATGGCACTCTTCACTTCCGTTTCCACATATTGCCCCATCAGTTTGATATGCAACACGGGATAAACCTTCCATTCTTTTTCCAACCTTTCCATCGCCAATCCTTCGAACAATTCCTTCTTTCCTTGGATATAGGCTTCAAGAGTAGATACCAGCAAGCTTTTTCCAAAGCGACGGGGACGGCTGAGGAAATAAGTAGTATTCATATTTGCCAGCCGATAGACTAATTCAGTCTTATCTACATAAACATAGCCGTCCATACGCATTTGTTCAAAATTCTATATTCCGATGGGATACCTTCTGAATAGTCCTTCCATATTGATTTATTTTTATTAATGAAACATATACAACAAAAGCAATGTTCTGTGACCATTGCAATTCTAAGAAAGATTTTTCTCCTTCAGCACCATCCGTTGCAGATTCTGCTGATAAATTCTCTCCGCCTTTTCATTATCCAATGCCGTATGCATTTTTATTGACCTAGGTATAGCATTCAGCCATTTTTTCTCATCCTCCTCTTTCTCCGACAAATCATAAGTATGATCTAACCCCAACGAATCACAGTACATCGTCTTTTCATGCTGCAAATAATGCTTTGACCACTTTTCAACACAGATTTTTCCTGCCGACAACAACTCACTCCTATGAATCATATCTTTTAAACCGAAAAGGAATTGATGCATTTTACCATGATAACTATTCATTAAATCGTCTGAAAGCGATTCCAGAGGAATAATCTTGAATTAATCTTCTGATTACCATCACGGCTTCATTTTACTAAAAAATAGAGACATAGTCCCCTTACCCGGTTCGGCTAGAATCAGACCCGTTTTTCACCATTGATATTCAATTAATTATATTAGAAAATATATCGAATAAGATTTTAGGGCACTGATTCTCAATCACCCTGTTTCTTATTCTGTAAAACTCTATTGTTTCCACAATACCTTTTTTATTTTTGACACCCTTTGATTTGTCAGCCCGTTTCTTTCTTATTCCTTTATATATAGGTATTGCATTACAATTTCAAACATAAGAACCTTCCGGTTCGGGAATCTGCGGAAGGTCATCGATTGCCCCGACAGGCTGCATCTACATAGTGCGGATTCTCATCCTCCTATTCATGAAATATAGTTTTTTCGGCCAGCTTAATCGCAAGAGGCCGATTCCTCTTGTATTTTACGAAATCTCTCGTAATTCATTGAAATGATCGTCACTGACATGAAAGGGCTGTGAGGTCTATCTGTTGTTGTAAAGAAAAGTATGTGGACTTCGTGAGCCAAGTAAGCGGTGTTACTTTGCCTGGGAACATATCTTACTTTGCCCACGAAGATATCTTACTTTTTTCAGTGGGATATGGTCGTTTATAATACTCTATAGGGAAATGTTGCAGGTGGAAGATTTATATATCTTATAAGTGATACAATCATAAATGTATGAAGTTCCAGTATATAAAAGATAAAGTTAATGCTTATTTTACTAAGGGGAATGAGCGTAGTGTTGCAGTGAAGAAAAACATCGCCATTTCATTAGTTTTGAAATGTATCAGCATTTTGGTTTCCTTGCAAGTGGTTCCGTTGACCATCGGCTATGTCAATCCTACGAAGTATGGCATTTGGCTGACGTTGAGTTCCATTATTGCCTGGCTGTCTTATTTTGATTTGGGTTTTGCCCACGGATTTCGCAACCGTTTTGCTGAGGCAAAAGCGAAAGGGGATATGAAGTTGGCAAAAGAATATGTCAGTACTACATACGCGGTGCTCTTCTTGCTCTTTTCCGTAATTTTATTGATAACCTTGGTGGTGAATAATTATTTGGATTGGAGTCGTATTTTAAATGTTGATCCTGTTTATAAGGATGAACTGAGTCTGGTTTTCGGTTTGTTGGCATGCTTCTTTTGTCTGAACGTTGTGGCAGGTGTTTTTACAACGATGTTGACGGCCGACCAGAAGCCTGCCTTGGCCTCGCTGGTTCAGACGGGAGGGCAGGTGCTAGCTTTCGGTTGCATCTATGTGCTGACCCGGACCACTTCGGGAAGTTTGAGCGCTTTGGCTGTAGCTTTTTCGGGAGTGCCTTGCTTGTTGCTGGTGGTGGCTTCTGTCTTTATGTTTTGTGGAAGAAAATACAGGTCTGTATCACCCGCCGTGCAATGCGTCCGTTTCTCATTGACTAAGAATATTTTGGGACTGGGTGGACAGTTCTTTGTGATCATGATTTCCATGCTGTTCATCTTCCAGTTCATCAACATCATCCTGTCTAGGGTGGAAGGACCGGAGGCGGTGACGCAGTATAATATCGCTTACAAATATTTCAATGTGCTGAATATGGTGTTTGTGATAGTCCTTACTCCCTTCTGGTCCGCCTTTACGGATGCCTATGTGAAGAAGGATTACAACTGGATGCGTGGCGTTCTGAAAAAATTGGAGCGATTGTGGCTGTTATGTCTTCCTGCATTGGTGTTGATGCTTGTTTGTTCCGGTTCTTTGTATCGTTGGTGGATCGGTGATTCGGTATCTGTTCCTTTCTCATTGTCTGCTTGTATGGCGTTGTATGTTCTTTCTCAGACTGGTGGCAATGTGTATATGTACCTCATCAATGGGACAGGCAAAGTACGTTTGCAGTTACTTGTCTATGTGTCCTTTGCTTTGATTTCCGTTCCGCTGATGAGATATTTTTGCAGACAGTATGGGGTGGAAGGGGTTTTAATAGTTCCTGCTGCCGCTTTTTTCTTACAGGCTTGTGTCGGAAGAATGCAAATCATGAAAATGATCAATGGGACGGGTAAAGGAATCTGGTTGAAATAGCGTTCAAGATATGAATCCTTGCTGCCTGGCAATAGCATAGACTCTTTTTTGTACTTTGGGACAAATTGAGGATGATACTCCGGAAACAGACATCGGTTTTTTTCAACTAGTTCTGATTTCATGGATGGAGATGGATATTGACGGGTATGTTTGCAGTGCATAATGGTTACGTTTTTTCGGTTAAACAATTTTTTTTCCTGCAAGAATGCGGTGGATAAACCGGATGGTTTCTTGGTACATGCTATGCCTGTTCTTGGAACAAGCCTACTCTGTTCGCTGTACATGCTATGCTTGTTCACCGGAAAGTGCCGCCTTGTCCGCTGCATCCTCTTGACGCTGCAAAGATGCAACCCGACAAAATCGCAGTGTCCGTCTATGTCCGTTTATGTCCGTCTAGCGGAAAAAACTGTGGCGTGACAAGTATCTGCCTTTTTCCGGTGCGGTTCTGTGGAGGATATAGAGGCTTATTTTATAACTTATATAAATATAATACTTATATATTTTTTCCTTTAAAGGTAAGTACTATAATTCTTAGTATTATAAATGTTGTAAATATACCCTTCATATCCTCCACAGGTCAGAAGAATACAGATGCGGTACGGTGGTTCCATAACGCTGGAAATGTTTAAAATTATTGGGTAAAAAACAAATGTTTATCATGGACTTTTTGTTGTGATATGGTTGGACTTTTTCTGTTGATCGTTGCTTTATGCTTGTATTTTTGTAGAAAGACAGTTGGCTCATTGCTTATTTTTATGTCGTTTTGTCTTGATGGTTTCCAAGTTCTGACTTTGTCGGTATTAGGAGGAAAATCATCAGATTATGCTTTTATATACGTTGTTGTAGTCACTGTTTATCATGCTATATGTACACCAGGCTATTTTAGGAGGACTGTGATAAGCAGGTATATAAACTTGTTTTTGTTGATGTTGTTATGCTGTTCTCTTTTTTCATATTTTCATTATGGATTCTCCTTGTATCAAATATTTCAGGCCAGTAGGGAGTATTATGTTATATTGTGCTATTACTTTCTTGTGAGGTTACCTTTGAGGCAAGTTTCTTCTATTCTGAAAATTCTTTCATGTTTAACTTTATGTGTGTCTATTATATATATAGCGCAAGTTTTGGTGGTTCATGCACCTTTATTGCCTTATGAAAATGTGGACAAGATAGAGGTGGATGAAACGACAGGATTGATCCGCTTGTATAATTATCCGATATTGTTGTATTTCTTTCTTTTTGTGTCATTTTTATATCCGTCGTTTTATAAGCAAAAAGCAAAATATGTCAGAGGAGTTTGTTTAATGGCTCTTTTTTGTACTTTGGGAAGATCCGGAATCGCATCGGTTGTATTATTATTGATAATCGGTTTGTTACTGTCGGGCAGATTGACTATAAATTTGAAAACTCTTTGTGTTATCTGCCTATTCGTTTTGCCTTTTATAGGATTGGTTCGTGATAGATTTGTGTCAAATGGCAAGACGCAAAGTGATTTTGCTTTTCTGTTTAGTGGAGATTTGGCTGATATGAATATGGGGGACTTCACTAAAGAAGGGGCGACTTTAACCTATCGTTTTGCTTGGGTATATGAACGCTATGTCTATTTGCGGCAGCAAAATAATGGAGAACTGTTATGGGGATTGGGACTCATATCAGGAAATCAGCCCAAAGCGTTAAAAATGTATGATTTTAAGTTGGGATTGACCAATAAAGATACTGGCTATCCGCATCAATTGGGAACTCCAGACATTGCATGGGGGAATATTTTGTCTCGATTCGGAATGATAGGCATTGTATTTTATATCATATTCTGGGGGATAATTATCAGAAAAATGTGGAAAAGCAGAAAGGAAGATCCGATAGTGTTGTGTGGAATGCTGTATGTAATGGCTTATGTTATGACCTCTGTAGCAGGATCGTCTATTTCATATACCACTTTTATGGCATTTCCTTTTTTGATCTTGTCGTTGATTGGAACCACTCAAAAAACAAAATATGGAGAATCATAAACGGCCTTTAGTGTCTGTCGTGACAGTGACTTACAACTGTGAAAAGAGGATAGCCAGGACAATAGAAAGTGTTATCAATCAGTCTTATACTAATATAGAGTATATCGTGATTGATGGTAAAAGTACAGATAATACATTGAGTGTCATAGAAAAGTATAGAGACAAGCTCGATTATGTGATATCGGAGCCTGATTTGGGCATATTTGATGCTATGAATAAAGGAATAGCTGTGGCAAATGGATTGTGGATAAATTTTATGAATGCGGGTGATGTATTTGTACACTCTGGAGTTTTGGAGGAAATCGTCCAAAGTAATCATAACGATGTGGGAGTTATATTTGGTGATAAAGCTTTGTTGTTGAAAGATGGCATATACCAGATAGCCGCAAGACCTTTTTATAAGGTTGGTGGTACAGGAATGGGGATCAATCATCAATGCGTGTTTGTAAGAACAGATTTAATAAAGGGATCTCCATTTGACCTACAGTTTAAAGTTGCTGCCGATTATAAAATGATTCATTCTCTATACACAATGGGAATTGCTTTCAAGTATGTTGCCAAGCCTGTTGCGTTAGTGGAGAGCACCGGATTCTCAACCCGAAATAAGCATCGCCAAATGTTGGAAGAAGAAAGGATATTAGGCCTGCCTCATCGTTCTGTTTTTGTCTTTTACAAAGAAAGTATAATAGGAAAAATGAAAAGGATGTTGCTGGCGGCCCTTCCGGTATGTATTGTTAGAAGAATCAATTCACATAACCCTAATATAAAAAAAATAGATTGTAAAAATGGATTTTGTCTTGTTGTGGGTCAATAATAAAGATCCCGAATGGCTGGCCCGATACCAGCAATACTCTGTCAAAGAAAAGGGTATAAAAAATACTTGTCGATTTCGTGATTGGGACAATTTAAAATATTGGTTTCGGGGAATAGAAAAGTATGCGGACTGGGTGGAACATGTTTTTTTATAACGGACAGGCAAATTCCGGACTGGATGAATGTTCATCATCCAAAATTGAAAATAGTCTTTCACGATGAATATATTCCTCATGAGTTTTTGCCGACTTTTTCTTCGAATACGATTGAAATGTTTCTGCATAGGATTCCGGATTTGAGTGAGCGTTTTGTATTGTTTAATGACGATTTCTTTATTATAAACAAATTGTCTTCTGAACGGTTTTTCCGTAACGGGCTTCCTTGTGATATTTCAGCTTTTGATGTTTATCCAGGATATGGATTGTCAACCAATAATATGTGTAATCTTGAATTGCTTAATCGCAATATATCAAAGAATGAAAGCTTGAGGAAATACTTTTGGAAATGGTTCTCTGTGCATAATGGGGTGAATTTGTTTCGTACTTTGCTTCTTATGTGGTGGCCCTATTTTGTCGGTTTTTTAGATCCGCATTTACCTCAACCTTTTTTAAAATCCGTCTTTAAGGAAGTGTGGGAGAAAGAGGGTATAGCAATCAGGGAGTCATTAAAATCTCCTTTTAGGCAAAGGACGAATATAACTCAGTATTTAATGAGATATTGGCAACTTGCGACGGGTCGTTTTGCTAATATTGATTTATTTGAAGACAGTACTTGTTTTCATTTGGAGGATTCCAATCTGCATGAGGCTGTTGATTGTATTGTTCACCGGAAAAAAAGCATTATTGTAATAAATGATACGGAGAAAACAAATTTTGTTCAAAGTAAAGACTTGATAAATAATGCATTTGAATGTGTTTTTCCTGATAAGTCATCTTTTGAAAAATAGTAACTGTTAAACAATAAATGATATGAATATAGCTTTTATTACTCCTACTTTTTATATCGCTCCTGCCGGAGGAATTAAGTTGCAGGCTTTGATGTGGAAACAGGGTTTGGAGAAGTTTGGTCATCAAGTCACTCTGATTGATAGTTGGAAAGGTTACGTATGGACAGATTTTGATCTGTTTTTTATTTTCGGCTATGGAGGGAATCTAAAGACCATTGTGGAAGCATTATCGAAAATAACAGATAATATTGTTTTGGCTCCTATTATTGATACAAATTATTCTGTATCGTTATTTCGTATGGCTGCTAAATACTTGAAGTGTTCCACCCTTAGATTGCATAGTGTTTATAATGATTTATATGAAGTGCGAAATAAAATAAGATTATTTTATGCCCGTTCAGCGTATGAGATGAAGTATTTGACGGATGGTTTGGGTATTAGTGACAATAAAATAATTGTGCTTCCATTGTCTTGTCGGATAAAAGTTCCGGTAAAAATGCCTCCTAAAGAATCGTTCTGCTTTCATGTCAGTCTTTTAGTTAATCCGGGGAAAAATGTAAAAAGGTTAATAGAGGCTGCTGTGAAGTATGATTTTAAATTAGTACTCGCAGGAACATTGCGGAATAAAGAGGAAGAACACTTGTTGCTCAGCTGGATTCGCAATCATGAAAATATAAAATATGTTGGATTTCTGTCAGAGGATGAATTACTTGTGTATTATTTAAGAGCCAAAGTGTTTGCATTGCCTAGTACCTATGAAGGAGTAGGCATGGTGGCTTTGGAGGCGGCTGCTTGTGGATGTAACATTGTTTTGACAAAAAATGGAGGTCCGAAAGAATACTATGATAATCATGTTTATTTGGTTAATCCTTATGATGTGGATGAAATAGGGACTGCTGTTGTACATGCGATGAATAACAATGACTATCAACCTTGTTTAATGGAACATATCAAGCGGAATTACAGTTTTGAAATTTGTTCTCAGAAATTAAATGCTACAATAACTAACATAAAACAGACTTGTATAGAGTCTTAAAATGCTATTACAATGTTGTTGCTTTCCATCTGTATTCCTTGTTATAAACGCATAAATCAAGTTCGAAATACGTTGAACAGTATTTATGAAGCGAACTCAGAGATCTCTATGAATGATTATGAGGTCATTCTTTCAGATAACGATCCGGAAATGGAAGTAAAAACATTGATGGATGAATTTTCGGATAAAATAAATTTGTTTTATTATCATACTGGTTGTGAAGGATTTCTCAATTCATATCATGTGTTAACCTATGCTAAGGGCAAACTATTGAAACTTCATAATAGCCAGAACCTGTTTCAGAAAGGAGCACTGCAACATTTGATTGAAGAAGTACTACAAGAAAAAATGAATAAAACTTTGATGTTTCATACGAATGGATTTTTAGGTAAAAAAGTTATTTGTAAATATGGAAATTTCAATGATTTTATGAATGCGCTATCGTTTTGGTCTTCATGGAGTGGAGGGTTTAGCATTTGGAAAGAAGACTTTGATGCAATGGGGAAAATAGAATTGAATGCGTTGTTTCCGCATACTTCAGTTTTCTTAACGCAATATGCCGCCAAGGTTTTTCTGATAGACGATACCCCCATATATCATGTACAACGCATTGCAAAAAGAGGTGGGCATAACAAGTTCAAGGCTTTTACCATAGATTATCCGTCATTGATTGTGGGCAGTTATATGAAAGGTCATATCTCATTGAATTGTAAGGATTCGATTTTGAAAGATATCTGTACTCAATATCTTCCTACTTTGCTTTTTAATAAATACATTGTACGCATTGAAACTTTTGATGCGACCGGATACAGAGAGAATATCAAGCGGTATTTCCCTAAACATGCCTATTGGACAGCATGGATGAATGTCATGTTTGTTCCTTTTAGAATGATTAAAAGGAAACTTTTCTGAAAAGTTAAATCTTCATTTTAATCGGAAAAGAATGGCATAATGTGATGCGGATAATTAGAAAAGTATTATTTTTGTAAAAACGATTAAATGTATTAAGGTATGAGAATCTCGTATTCGGATGCAGCCCAGATGGAGTTGCTTTATGCTATAAAGAATATTCGTACAGAAAGTGAACTGAATGAGTTGAAACTGGCTCTTTCCCATTTCTTTGCTGATAAGGCACAAAAGGAACTGGACGAATTGTGGGACTCCGGTGTGTTGGATCAGAAAAAATTGGATGAATTGAGAGAACAACATCTCAGAACTCCTTATCGGTCATGAAACGATTGGTGGTTCTGGACACGAATTGTTTGGTGCAGTCACTTCCTGCAAAAAGTCCGTACCATAAGATATGGGAGGATTTTCTGCAAGGGAAGTTTATGCTGTGCGTATCTAATGAAATACTGAATGAATACGAAGAGATTATAGAACGGTATTCTTCGTCCAGTGTGGCTCGGAATGTTATAAGTGCTATAGTGCATAGTCCTTATACGCTTTATAAGGAGGCTTCTTTTAAATTCAATTTGATAGAGGCGGATCCGGATGATAATAAATTTGCAGATTGTGCTATTGTTGCAAATGCAGAGTACATAGTGTCTGAAGATGCTCATTTTCGTATACTGGCCACTTTCCCTTTTCCCAAAATAAGAGTGGTAGGCCTGGATGAATTCTTGGCTGATTTGTTGGCTGATATCTGAGATTTAACAAGGCCAGGCCTCTATGGCCAAAGTTCCCAATATGTGTGTTCACCTTTGAAACACGAACTTGAAACAGGATTGAGGGGCTGAAACAGCCGCATTCCCACAAAAAAACGAATGTTTTATTTCTTTTAATATTCCAGGTCGCTTTCTGCGGCCGGGCTAAATTTCATACACTTAATTTTCAATGAGAATCGCTTTTATCAGCACCCGTGGCATTCCTAATGATTACGGGGGCTTCGAGCAATTTGCCGAATACATATCTGTAGGTCTGGCAAAAAGAGGCCATGAGGTGACCGTTTATTCCCCTCATTTTCATCCTTATAAGGAAAACAGTTACAAAGGAGTCCGCATCAAGCACATCTATAGTCCGGAGACATGGATGGGAAGTTCCGTGGGAAGTTTCTTCTATGATTTTGCTTCACTGCGTGATGCGTTGAAACGGGAGCGGTTTGACATCATTTATGAGGCGGGATACACCTCCATTGTGCCGGCATATATTTGGTTTAATGTAAAGAACATCAAATATCCCGTGTTCACCACGAACATGGACGGGCTGGAATACAAGCGTACGAAATTCAACAGATGGGTACGGAAGTTCGTCTTTTGGGAAGAACGGATGGCGGTGAAGCATAGCCATTACTTGATAGCCGACAACATGGGCATTCATGACTATTACAAAGGGAAGTATGGCAAGGAGAGCAAGTTTCTGGCGTATGGGGCTGATATCCATGAGGATTACAATCCGGAGTATCTGAAAGAATTCGGGCTGGAGGAGAATGGTTATTATTTGCTGGTGGCTCGTCTGGAACCCGAAAACAATATAGCAATGGCAATCGACGGTTATCTGGCATCCGAAGAGAACGGGCGCAGGCCGTTGGTCATTGTGGGAAAAACCAATACCCCTCATGGCAAGGAGCTGGTGGTCCGGTATGGTAAAGAGCGGCCGGTACGTTTCATCGGTGGCATTTATGATTTCAAAAAGCTGAATTCCCTACGAAAATACTCTTTGGCCTATTTTCATGGGCATTCGGTAGGCGGAACGAACCCTTCATTACTGGAAGCTATGGCGTCCGGTTGTTTCATATTAGCCAATGACAATCTGTTCAACCGGGCGGTGTTGAAGCATCATGCGGAGTATTATAGTACTCCGGCGGAAGTAACCGGGCTGTTGAATGATATGGCTGTATATGTAGTGCGTGATAAGGAAAAATTTATCGCGGCAAATTTAGAGGAGATCCGTACAGCGTATTCGTGGGAACATTTGGTGGATGAGCATGAAAAGTACTTTGAATGGCTGTTGGCACAGAAAGGCTGAAAAAAGATGGGATTTATATCAAATAAGAAGAGATTATACAGGGTACTTACGGCTGTCTTGGTATTTCTGTCAATCAGTTTTTCCGTCAGTGGACAGGCGTTGAGAGGTACGACCGGACTGCTTCATGCTCCGACGGCCGAAATGCAGCGGGACAAAACGTTTATGCTTGGAGGTAATGTGCTGGACATAACCCCGTTGCATTATTATGATTTTGATGTGAGATATACCTTCAACTATTATCTCAACATTACGGTTTTTCCCTGGCTGGAAGTGGGATATACCTGTACGTTGAATTACGCCAATGAGGGTTCTACTTATTTCCCGGAGCAGTCGTGGGGGAAATACACCAATCAGGACAGGTCTTTCAATTTTCGTCTTCGTGTCTGGAAAGAGGGATGGTGGAAAACGTGGACTCCGCAGATCGTGATAGGGGTGGACGATCCGGGTACTCATGACAGTTACGGTGGAGGAGGCATATCAAGTCGTGACCAGCATGGTGGTAATTGCTTTTTCACCCGTTACTATATTGCCGCAACGAAGCATGTTGGGGTTGATAATCTGGGAATGTTGGGAGTGCATCTTGCTTGGGTGCTGGACCGGCCGGCTACCTGGGAGCATCATAACCGTCCGGCTATAGGGGTGAATTTCCGGTTGGGATTGCCTGCGCAAGAATCTTGGGTTGTAAAAATGATAAATGGCTTGAACCTGATGGCGGAGTATGATGCAAGAACTTGCAATGTAGGTTTTGAGTACAGTTTCTGGGAAGACTATGTAAATCTTGGTGCCGAACTGAATAATGGGAAATACTTCTCGGGTGGACTTGTCTTTAAAATTCACTTGAAATGAATTTGCATCAGGTACTCCTACTTATTTGGTCAAACTTCTGCGGCATAACCACGAGTAGATGGATGAATTGACCGGGCGTTACTATGACCCTTCGATGTTTGTCGATTATAAGGCAGATGTGGAAAAACCACTGCCTATGATTTATCAAAGCGGCTATCTGACGATCAAGGAATACGACCCCCGAAGAAACCGTTACCTGTTGGACTTTCCAAATAATGAGGTTAAAAAGGGATTTCTGACCATGGTGGCAGCCAATTATTTCAAACCCAAAGAGTTTGAAGTTTCCAACTGGATTGTAGATGCCGTCATTTTACTTGAGGAAGG
>ERZ838839.1869-NODE-1869-length-18273-cov-3.553628_pt1 | contig 18273 bp, 14 predicted proteins | sample MGYA00519909_ERZ838839 | MGnify/ENA primary metagenome ERZ838839 (study PRJEB31850, sample SAMEA3708843) | human gut metagenome | biome: human gut; feature: human-associated habitat; material: faeces | place: China | collected 2014 ... | reverse complement strand
GATTTTGCCGATTTGGAATGCGTAGCATCGGCAAAATCCCGTTGCTGGGCACACGCGTGTGAACAGTAACGAAAATACAGAATAAAGAAACGGTTCTTATGATATACTGTAGCAATGAGATCAGACAGGAAGCAGTATGAATCGGAACCGGACGCATCACAGAGGAAGAACTGTCTTTTTGTGCGCCGCCATCTGCCTGTGCATGGCAGGATTGGCGGGGAGACTGTTCTTCCTTATGCTGTATAAAGCGGATTATTACAGCCAGATGGCGGAGGAGCTGCATCGGCGGGAGCGCAGTATCAAAGCGCCGCGCGGGCGGATCCTTGACCGGAACGGAACGGTGATCGCTGATAACCGGACTGTGTGTACTATCTCAGTGATTCATAATCAGGTAAAAGATCCGGAGACAGTTATCCGGGTTTTAAGCGAAGAACTGGGACTTCCGGAGGCGGAGGTGCGGAAAAAGACGGAAAAACGATCTTCCAGAGAGGTGATCAAGTCTAATGTAGAGAAAACGCGGGGCGATGCGATCCGGGCAAGGCGCCTGGAGGGGGTCAAGGTAGATGAGGACTATAAGCGATATTATCCATATGGACGTCTGGCATCGAAGGTACTGGGATTTACCGGGGGAGACAACCAGGGGATCATCGGTCTGGAAGTACAGTATGAGAAGTATTTAAAGGGCACGGATGGCAAGATCCTGACGCTCACGGACGCGGCGGGGATCGAGCTGGAAAATGAGGCGGAGGATCGCATCGAGCCGGAGGCAGGGCGGGATCTGCAGGCGAGTCTGGATGTCAATATCCAGATGTACGCGGAACAGGCGGCGTACCAGACGATGCAGAAAAAGAATGCGAACCGCGTCTCGATCATCGTGATGAACCCGAAGAACGGGGAAATCTATGCAATGGTAAATGCACCGGAGTTTTCATTGAATGAGCCGTTTGAGCTGGTGACAGATGGAAAAAACGAAGATTCAGAAACAGAAGAAGACATATCCTGGAAGAATGAAGTGCAGTCACACGCAGCATCAGCGCAAAATAAACAAGCTCTCCTCAATCAGATGTGGCGCAATCCCTGTTTAAATGATACATACGAACCGGGGTCTACATTCAAAATCGTGACTGCCGCTGCGGGACTGGAGGCGGGCGTGGTCAACCTGACTGATCAGTTTTCCTGCCCAGGATTCCGGATCGTGGAAGATCGGAAGATTCGGTGTCACAAGGTGGGCGGACACGGCGGGGAGACGTTTTTACAGGGAATGATGAATTCCTGCAATCCTGTTCTGATCGATGTCGGACAGCGGCTGGGACCGGAGCGGTACTATCAGTATTTTAAGCAGTTTGGTCTGCTGGGAAAGACTGGGATTGATCTGCCGGGTGAGGCGGGGACGATCATGCACCAGCCGGATCAGATCGGACCGGTGGAGCTGGCGACCGTCTCTTTTGGGCAGTCGTTTCAGATCACGCCGATCCAGCTCATTACAACGGCATCCTCCCTGATCAACGGAGGCACGCGCATCACACCGCACATCGGGATCCGTGCCGTGCGAGCAGATGGTCAGGCAGTCCACGTGTTTACCTATCCAAAAGGGGAGAGAATCTTATCGGAGCAGACGAGTGAGACGCTGCGTTATATTCTGGAACAGGTGGTGGCGGAGGGGAGTGGAAAAAACGCCCGGATCGAGGGCTACCGGATCGGCGGAAAGACGGCAACCTCGGAGAAACTTCCAAGGAGCCGGAAAAAATATATTTCCTCATTTTTAGGGTTTGCACCGGCGGACGATCCGCAGGTGATCGCGCTTATCACCATCGATGAACCGGAAGGAATCTACTATGGCGGGACGATTGCCGCCCCGGTGATCCGCGATCTGTTTGAGGTCATTTTGCCGTATCTGGGGGTGGAGAAAAGAGGTTGATTATTCCCCTAAAAAGACGTATACTATTGAAGTGTATAATTTGAGGAACTATCTCTGTATACATAGGAAGATAAGTTAGAGGTGTGACATGGTAAATGAAACAATACTGGCGGTTATCATCGCATTTGTGGTCAGCGCAGTGCTGTGCCCGATCGTGATACCGTTTCTCCACAGGTTGAAATTCGGACAGCAGGTGCGCGATGACGGGCCGCAGACGCATCTGAAAAAGCAGGGAACCCCGACGATGGGCGGTCTGGTAATTCTTTCCAGCATCATCATTACGTCCCTGCTATATATCCGGGATTATCCGAAGATCATTCCGGTGCTGTTTATGACCGTTGGATTCGGCGTGGTTGGATTTCTGGACGATTACATCAAGATCGTGATGAAACGTTCAGAGGGCTTAAATCCGATTCAGAAGCTGATCGGACAGTTTGTGATCACAGGTATTTTTGCCTATTATATTGTAACCTCACCGGACATCGGAACAGGGATGCTGATTCCATTTACCGGCAAGTATTTACAGCTTCCGGTCTGGCTGTTTGTACCGGCACTGTTCTTCATCATTCTGGGAACTGACAATGGCGTGAACTTCACAGATGGTCTGGACGGTCTGTGCACCAGTGTGACGATTCTGGTAGCAACGTTCTTTACGATCGTGGCGATCGGGGAGAACAGCGGCATTAGCCCGATTACCGGCGCAGTAGTTGGAAGTCTTCTGGGCTTTCTTCTGTTCAATGTCTATCCGGCGCGTGTGTTCATGGGCGATACCGGTTCACTGGCACTCGGCGGTTTTGTCGCTTCCAGTGCCTTTATGATGCAGATGCCGATCTTTATCGCGATCGTGGGTCTGATTTATCTGGTGGAAGTATTATCTGTTATTATTCAGGTAACCTATTTTAAGAAGACGGGCGGAAAGCGTTTTTTCAAGATGGCGCCGATCCATCATCATTTCGAGCTCTGCGGATGGTCTGAGACCAGGGTCGTAGGCGTATTTTCGATTATTACGGCAATCCTTTGCCTTATAGCATACTTAGGATTATAGGAGGAAGATTATGAGTCAGAAAGTATTAGTAGCAGGAACAGGTATCAGCGGTATTGCAGCTGCAAAGCTCCTTCTCTCAAAAGGCGGGGAGGTAGTGCTTTACGATGGCAATGAAAAACTGGATCAAGAGGAGCTGAAAAAGAAATTTGACGAAGGCGCGACGATCACGTTCGTCCTCGGAGAGCTGAAAAAGACGGATTTGTTAGGCGTGGAGCTGGCAATTTTAAGCCCAGGCATCCCGACCGATGCACCGTTTGTAGAGATGATTCGTGAAACCGGTATTCCGATCTGGGGCGAGATGCAGCTTGCATATCACTGTGCCAAAGGACGTATGGCAGCCATTACCGGCACGAACGGAAAGACAACAACGACTTCCCTGACCGGCGAGATCATGAAGTCATTCTATGACAGCGTATTTGTAGTTGGAAATATCGGTGAGCCGTTTGCATTCCACGCATTGGAGACAACGGATGAGACCGTAACCGTCGCAGAGGTATCGAGCTTCATGCTGGAGACCATGACTGATTTCCACCCGAATGTAAGCGCTATTTTAAATATTACCCCGGATCATCTGGATCGTCATAAGACGATGGAATGCTACATCGAGACGAAAGAGAGCATTACCAAGAACCAGAAAGAGGGCGATGTCTGCGTCCTGAACTATGAGGATCCGGTACTGCGTGAATTTGGTGAGACTTTAAAAGACATCAAGGTGGTATATTTTTCCAGTCTGCGTACCCTGAAACAAGGTTTCTACCTGAAAGAGGATGAGATTGTATACAACGACGGCGAGAAAGAGACCGTGATTGTCAATATCCACGATCTGAAGCTACTTGGCCGTCATAACCATGAAAATGTTATGGCAGCGGTTGCTATCAGTATGAACATGGGCGTTCCGCTGGAGAAGATCCAGAAGGTGATCAAGGAATTCAAGGCAGTTGAACACCGCATTGAGTTCGTAACCGAGCGTTTTGGTGTCAAATACTACAACGATTCCAAGGGAACCAACCCGGATGCAGCGATGCAGGCGATCAAGGCGATGCCGGGACCGACCTTATTAATCGCAGGCGGATATGATAAGCATTCCGAGTTTGACGAGTGGATCGAGAGCTTTGGCGGAAAGGTACGCTATCTGGTGCTGATCGGCCAGACCCGCGACAAGATTGCCGAGTGTGCAAAACGCCACGGCTTCAATGATATCATGTACGCGGAAGATCTGCAGGAGGCTGTACAGGTATGTGCATCCTACGCAAATCCGGGCGATAACGTCCTGCTTTCACCGGCATGTGCAAGCTGGGGGCAGTTCAAGAACTTTGAAGAGCGCGGACGCAAATTCAAAGAGTTTGTGAGAAATTTGTAATACCAAGGTTCAAAGGTCGGAAATCCGACGCAAGATTGCTTGCAGGAGGAATTGTGACTTTTGAGAATTGCGGAGTGCAAAGCACGCAGCAATTCGGTATTGGAAGAATAAAGGCTTAATGTATTTAAGGGGGCTGTCGCAGCCGGCATTTGTCTGCGGCAGCCCTGATTTGAAGGAAAAACTGCCGTTTACAGGCAGAATTTCGAAACTGTAACAACAAAAAGCAGGGGAGTGGAAGTATGCCGGAACCGGGAAAAATTAAAAAGAAAAAACCACATCGGTTTTATGATTACAGTCTGCTGTTTACCATCATTTTCCTGACGGTATTCGGACTGATCATGATTTACAGCGCGAGCTCCTATAAGGCGCAGCTTGATTACGGCAATCCGGGATATTTTATGCTTCGTCAGGCGGGCATCGCGGGTGTCAGCTTTGTTGCGATGTATATCGTCTCCAAGATAGATTATCACTGGTTTGCGCGGTTTGCGATGCTGGGATATATCGTTTCATACGTGACGCTGCTTCTGACGCGTTTTACACCTCTGGGCGTGGCATCGCATGGTAAGAAGCGCTGGCTGCGCCTGGGACCGCTCCAGTTCCAGCCGACCGAGATTGTCAAGATTTCCCTGATTCTGCTTCTGGCGGTTCTGATTGCCAATCTGGGCGTGCGGATCAACCAGCTGCGGGCAGTCGGATTTATCGTGGCGCTGTCGGCGCCGCTGGCACTTTTGGTTACGGCGAACAACTTAAGTTCTGGTATCATCATCTGCGGCATCGTGTTTGTGATGCTGTTTGTGGCGTGCAAGATCAAATGGCCGTTTTTCCTCTGCATCGGAGGCGGCGTCGGACTTCTGGCGGTCGCCCCCTATATAGGGCATCTGCTGGTAAAGCTCCATATCCTGAAGGATTATCAGCTGGGACGAATCAATGTCTGGGTCAACCCGGTGCAGTATGCACGTTCCGGCGGTTATCAGGTGCTCCAGGGTCTGTACGCGATCGGTTCCGGCGGTCTGTTTGGAAAGGGACTGGGCGAGAGTCTCCAGAAGCTCGGTTTCGTGCCAGAGGCGCAGAATGATATGATTTTTTCGATTATCTGTGAGGAATTAGGTCTGTTTGGCGCGATTTCGGTCATTCTGATTTTCATGTTTATGATTTACCGCTTCATGGTAATTGCTGGAAATGCACCGGATCTGATGGGTGCGATGATCGTGATCGGTGTGATGGCACACATCGCGATTCAGGTTATCTTAAATATCGCGGTTGTTACGAATACGATCCCGAACACGGGTGTTACGCTGCCGTTTATCAGTTACGGAGGTACGTCCGTCATGTTCCTGATGCTGGAGATGGGGATGGTGTTAAGCGTCTCGAACCAGATTAAGTTGGAGCAGTAGGAATATTTGGCGGAGTTACATATTTACTTCGGGAAATGTAGAAAATGAGAACCATTTTCTCTCGTTGGCATATAATAATACATAGATGCCGGTGGGAGGGGATTGTTTGGCTTTCATCGAGATTCACGGACCGTGCCGGATTCAGGGCGGACTCACGGTGCAGGGGTCGAAAAATGCAGTTTTGCCGATGATGGCGGCGTCAGTGTTAAACCGCGGAATTACCGTGCTTGAAAATGTCCCCAGAATACAGGATGTGTTCTGTATGATGGGGATTCTTGATTCTCTGGGATGCCGGTGTGCGTTGCACGGAAACCGTCTGGAAATCGATACTTCGAAGATGAATGGCTGGCGGATCGAGCAGAAAGCGATGGGGAAAATGCGCTCGTCCATTATGCTTTTGGGAGCGCTTCTGGGACGCTTTTGCGAGGCGGGTGTCTACAGCCCCGGCGGATGTATGATCGGAAAACGTCCAATCGACTGGCATTTGCGGGCACTCCGTGCGCTGGGCGCGGAAATACGGGAACCGGAGCCGGACGGCTTCCTGCATGCACAGACAACGGGACTTCGCGGGGCAGAGATTATTTTTCCGTTTCCGAGTGTCGGCGCGGTGGAAAATGCCCTGTTTGCCGCTGTGGCAGCGGTGGGGCGGACGGTTCTGCGGGGATGCGCGCGGGAACCGGAGATTGGACAGCTGTGCCATTTCCTAAATGGTATGGGGGCATCGATCCGGGGGATCGGGACGGATGCGCTGATCATAGAAGGCGGATTGCCGCTCCATGACAGCCGGTTTGTGATCGGCGGCGACCGGATCGTAGCCGGGACCTATCTTCTTGCCGCTGCGTCCTGTAGCGGTGAGGTGATCGTGGACGGCGTGCAGACACAGGAGCTGCGTGCATTGACCGGGGTGTTGGAGCATATGGGCGTTTCGCTTTATCAGGAACCGGAACTTATATATGTACACGGCGGACAGCGCCTGCGGGCGGTATCGGTGAAAACCGGACCGTATCCGGCGTTTCCGACCGATCTGCAGCCGTTTTTGATGGCGGCGCTGTCACGGGCAGATGGAACCAGTATGCTGCGGGAGACGGTATTTGAAAACCGGTTTGGCACAGCGGCGGAGCTTCAAAAAATGGGGGCGAACATCGAATGCAGCGGGAACATTGCCCGAATTGACGGAGTGGAAACCTTGCGGGGAGCTTTGGTGCGTGCCCGTGATCTGCGGGGCGGTGCAGCCCTGACGGTGGCAGCCCTGGGGGCGGACGGATGGACCAGAGTATCAGAATGTGAACATATTGAGCGGGGATATGAAGATATTTGTCGGGATTTGCGGGCATTAGGAGCAGAGATCCGGCGCCGGGAGGATGATGGAGATAGAGAAGATACAGATTGAAAAAAAAACAGAGGAAAAGGTATGGCGCCGCCGTGGAAAAAAACATATCTGGATCACGGCGGCAGCACTTCTTGTGGCGGCCGCGTTTTTTGTCGGTCTGTCGCTGCTTCAGATCAATACAATCCATGTCAGTGGAAACCGGCAATATACGGCAGAGCAGATAGAGGCGTCTATTTTCGATTCGCGGCTGAGCCGGAATCCGGTGTTCTGCTATCTGCAGTACCGCTTCCGGCCGCACAAGTCAATTCCGTTCGTGCAGGATTACAAGCTGGTGTTCCGCAGCCCGTCGGACGTGGAGGTGATCGTCTACGAGAAGAGTGTGGTTGGTTACGTTTCCTACATGAACAGCCGGATGTATTTTGACAAGGACGGCATCATTGTGGAGAGCACAAGCGAGACATTGCCGGGTGTGCCGAAGATTGCCGGACTTTCCTTTGGACATATCGTGCTGCATCAGCCGCTGCCGGTCGAGGATATCAGCGTTTTCAACGAGATTCTGAACCTGACGCAGGTGCTGTCGGTCAACGAGGTTGCGGTGGACGAGATCCGTTTTAATAAGGAAAAGGAAGCGACGCTTCAAATCAGGAGCTTGAAGGTTGAGCTGGGAAGCAACAGTGAGATGAACGGGAAACTTTCGGAGCTGACGGATATTCTGCGGGATTATCCGGATCTGTCCGGAACCCTCTATCTGGACAGCTACGATGAATCGAATGCAAATCCGATGTACCGGTTTGATAAAAACTAGGAAGAATCGGCAAAATCCGTTACTGGCACGTATGCGTGAACAGTAACATTGTGACTGGTTTATTGAAAATTTATAAAAGAAACGATTGATTTTTTGCTGAAAATCAAATATAGTATTAGGTAGGCTAGATTTAAAAGACCCTAATTTTAGTATAAAGATGATAAAACCGGAACAGATGGGAAAATGAAGGAGGAAGTATCTTGTTAGAGATAAAGATAAATGAAGCAGAGAACTCTGCCAGAATTATAGTAGTAGGTGTCGGCGGAGCCGGTAACAACGCTGTCAACCGTATGATCGATGAAGATATTGCCGGTGTAGAATTTATCGGTATCAATACAGATAAGCAGGCACTGCAGTTCTGCAAGGCGTCCACAGCTATGCAGATTGGTGAGAAGCTGACCAAGGGACTTGGTGCAGGCGCAAAGCCGGAGATCGGTGAGAAAGCAGCTGAGGAAAGCCAGGAAGAACTGGCACAGGCTCTCAAGGGTGCAGATATGGTATTCGTTACCGCAGGTATGGGCGGCGGTACCGGTACAGGTGCAGCTCCGGTTATTGCACGTATCGCAAAAGATATGGGCATCCTGACGGTCGGCGTTGTCACAAAGCCGTTCCGTTTCGAGGCAAAGACCCGTATGAGCAACGCGCTCAATGGTATCGAAAAACTGAAAGCAGCTGTCGATACTCTGATCGTTATCCCGAATGATAAACTTCTTGAGATCGTAGACCGCCGTACCACGATGCCGGATGCACTGAAGAAAGCAGATGAGGTTCTTCAGCAGGCAGTACAGGGTATTACCGACCTGATCAATGTTCCGGGTCTTATCAATCTTGACTTTGCAGATGTTCAGACCGTTATGGTGGACAAGGGTATCGCTCATATCGGTATCGGTCATGCGAAGGGTGATGACAAAGCACTTGAGGCTGTTAAGCAGGCTGTATCCAGCCCGCTGCTTGAGACAACCATCGAGGGTGCAAGCCACGTTATCATCAATATTTCCGGCGATATCAGCCTGATCGAGGCAAATGACGCAGCCAGTTATGTACAGGAGCTTGCAGGCGACGATGCCAATATCATCTTCGGTGCGATGTACGATGAGAATGCACAGGATGAGGCGACGATCACTGTTATTGCGACTGGACTGGATTCCCACGGTGTGAACACACCGGTCGCAAAAGCGATGACTGAGTTCAAGACTCCGTTCAAGGCAAAGACGACTGGCAATACATACGCTCAGCCGGCAGCACAGACTGCAGCGGCAGCGCAGCCGACCTACAAGGCACCGACCTTCCGTGCACCATCTGCAGCAGCACCGGCACAGCCAGTCGCTCCGAAGGAAGCACCGCAGTCGGCACCGGCACAGCCGTTCCGCCCGATGCGCCAGGAAACACAGATCAATATTCCGGATTTTCTGAGAAATAAGAAATAATATAAGAGTGAGAGATGAGCTGCTCTTGCTTTAGTAAAAATACAAAATATATACAGAAGCAGTTGCTTTTGGAAGAGACACGCATTAGAAGTGAAAATTTCTGATGCGTGTTTTTTTGTGTAATAGGAAATTCCTTGGAATCCCCTATTACACAAAAAGTACTAACGTGCCAAGGCACATTCTTTTTTATCGTCGATTCAGACCTTCGACTTATGTCGAATCTATTCAAATTTTACGTTTTCCCCCCGATTTTTGGCGATCAAAACAGGCGTTTTGCGCCCTCGGTTTGACAAATTTTGCGGAACTTTTTTCTTATAATATCCCGTGTCGGACAGAAAGGTGGGAAGAGACAGTGACCTATCGTGTGTATGCGGATGTCATCCTGCTGCAAAATCTGGCAGCGGATTTCCTGCTTCTGTCGGTGGTGAAGAATTGCCTGCGTCTGCCGGAACGCCGGTATGGGCGGTTGGCAGGGAGTATTCTGGGAGCCGTGTATGCGTTAGGAATGGTGTTAGCTCCGGTTCCGCTGGGATATGCCGGGCGGATGCTCCTAAGCGCCACGATGAGCGTGCTGATGGTATGGACGGCATTTTCCATCCGTAGGAAGTCGGAGGCGGCAGAAGCTGCGATCGGGCTTTACATAGCATCTATGCTGGCGGCTGGCTGCATGGAACTGGTTCAGCCGCTTGGAATACGGGTGAATCTTCTGTTCTGGCTGTTTACCGCGGGGGGCAGTTTTCTGATTCCATCTGCGGTGTGGCGGTTTGGTATGCAGCGGTGTATGAAGCTGGAACACCAGTACGCGGTAACGCTTTTTAACAAAGGCAGGGAGCGGCATGTGCAGGCGATTCTCGACACAGGCAACCATCTGACGATGCCGCTTTCGGGGCGTCCGGTGCAGGTGCTGGATGCGTGTGCGGCAGAGAGATTTTTTTCCTGGGAGGACGGTGTCCAATACATCCCATTTCGGAGTGTCGGAAAGGGCGGCGGCGTGATTCCGGCATATCAGGCGGAGCGGATGGAAGTGTCCGGTCAGGGCGGTATGCGGGTGATTGAGAAGCCGTGGATTGCCATTTCACAGGAGGCGCTGTCGCAGAAGGGCGAGTATCAGATGCTGCTCAATGAAAAATATTGGTTGTGAAGAAAAACAGCCGTTATGGTCTGAACCATAGCGAACAACATAAGGGGGAAAAGCGTATGTTTATAAAAGTTTCAGTTCCAGGTCAGTTTCGTTTAAAAATGATGCCGTCGTTCCGGTCATTTCTGATGCACCGGGACGGGGAAGTTCATTATATCGGGGGAACCGATATCCTTCCGGCACCGTTTGACAGTGTGCGGGAGGCGGAGGTTTTAAGAAAATTTGGAACCAGTGAGGATAAAGAGGCGCGTTCGGCGCTGATCGAACACAACCTGCGCCTGGTGGTCTACATAGCAAGAAAGTTTGACAACACCAGCGTGGGCGTGGAAGATCTGATTTCGATCGGGACGATCGGTCTCATCAAGGCGATCAACACGTTTGACGTGGATAAAAATATTAAGCTGGCGACCTATGCATCCCGTTGTATTGAAAATGAGATTCTGATGTATCTCCGGAGAAATAATAAGACGAAGCTCGAGGTTTCGATCGATGAGCCGTTGAATGTGGACTGGGATGGAAATGAATTGCTTCTGTCGGATATTTTGGGAACGGATGAGGATATTATTTACCGGGATCTGGAGGATGAGACAGAGCGGAAACTGTTGAATGCGGCGATCAACCGCCTGAATCCGCGGGAACAGAAAATCGTGAAGCTGCGCTTTGGTCTGGGGAGAGAGCAGGAAGATGAAATGACCCAGAAGGAGGTTGCCGACCTTCTGGGTATCTCGCAGTCATACATATCGAGGCTGGAAAAGAAGATTATGAAACGCCTCAAGAAAGAAATTTCGCAGCAATGCGGTCTATACACCAGCCGATAAGTGCTGGAAGAAACAGACCGATCAGGATGTAAAACGGACCCATTTCATAGCGGAAGGAGACCGGGAAGTTGGAAAGCGTTTCCGGTATTTCCTTCAAAATGAAGCGGGCATAGGCAAAATCGATCAGCTTGAACAGCGTGAAGTGAATCGCCATAATGTCAAAGGAATGGCGTCCTAAAAAGGCAAGGACCTTTGCCAGCGGTCTGATGCGCTCGGACAGGTCGGAGAGCGAAAGGACGAAGTAAATTCCAATGATGGAGATCGGATAAAATAAGACGCCCGGAATGTGCATGCTTGCCAGATCGATGAAAATGTGAAGCTTTGTGTTCGTCAGGTGCAGAAGCAGGGCGCTTATCAGGCAGCCGTACCAGACTGTATAGTGGCGGAAATTGGAGAAAAACTGCTGCATCAGCCAGGCGATGAGATAGACCGGAACAACGAGCAGCGCCGCCTGCAGATTGTAAGGGAGCGGGCAGCTTCTCATATTTAAGAAGACACCGGCAAGGCCAATCAGGATGCATGCAAATGCACATACGGGAAGCTTGACATTATCTTTCCGGGTGAAGCGGGCAGCTGCGCGTCCAAACCAGACGCATCCGGCAAAGAGTCCGGAGGACACCAGCCAGACCGGCAGAAACCAGAGGGCACCCTGAACCTGTTCCGGGGAGTTGAAGGAAAGACTGCTCATCCATGCCGTAAGCATTCTGGTATGGTTGTAAAGTTCCTGTCCCGCATAGAGCCTGTGCGTTACAAAAAAGTTGTGAAGCAGGACAAAAAACAGCGTGTAGAACATATACCTGGGCCATGCACCGGCGAGACGGGAGCCGAAGTAGAGAAACGGCGTATCCCCGTATTTCGTTTCATTATAAAAATAGCCTGTGATAAAGAAGAACAGCGCCAGGTGGAACAGATAGACAAACGCACCGGCGAAATATCCGGTATGCCCCAGCACGATCGCAATAATGCCCCATCCCTTTACGATATCCCAGTAGAGGGAACGGGCTTTTTTTTGTGTGTTCATGAATGGATCTCCTTGTGGTTGAATTCTATTTTCTATAAATAATATTGATCGTAAAATCCCTGAAAATATATTTTACTATGGAACGGCAGAAAAGGCAAGAAATTGGAATGAGTGAAAACGGTTCTCATTTGTCCGGGTATAAATGAGCTTTGAATTGTCCATTCTAATGTATAGGTGACAAAACAAAAATCAAAACGATTCAACTATTTGCGTTGATCGTCCATCATACGGAGGGAATGGAAATGCCGGTCTATAAAGTGGAAATCTGCGGGGTCAATACATCCAAGCTGCCTCTTTTAAGTAATGAGGAGAAAGAAGAACTGTTTCGCCGGATTCTAAAGGGCGATCGGGAGGCAAGAGAACAGTATATCAAGGGGAATCTGCGGCTGGTGCTCAGTGTAATACAGCGCTTTTCGGGCAGCCGGGAAAATGTGGACGATCTGTTCCAGATTGGCTGTATCGGCCTCATCAAGGCGATTGATAATTTTGATATTACCCAGAATGTTCGTTTTTCGACGTACGCGGTTCCGATGATTCTGGGGGAGGTGAAACGGTATTTGAGGGATAACAATTCAATCCGGGTCAGCCGGTCGCTCCGCGATACGGCATACAAAGCGATCTATACCCGTGAAAATCTGCTGAAAAAGCAGTCAAAGGAGCCGACACTCTGCGAGATTGCCAAAGAATTGGGAGTCAGCAAAGAGGAGATTGCGTATGCGCTCGATGCTATCCAGAGCCCGGTCAGCCTGTACGAACCGGTCTATACGGACGGCGGTGATCCGCTCTACGTGATGGATCAGCTCAGTGACAAGAAAAATTCAGAGGAACATTGGGTCGAGGATCTGTCGCTGGGGGAGGCGATGCAGCGCCTGCCGGACCGGGAACGCCGCATTATTGATATGCGCTTTTTTGAGGGAAAGACCCAGACAGAGGTTGCCGAAGAAATCCATATTTCGCAGGCGCAGGTGTCACGGCTGGAGAAGAGTGCGTTAAAAAGCATGAAGCATTATTTGAGCTGAATGTTGATAGGGATTGTGTTATAGGGATTGTGTGAGATTCTTCTGATTGATTGTTTGGCGGCTCTGTGTTAAAATATAGAGGATATAGTCTGCAAAAAGAATCTGAAAATCAAGCAGATGACTGTTATCTGAACTGGGGTTGAGCGGAGTATTCCATCTGATATAGTGATAAAGGCAGCTTGGCGATGCGACACTCAGGCAGTCATGGACAGCAGACAGAGTAGAAAAGACAGGCGCAGGCGGATTGAGCCCCGCGCATGATAAAATGTACTCTCGGAGTCTTTTCTGCACTTGCTTTTGTGGCTGATTTTCCGCCAGCCGCACCCGAATTTCATCAACGTACGCACCGCGTACGCCTCAGAAATTTGAGCACAGCTGACAAAAAATCATCTCACAAAATCAAGCACAGAAAGATTCCGAGAGTACATTAAAAAGAGCCGGAGGAATTCAAATGGAGAAATTACGTGAACTGATGAAAGAACATCAGGATAAAGCAGATAAAAAAGTGATGGGAGAGGTTCTGGAGCTGCTTCAGAGAGAGCCGGGACTGTTTGTTGTGACTGTCCATGCGACGAAAAACTTCTTCCTGGGTGCAGAGAACGGCAAGGCGGCTGCTTTCCTTTACACCAGCCGCGAGTATGCAGATGAGTTCGTGAAAGGGCTGGAGATGGTCGGCGTAGAGACGAAGGTACTGGAGATCCGCCCATTACAGCGTATTTCCTTTTTCAACGACCTCTACCGCAGCGGTTTTGAGGCAGTTGTGATCGACAAGGGACAGGAAAATCATATGTCCATGTCGCTGTTCAGCATCATCGAGAAACCAAAGGATACATCCGAGATCGTGATGAACCCGTCCCTGGTCCGTTCTGCAAATCAGTTCTATCAGGCACTGGTACAGCACCAGGCATTCCCACAGATGCAGGATCTGATGTGCAAAGAGCTTTACGGTGCGCGTCTGCTGGTTCCGGTTGCTGACCCGCAGAAGACGACGGCAGTGCCGGTTCTGACCACTGGAAAGGGTGTACGCTATTACCCGGCATTTACGGATTTAGTAGAATTTGGCAAATTTGACCGTAAACATCAGTTTGGAGCAATGGAAGTCCGCTTCCGCGATCTGAAAAAATATCTGGATTACGTGAATGGAATCGTGGTAAATCCGTTTGGATTTGCACTCCGTCTGGACGGCGAGAAGCTGGATCGGATTGAGAAAGAGAATATGAAGCTGAAGGTTGTAAAATAAATGCTGCTGTGACCGTGACCGGTAATGAATAGATGTCAGCATAATAAACTGTGGTGAAAAGGCTGTCTCCCATCAGAATGTATCATATAGATACATCTGCCGAGAGACAGCCTTTTTGATTATTCGGTTCTCCTGTTTTTTTCATATAAATGTAGTAATCCCTTCATCAACAGCGCCCCATCATACGTGATCGTATGCGAACAGAGCGGCAGGACAATCTTGGAGATGCCGCCGGTGGCGATGATGGAAGTTTTCTCTCCGAGTTCTTCCTCGATGCGATCCAGCATACCGTCGATCATCGCGGCATTGCCAAATATGACGCCGCTTCTCATGCAGTCTATGGTATTTTTGCCAATGACACGGCGCGGCGTATCGAGGCTGATGCGCGGCAGCTGGGCAGTGCTGGCGCTCATGCTGTCGAGGGAAACGCGAAGTCCCGGCAGGATCGCGCCGCCGACATAGCGTCCGTTTTTGTCGATGACAGACATGGTCGTAGCGGTTCCCATTTCGATGATGATGATTGGCGGTTCATGCTCTGCAAGGGCACCGACTGCGTTTACGATCATATCGCTGCCGACGGATTTCGGGTTGTCCATCAGGATGTTTAAGCCGGTTTTCATGCCGGAACCGACCAGCATTGCGTTTAGTCCCGTTATTTTACGGATGGCGGCAAGAATCGTCCGGTTAAGCGGCGGAACGACCGAGGAGACGATCGCACCATCAAGCTGATCTGGGGCGATATGGTAAATTTCAAGAATACTTTTCAGCGCCACGGCATATTCCAGATTCGGTTTTCCGATGGTGGTCGTGATGCGTTCTACAAAATACGTTTTTTTTGCGTCGATCACGCCGATAATAATGTTGGTGTTTCCAACGTCGATAGCTAGAATCATAAAATAACTCCTTTATATCTCCTGCATCTCTACAATAATCAACATCTCTTATAAAATGTTGATTGTATAGTTATCGCAACGGTTTCATATGTTCAACTGTTACTATTTATTATATATCCACGTTAATAGTATGATTATATGTTTTTTAAAGAAAAGGATCAAGAAGAAGATGAAAAATGTTTTTAAGATCTGTTACCGATCGCGCGTGAGTGAACCGTAACTTGGACTTGCGTATTCGTTTAAAATAATATAGAATAAATACGTTTAGACAAAGTTAAAGAATGGTAGTAAGTTTGGAGGAAGATTTTTTTGGAAAATATAGCGGAGCAGATCAAAAAACGGCGTACATTCGCCATTATTTCCCACCCGGATGCTGGTAAGACAACCCTGACGGAGAAGTTTCTTCTCTACGGAGGCGCGATCAACCTGGCTGGTACGGTCAAGGGAAGAAAAGCGGCCAAGCACGCGGTTTCTGACTGGATGGAGATAGAGAAGGAGAGAGGTATTTCGGTTACCTCTTCCGTATTACAGTTTAATTATGAGGGATTCTGCATCAATATCCTGGATACACCAGGACATCAGGATTTCTCGGAGGATACCTACCGTACTCTGATGGCAGCCGATTCGGCGGTCATGGTCATCGATGGTTCTAAGGGTGTCGAGGCGCAGACGATCAAGCTTTTCAAGGTTTGCGTTATGCGCCACATCCCGATTTTTACCTTTATCAACAAGATGGACCGCGAGGCGCGCGATCCGTTTGAGTTGATGGATGAGATCGAGAGCGTGCTTGGCATCCGTACCTGTCCGGTCAACTGGCCGATCGGCTGCGGTAAGAATTTTAAGGGCGTGTATGACCGTGCCACAAAGAAGATCACAACTTTCACAGCAGCAATGGGCGGACAGAAGGAGGTCGCATCTCAGGAGTTCTCGTTAGAGGGCGATGAGGTTAACTCCATCATCGGTCCAGACTACCATCGGCAGCTGATGGATGATATCGAGCTTCTGGACGGCGCATGCGATGAGCTGGATATGGAGCGTGTCAGCCGCGGAAATTTATCCCCGGTATTCTTTGGTTCGGCGCTGACAAACTTTGGTGTAGAGACATTCCTGGAGCATTTCCTGAAAATGACAACCTCGCCGCTGCCGAGAAATACGACAACCGGCATGGTGGATCCGTTCTCTCCGAATTTCAGCGCGTTTGTCTTCAAGATTCAGGCAAATATGAACAAGGCGCACCGCGACCGTATCGCATTTATGCGTATCTGTTCCGGCAAATTTGAGGCAGGCATGGAAGTAACGCATGTGCAGGGCGGACGCAAGATCCGTCTCTCCCAGCCACAGCAGATGATGGCGCAGGATCGAAAGATCGTCGAGGAGGCATATGCGGGCGATATCATCGGTGTATTCGATCCGGGTATCTTCTCGATCGGTGATACACTTTGTACAGGTGAAAAGGTAGAATTTGAAGGCATTCCTACGTTCGCACCGGAACATTTTGCACGCGTGCGCCAGATGGACACGATGAAGCGCAAGCAGTTCATCAAGGGCATCAGCCAGATCGCCCAGGAAGGTGCGATCCAGATCTTCCAGGAGTTCAACACAGGTATGGAAGAGATCATCGTCGGCGTAGTCGGCGTCCTCCAGTTCGAGGTACTGACCTACCGTCTGGAAAATGAGTACAATGTAGAAGTCAAGCTGGAAAAACTTCCATACGAGTACATCCGCTGGGTAGAAAACGCTGACGAGATCGACGTTGCCAAGATTCAGGGAACTTCGGATATGAAGCGGATCAAAGACCTCAAAGACAATCCACTGCTTCTGTTTGTCAACAGCTGGAGTGTGGGAATGGTGGAAGAGCGGAATCCGAAGCTTAAGTTAAGCGAGTTTGGGCGTAACTAAAGCCATGCAGCGGAAAGCACTGTTTCAGCGAATGGAAAATTTATTTTTCAGGCGCTGAAAGGGGGATTTCTGCTATACGGCGCAGCCGGACAGGGGTGTGAAACCGCAGGTTTTGCACCTCTGGGCATGGTAAAACAAGAGAGAGTCCCTATCGCACCCCTGGGCATGGTAAAACAAGAGAGAGTCCCTATCGCACCCCTGGGCATGGCGAAATAAGAGAGAGTCCCCATCGCCCCCCCCTGGGCATGGTGAAAATATAGAAAAAATCAGAAAAGGAGACATTTCATATGAGCAGAGTAGATGTAGTACGTGCAGCCATGGTAGAAGCCATGAAAGCAAAAGACAAAGCAAGAAAAGATTCCTTATCCATGCTGTTATCCGCACTGAAAAATGCGGAGATCGACAAGCGTTCCCCGCTGACTGAGGAAGAGGCGGACGCAGTTGTAAAGAAAGAGATCAAGCAGACGAAGGAGACTCTGGAACTGGCTCCGGCAGATCGTGCGGATATCCGCGAGGAGGCACAGGCACGTCTGGCAGTTTATCAGGAATTTGCACCGGAGGATTTGACCGAAGAGCAGATCGCAGAGGTGATCAAAAGTGTTCTGGCAGAGCTTGACATTGAAAATCCGGCACCGTCTGACAAGGGCAAAATCATGAAAACCCTGATGCCGAAGGTAAAGGGCAAGGCAGACGGAAAGGTAGTGAACCAGGGCACCAGGGATGAAATCATGCCCCAGATCATGGGCACTGCGTCCGCAGTGGACGCCTGCAGTAAATTTTATGAGACAGCGCAGTGAGGGGAGGAGTGAGCGATATGGCAGACAGCATCCAGGAGAGAATATTAGAGGAAGTGGCCGACCTTCACGGTGTTCCGGCAGGGGCCTATAATATAAGGGCCAACGGCCAGACAGCCGGCCGCAATACCACGGCCAACATAGACATTGTAACAAAGACGGATAAGCCGGG
>ERZ838839.1857-NODE-1857-length-18356-cov-19.321895_pt1 | contig 18356 bp, 14 predicted proteins | sample MGYA00519909_ERZ838839 | MGnify/ENA primary metagenome ERZ838839 (study PRJEB31850, sample SAMEA3708843) | human gut metagenome | biome: human gut; feature: human-associated habitat; material: faeces | place: China | collected 2014 ... | reverse complement strand
AACTGTAATTCAATTATTTCAAAGAACTATTTGTGATCTTTAGTGGACAGTAATGCCAATTCATCCAAAATAAATTTATAAACTTCCTGCTCACTCTTTTGAGGGAACGATAACATCGGAGTTTCTATTTCATCTGTAACAATTGCAATTCTACCAAACTGCTCTACCAATAAATAGTAATAATAGGCACGTAGGAAACGAAGCTCAGCCACCCGCTGTTTCCTTACATTCTCCGATAAACCTACAACAGATTCAGACTTTGATATAGCAGTATTGCAAGTTTGGATTGCATAATACACATTGGAATAAAAATTACCCACAAACTCATTATCAGCCTTTAAAGAGCCATATTCATTCAACTCCCTACTATACACATCACGATTCCCATAACTTCCACTTATTAATTCACTTTCCCCACGAGTATATATGTCTACCCCAAGGCAAAACAGCCACGGTTCATTTTTCCACACAGTCCGCAATGAAGCATAAGCAGCATTAACCAAACTTTCAAAACCATCCTTTTCAACAAAATACTCTTGTGCATTTATATTACTTCGATTTTCTTCTTCCAGAAAATCAGCACAAGACGACATTCCTAATGAAAGACAAATACAAGCAGTATATAATTTTATCAGTCTCATATTTCAATCGTTTTTAATTATTAAAATTCTATTTTGGTACCAATCAGATACGTTGTATAACCGGTAACAGTACCCCAAGTATTTTGAGTAGCCCATTCCGGATCAAATCCTTTATAAGAAGAAAAAGTAAAAGGATTATTAGTGGTAAAATACAAACGAGCATTTTTTATACCAATCTTCTTTGTCCATTCTTTAGGAATATTCCAACCCAAAGTTATACTTCCGACTCGTACAAAAGAAACATCAATATAACGCATTGTATCATAATACTTCCCTTTATTACCAGGTTGTGGGAATTCATTGGACGGATTGTTTTCAGTCCAGTAATCTACATCCAACTGATTGTAATTACCTTCAAAAGTCATGAAAGACGACATAAAGGCATCCTGTACCTGAGCGCCTTGCTGAGTATAAAGATAAACAGACAAATCAAAATCCTTATAACGGAATGTACTGGTTATACTTCCAATCCATTTCGGAGAGCGTTGCCCCAATATCTGCTTGTCATCCGCATCAATGACTTTATTACCGTCTATATCACGCACCTTTACCTGACCCGGTTTCTGACCATACACAGCAGCTTGCTCAGCCTCATCAGTCTGCCATATACCATCAAATACATAATCATAATTCACATCTATTGGTTCGCCTATAAACCATTTATTGGTGACATCATCCTTCTTTCCTCCATAAAGTTCAATAAGCTCGTTATGATTTTTACTAAATGTAAAGCCTGTTTCCCAAGTAAAATCTTTAGTCTGCACATTCATCGTATTCAATTGAAGCTCAACACCCACGTTACGCACATGTCCGATGTTATCCCATATTGAAGTCCATCCACTTGTACTTGGCAACTTACGTTCCATAATCAGGTCTTTGGCATCTCGTCTGTACACATCAATCGCTCCGTTTATGCGGCTATTGAAGAAACCGAAATCCAATCCCACATTTATTTCATTGGTTTTTTCCCAAGAAAGCTCCCGATTGGCCAGCCTGTCCTTATAATAAGCCGGGACGGTAAGCCCACCGAAATCATAATTTTTCAGAGAAATACCTGATTGTGTGCCATAGATATCTACCGCATCATTACCTGTCGTACCATAACTTACACGAAGCTTCAAATTACTAAGCTGTTCAAAGCCATTCAGAAAATCTTCTTCAGACACACGCCAAGCCAATGCAGCAGAAGGGAAGAACGCCCACTGGTTTCCTGCTGCCAAACGGGAAGAACCATCATAACGGCCAGACAAAGTCAACAAATAACGCTCATTAAACGAATATTGCACACGACCTAAGAAAGAAGCCAATGTGCGTTTCTCAAAATCCGTAGTTGATTTCGTGGCATTACTTAAACCAGAAGCTCCTAAATTATACCACAAACTGTTGTAAGAAAACCCTTTGGCACTTTGATTCGAATATTCCCATTCCTCCATTTGGATACTCTGCACGAAACTTAAATTCAAATGATGTAATCCAAATAGTTTATCATACGTCACCTGATTGTCCCACACATACGACCAATACAAAGTTTGATTATAATCAGCAGTTGTACTTTCAGCTTTACCTGTAGAATTCTTCGAATCAGGCCCTATATAAACTCCTTCTCTTTTATAAATCATCTGTGGGGCAAACTGGCTTCTAAACGTCAATCCCTCTATCGGTTTCATCTGTAGATAAATATTTCCAAAGACACGGAAGCGCTTATTCTGTCGCTGCTCACCATCTTCCCCTGATTCTAAAAGAGGATTACTAACTACATCATTACGATAAACATGGTAAACCAGATTTCCCTCCTCATCATAAGGATATGCTACTCCAGGCAAACGATAGGCAGAACGTAATGCTTCATAGCTTCCTATATTCTGCACACTATGAGTAAAATATAAGCTTCCTCCAGCCTCCCATATCTTAGAGAATTTATGGTTTACATTCAAATGCATGTTATAACGGTCAAAATTCTGATTGGGAATCGTACCCTCTTCGTGTAACTGTCCCAAGCCAATAGAAAAAGTACCGTCCGCATTACCACCTGAAGCTGTAATCGTATTACTGTACTGCTGTCCATTGCAAAGAATAAGATCAACCCAATCTGTATAAGTACCATTATCTATACGTTCCCATTCTTCTGGAGTAAAAAATTCAGCATTGGAACGATCAGTACTTTTACCTTGTGCCTGAAACATTTCAGTACGGAACTTTATATACTCATCCATATTCATCATATCGGGTAAATTACTTGCTTTACGAATACCCCAATAACCATCATAATTGATACTGACTTTACCCTCTTTTCCTCGCTTTGTAGTTACAATTATTACTCCATTCGCACCACGACTTCCATAAATAGCTGTAGCTGAAGCATCCTTTAATACGTCTATTTTTTCAATATCTGCCGGGTTTATATCACTTGCATCCGAATTAGTCGGAATTCCATCTATCACCCACAAAGGAGCATTGCTATTATTTATAGAACTAAGACCACGAACTACAATATTATAACTTCCTCCAGGACGAGCCGCATTTCTTGTAATGTTCACACCCGATATTTTACCTTGCATCGCATCAATGGCATTGGTCTGTGAGGCTGCAGTCAGACTTTCCGCATCCAATGACGAGACAGAACCCGTCACATCGCTTCGCTTTACACTACCATATCCCACCACAACGACTTCATCCATTACCTCTGTATCTTCCTTCAATGTAACAGCTAATGCCCCCTGCTTAATTTGAGAGGCAGCAAATTCCTGACTCTTATAGCCAATATAACTAACAGCCAGTGTTCCACTTTCAGAAAGCTCCAGTGTATAATTTCCATCAAAATCGGTCACAGTACCATTAGTAGTTCCCTTTTCAACTACTGTGGCTCCAATAATCGGCTCCCCATTAGCATCCTTTACTGTTCCTGTTACCTTTTTTCTTTTTCCTGAAGTAACCTGCTGCTGGTTTCCTTTTTTGATTACAATATTTTTACCTTGAATTTCATACGATACATTCTGCCCTTTCAAAATCTGAGCAACCGCATCCTTTAACTGGCTGGCATTAATTGAAACCGTACGGTCTGTATCCACATCACCAGCTATATATACGAAAGAATAACCACTCTTGGTTTGAAGTTCTGTCATCGCCTTCTTCACCGATACATTGCTCATTTTCAATGACATACTCTGTGAGTATATGCTTAGATTAAGGCATAGCAAAGTCCCGGCCATTAACATGGCTTTTTTTCTGTAATTCATAAACCTAAGATTTTAAGATTAAAAACTGTTGATAAAAGGCGTTTTACAAGGAATGTTTTATTACTTTTGCTGTATTCCTTAGAAAACATCTTAAAAACTAAAAAGTTAGAAAGAACTAAGGTATTTGCCGGAGGAACTTCCCCTTCTTCCGGCTTTTTTATGTTCTTCCACTAAAAAGCTAAATCAGGTATCCACTTTTTGCATAACATGAAGATTTTAGTGTGTTTAACAATCGGTTAATATAAGGTTATTTCCCGGTTTTTCTGCGTATAGCGTACTTTTCCGGTTTTCTCCAATGCTTCCAAAATATCTTTAATGCCTTGTTCACCGCGAGAAAAATTTCCATAAAAACAGAAGTCCCGAAGAGAATCTGTAGCAAAAGTGATATGTACATCGTAACTGCGTTCCAATATCTTTACAACCTCCGGCAACGGCAATTCATCAAAGAACAACTTGCCGGAAGTCCATTCCAATACATTCTTTACTTCTTTAGTTTCCTTTTTCATGTGGCCTTCCGCCTTATCCAGCGTAACTTGTTCATTCGGAAGCAGAATCATCTCTGCTTCTGCCCGCAGACGATTATCCAGCGCCACTTTTCCTTCCAGCAAAGACACTACTGCTTCTTCATCGTTCGGATAGTCGCGAAAATTAAACTTGGTACCTAATACCCTGACCGACAAGGAAGGAGTCTGTACATGAAAAGGAAGTTTCTCATTACGCTCTACCTCGAAATATCCTTCTCCACTTAATTCCACCTCACGGTTGTCTACTCCAAAATCCTGCGGATAGACCAGACGGGAACCGGCATTCAACACTACCAGTGTACCATCGGGCAAACGGAGGCGTGTCTGTGCACCGAGAGGAGCTTCTACTTCTACCTGGGTCAACGCATTTTGCAGGTTGCTTTCTCCCTGACGATAAGAGAAGAAGGAAATAAGGCCCACCACCAACACTGCGGCCGCATATTTATAGATTGTTTTCCAATCTATGCCTTTCTTGGATTGCTTCTGAGCCGTACTTGCAGCCACCCGTTTCCGGAAGGTTTCAAAAGCGCGGTCAGCATCGTAACGCGTACGTTCTTCCTCCTGTACGGCAGAAAACCAGATTTCCTGCTGCTGCATGAAATAACGTCGGTTTTCTTCAGAACTGGCAATCCATGCGTCCAGTTCTTCGCGTGCTTCCTTGCTCAGACCTTTACTCAGAAAAGCGGCAATCAGTTCGTCTATATGTGAATTTCTTTCTTCCATTTTCAGGGTTTCTATAAGTGAGACGAAATTTTCGCCTGAGCGGGTAGGCGAAAAACGTAATTTTTTTACTTGAAAGTCGAAAAAAATAAAATCAGGATAATCAAATATTTCCCGAGTTCTGAATGAAGTGATGATAATGCACTCTTTATGTGATACTTAACCGTATTAACAGAAATATTCAGCTCTGTAGCGATTTCTTCATATTTTTTCCCTTCGAAACGACTTTTGATAAAAACTTTCCGGCAGACTTCCGGCAAATTCCGGATGGCATGATGAATTTCTTCTTCCAGTTCATGTTCCAGCAAACTTCCCAGAGGATAATCGTCAGAGAGCAGATAACGCATTTCTCCTTCTTCAGGTATAGAAGAAAAAGCCACTTCCGTACGCTCCTTCTTGGAGGACAGGTAATCCATGCAGTGATTCCGCACGGCACGCACTAAGTAACTGCGCAAGGAAACTTGAATGTCGAGTGTCTCATGTACTTCCCACAGATGAAAAACGACATCTCCCACCAGCGTTTCAGCCAAAAAATCATCTCCCACATATTCACGCGCTATATGACACAACAAGGCATAATGATGACGGTAGAGGTACTTATAAGCCTCTTCATTTCCTCGTTTCAGTTGCTCTATGATAATTCGTTCCGTAATTTCCATCTGTATGTTGTAGCGTAAATTCAGTTTATTCAAACATTTTCCGATAATAGGCGGCTTTATCTGTTATTTGTTTCCATTGTTCTATCCCATTGATGGGGGAAAAATGTACCCGCTCATAAAACGCGATTTCCTCCTGAAACGGACGGAAATCATTTTGCATCAGTGAAAGATTCAGTGCTTTTTCGATTCGGGCAAAACCATACATCAGAGAATCTTGTGCTACCTGCTGAATTTTTATTGTATAGGCAGAATCGGCTCGCAAAAAATCTCTTCGGGCAGTAAGCGTATCTCCCCTATAATCTTCGAGTACAGCTTTCAGGTGCAGCAATTCGGACGACATGGAATCGCTCATACATCTATCCATTTCACGCAACAAGTCCAATACTTCCTGCAGGCACCAGCTCTGCAACAAATAGCGATATTTCAACAGATAAGTCTGCTTGTCAGGATGCAAAGCAATCGCACTGTCCAGTTTTTGACGTATAAGTGAGTCATGGATGCATACTTGCGGATACGACTTGTCAATTGGCTGATTCCAAAACAAAGAATCACTTTGCATCAAGCTGTCAGCCTCCAGCACAAGTGCATGCACAACTTTTTGTATATCAGACGCATCATCTGATTTCTCATGCATACATGCAGAAACGATTCCAGCCAGACAACCAGCCATTAAAAAGAGTTTTGCATCCATAGTTCGAAGATTGGTTTTGCGCAAAGTTAATTTTTTCATTTATACCAAACATAAAAATGCAAAAGAATCTAAACAAAAACAGAAATCTCCCTACGAAAAAAGTCATTCATCAGTAACAAATTCTCTGTTTCACACTGTGGGATACAAAAACCACAGTGTGGGATATATATTTCACAGTGTGGGATACAAATCCCGCACTGTGAAACAGAGAATATAACAAGACAAAATGGAGTATTCACAGAAGCATCTGAAAACTATATCTGGTGAGATTCAGGTTATTTCTTCAGACTTCTTTTTACTACTGCAGGTACGCCGGCTGCCAAAGAATCATCAGGAATATCTTTGGTTACGACACTACCTGCTGCAATGATACAGCGATTGCCAATGGTCACTCCCGGACATACTACCACATTTCCGCCCAACCAGCAGTCCTCACCTATCGTAATGGGATAGGCAGTTTCCTTTTCTTCACGGCGCTCCACATAATCCATGGGATGCTGAGGTGTATAAAACTGACAATGGGGACCTATCAGAGTATGTTTCCCGATACGGATATAGCCTCCGTCGAGCATGATACAGTCATAGTTCATAAACACATTTTCCCCTAAAATGATACCTGTACCATGGTCACAATGGAAAGGCGGACAGATGGTAGTGCTTTGCGGAATACCGGGAATCAGTTCTTCTATCACCTGACGGTAGTCTTCATCGTAGATGGTCATGGAACGCAAACGGGCACAGACTTTCTTGGCGTGTACCAGACTGGCATGTATTTCAGGGTCGGAAAAATAATAGAGCTCCTGACTGCGCATTTTTTCATATTCTGTTTTCATAGGCTTTAACACTAAAATTACCAGGTTCAAAGGTAGAGGGATTTTTGTTTATTTGCAATGAGATTTGACAGGCATTAAAAATACATTAAATTTGTAAGTGAAAAACATAGAAAGCACTCACTAGCATGAATACACATTATACATTACAAAGTTTTTTTCTACTTATTACCTTATTATTCGTTTATACATCAGAAGTAACAGCTTTATATTATTCTCGCCCGACTTCACAAACAGAAAAGCCCCGTGTAATAGTCACTACTGACGGAGAAGCTGATGACAGAGCCTCGATGGTACGTTTCCTGCTTTCTGCCAATGAATTCGATGTGGAAGGAATTATCAACAGCAGTTCACAATTCCATTGGGAAGGGGGCAAGGGATGGAATGCCTTTCACCCCGTAGAATGGATACGGGAATACATTGAATACTATGGGAAAGTATATCCCAATCTGCTCCTGCACGACAAAAATTATCCTTCACCGGAATATCTGTTGAGCAAATGGAAAGTAGGAAATATAAAAGGGGATGGAGAGTATCGGGAACAAACCGAAGGAGCACAGTTTATCGCAAAGGTTCTACTCACCGAGGACAATGATCCGCGACCTGTCTGGATTCAGGCATGGGGAGGTTGCAACACACTGGCATCTGCACTGAAAATCATTCAGGAAGATTATCCTGAAAAAATGGAACAAGTAGCAGCCAAGATGCGTCTGTTCTTAATTTGGGAGCAAGATAAAGCCTATCAGGAATACATCCGACCGAACTGGGAACACTTCCAGATACCGACTATTATCTCAGACCAGTTCGACTGTATGGCCTATATCTGGAATAAGGTACTCCCCACTTCAGTACAACCCTTTTTTCAGAAAGAATGGATGACACAGCATATCCTTCAGGGACATGGTGCTCTCTGTGACGCATATCCTCACAAAAAGGGAGCTTTCAATGCGGAAGGAGATACACCTGCATTTCTGCATAGCATCCCGACGGGACTGCGCAATATGGAAAATCCGGGATACGGAGGATGGGGAGGCCGCTATGTGAAAGTAAGAAATAATGTATGGATGGACCCTCAACCGTCATCGGACTACAGCTACCCGACCGGACAATATGGCTTTGACAACAGTTGGTCGAAGATGATGGAACATTATACAGATACGGCACAGGTAGCCATGCGTACCCGTTATTTCCAGCCATTATGGCGCTGGCTGGATAAAGTGCAGCTGGATTTTGCCGCCAGGGCAGACTGGTGTGTAAAAGACTATGCCTCAGCCAACCACCATCCTGTGGTGAATCTGAACCTGGAATCACTTGATTTGAGTGCTCAACCAGGGGAGAAAATCACACTGGATGCCTCACAAAGCCAGGATCCGGACGGAAACATATTGAAATTCCATTGGTGGATATATCTGGAAGCCGGCAGCTATAAGGGTAATTTCTGTTTTGAATCTGACCAACCCAAAACTGTCTTCAGTGTTCCACAAGATGCACGCCCAGGAGATACCATACACCTCATTTGTGAAGTTTCAGACAATGGAGTGCCTTCACTAACCAGATACAAGCGGGTAATTATAAGAATAAGTCATTAACCTAACTTATGAGTGAATTCTCCCTTTAATGGCAATGGCTAAGATTATCTTTTATTTTCTGTTTTCCTCGACTTTTTTCTATCCTGGATGATTGCCTCCATATTCTCTTTGGCCCAATTAATAAGTGAGTTGATACAAGGCAATAAAGACAAGGCCCTGTCAGTTAAAGAATACTCTACCTTGGGAGGAACCTCGGCATAAACCTTTCTATCTACAAAGCCATCCTCTTCCAGTGTTTTCAACGTGACAGCCAGCATTTTCTGAGATATATCTGGAATACTCTTCTGCAAAGTATTAAAACGCATGACCGATTCCTGATTTAATGTATATAGCACTAAAAGTGACCATTTATCACTGATACGAGCAAGTATGTTCCTTATTGGGCAATCAGGAACAAGCTCGTCAATTATTTCATTTCTTTTCATCATTATCGAATTAATTGTTACTATACAAAAGTAACCAACGGTATTTTATTATGCAAGTGAAAAAATATTTTATTTTTTTGCTTGTATACCGCCCTAATTATCAATAATAGTTTCATACAGGTAACTTACTGTGGTTTACGTGCCTTCTTGCATAATCGAAAAAAGAGAGTCATCTTTGCACACGAAAAGAGATAAACATTCTTTTAGTTAGTATTACTGATTATTAAATTTTTAAGATTATGAAAAATGTAGCATTAATAGGAGCGAGCGGATTCGTTGGAAACGCCATCCTGCATGAATTGCTTACAAGAGGACACAAAGTAACAGCCATCGTACGTAACCCACAAAAGATTGATGTCGAAAATCCCAATCTGGCTGTCATAAAAGCTGATGTTTCCGACACCAATGGGCTTATCAGTGCATGTAAAGGCAAAGATGCGGTAATAAGCGCATATAATCCCGGATGGACAAACCCTCACATTTATGAAGAAACTTTACGTAATTATCCATTCATACTGGATGCTGTTAAACAATCTGGAGTAAAAAGATTATTATGTGTGGGCGGTGCAGGCACATTATTCTGTGCCCCTGGTCTTCGGGTGGTCGATTCAGGGGTTATTCCAGAAGCCATCATGGGTGGGGTCAAGTCTCTCGGTGAATTCTATTTGAACACATTGATGAATGAAAAGGACATTGATTGGATTTTCTTCTCGCCTGCAGGAACACTTGAACCAGGACAACGTACCGGAAAATTCCGTCTAGGTAAAGATGATTTGATAGTTGACGAAAATGGTAATAGCCATATTTCCGTGGAGGATTACGCTGTTGCGATGATCGATGAACTGGAAAATCCGAAACACCATTATGAGCGTTTCACCATCGGATATTAATAGGCCAATGTATACTTAAAAAATAGAAATACCAAACAAAAAGCCTTGAAAATGTGAATACACACTTCAAGGCTTATACTTATATGTTGAGAATCTTTTACAAGCTATAATATCTTATAATCATATCATTGCTTTATCAGTGTCATTGTATATTCTGTATCACTATCCCATTCTCCTGCATAATCATGCCAAGTGTATTTATAAGTGGCCTGATTACCAGAAATAGAGATTGTGCCTTCTATATAATCATCATGATTCAGAATAATTTTCAGCTTATCGTCGTTCAAGGTATAAGAACAATCTGAAGATATTTCATCATCTTCCCAGATTAAACCTCCGTCAGCCTTAAAGGTAAATTTACCAGAACGCATATCCTCATCTGTGGTGGAAGTATAGCTCCATGTACCTTCTATAGCTGAAGTTGCAGCTCCATTTTCATCGTCACCACAAGACGCGAAAGTTACACACATCATCATGGTCAATAAAACCATGCCCATTAATTTTAATGCTCTCATCTTTATTGACATTTTGCTCCTATGTTCCCTCATCAGAGCGTTATTAATTTTTTAAGTGCGAGGAACATGAACTTAATCACACACTCTTTATTTATAATCATTATTTCTTTAATAAAAACAAGAAACCCTTGCAAGTTATTACTTACAAGGGTTATTCTTTTCTTTGTACCCAGACCCGGTACAAGCCACAGAAATCATAGGAAAACAAAAGAATTTATCTTTCTTATTATCAACTATTTGCATATTTCTTATTTTCTCCATTTTTGCCATATTTTGCCCATTTTTCGTCATTAAGTACACTTTTAGTACACTTTGAAATTTCATTTTCTTTTGTACCTTTGCAATATCGAAAAACAAAAGAAAATCAATTATTTAGCGTAATCACCCGGTTACGGTATCTAAATCGGGATAAAACCTCTAAACAATGGCAAAGTTAGAAAATAAAACGAAAGAAAACCCTAAATTGGAGCAAAACAGGCTGTCGGACGGCAGAATTTGTATCTGGAGTATTATTTGGGTAGAGAGGAAAAGCCTGTATTGGATGAAAACGGTAATCAGGTGTATTATGAAAGCGGTAAGATGCGGGGAAAGCCGAAGTTCGCTATCAAGCATCACAGGCGAAAAGAGAACCTCAGCCTGTATCTGATAGAGAAGCCACGTACCCCTGCGGAACGCCAGCAGAACAAGGAAACACTGGAGCTTGCTGTAAAAATACGTGCCGAACGTGAACAGGAGTTTAAGGAAAGTATGTTGGGCTATCGCCTGAAAAAAGACCGGAACGTGAATTTCTTGGATTATTTTCAAGCCTATATCAATGACTACACCAAGAAAAACATTCGGATGGTGCAAATCGCCTTAAGCCGTTTCAAGGACTTTTTGAAGGAGCATTACCCGATGCACGAGTTCGGCATCAAGCCGGAACTTATCACGAAGGACATGATGGAACAGTTCGTAGCTTATCTGCAATCCCGGAGCGTGGGCGAAGGGGCTAAAAGCATCTTCCAGCGTTTCAAGAAGGTTATCCACTATGCGATTAACCACGATGTGATGCTGAAAGACCCCTGCAAAGGCGTTACCTGCAAGGCGGATAGCCAGATACTACGCAAGGACGTGCTTTCGCCGGAAGAAATCCAGCGGTTGATTGCGTGCCATTATGACAACGAGAACCCCAACGTAAGGCGTGCGTTTATCTTTTGCCTGTATTGCGGCTTGCGCTTCTGTGATGTGAAAGACCTTACCTATAAGAATATCGACTACGCCAACAAGCTGCTAAAATTTGAGCAGAACAAGACCAAAGGTCATTCCGCCAGTAGCGGTGTGGTTATTCCGCTCAATGACGGGCTTCTTTCGCTTGTGGGAGAACCGCCGGCAGACGGTAACAAAGACGCTCTCATCTTCAACCTGCCTTCGTATGAAAGTTGCTGCAAATCCGTCAAGCGTTGGGTGAAAAGAGCCGGGATAGATAAGCACATAAGCTGGCATTGCGCCCGTCACTCATTCGCCGTGAATATCCTCAACAATGGGGCGAACATCAAGACGGTTGCCAGCCTGCTCGGGCATAGCGGACTGAAACATACGGAGAAATACACCCGTGCGGTGGATAAATTGAAAGAGGAGGCGATAAACAGCCTGCCGGAATTAAAGTTTTAACCATAAAAGACTTACCTTTGCAATTATGGACTTTGAAGCATTAGTAAAACATATCAGCACGATACAAAGCACGTTGCAGGCGCAAGCCGCACACGCTGTAAACCTCGCCCTGACTGCCCGCAATTGGTTCATGGGCTGCTATATCGTGGAGTTTGAGCAAAACGGTGAAGACCGTGCCGCATACGGCGAACAACTGTTGAAGAAACTGGAACAGCGGTTGAATGTCAAAGGACTGAACGAGCGCAGGTTTCGTGAGTTCCGGCGGCTATACCTTGTTTATCCGCAACTGAAAGAGCCTATCGCACAATACATATTGGCAGGAAGCGAAATTCGGCACACACTGTCCGCCGAATTTGCAGACCCAATTCGGCGGTCGCCAACCGCCGAATCTTCTCAATACATTCAATCGGCTCAAAACAAATGGATTACCCCACCCGAAAAGTTATTTAGCCGCCTATCCTCTACCCATTTGAATGTAATTTCACCCATTGATAACCCTGTAAAACGTGCTTTCTACGAAATGGAAGCCATTCGGGGCTGCTGGTCAGTAAAGGAATTGGAGCGGCAAATCAATTCCCTCTATTACGAACGCAGCGGATTATCCCAAAATAAGGAAACCTTGTCTGCCTTGGTGCAGCGGCAAGCCATGCAATTACAGCCCAAAGACATTATTAACACGCCCGTTACGTTGGAGTTCTTGGGATTGAACGACCGTGCTTTGGTAACGGAAAACGACTTGGAGCAATCCATTCTGGACAACCTGCAACGCTTCCTGTTGGAAATGGGACATGGCTTCTGCTTCGAAGCACGCCAAAAGAGAATCCTGATAGACGGGGATTATTTCTTTGCCGACCTCGTGTTTTACCACCGCATTTTGAAATGCCATGTCATCGTGGAATTGAAGATAGACAAGTTCCGCCACGAATACGCTTCGCAACTGAACCTATATCTTAACTACTTCAAGGCGGAAGTGATGCAACCCGACGACAATCTGCCTGTCGGCATCCTGCTTTGCACCGAGAAGGGCGACACGTTGGTAAAATACGCCACTGCCGGATTAGACCCGAACATCTTCGTGCAAAAGTATATGATAGAACTTCCCACTGAAGAGGAAATTAAGAAGTTCATTTCAACTGCAAACTATTAGCAATAAAAAACACTACTGGCGAAAAGAAGGAAAGCCATTCTTTCTCTTTTCGCCAGCACGTTTATTACTGCCAACAAGAATAGGTTTAGGTTAGTTTGGATGTATATACAAAAGACAGAACTAAACCGTAAATGCAGACGATAATTATAGCAAGTCACTTATGATACATTCTGTTCTTCCAAGACTATACTAGCATCATTATCGCATTTTTCAGGCTTAATCCGCTCTATACGACGAATATGTTTTGCCCTATTAGCTATAATTAACGGTACACGCTCGACAACAACAACCGATGTGTCAAGCCCCAACGCACTCGGTTCTCCAATGCCTATCTTTCTAATTAAGGCATAAAGGCTCATCAGCAAATTTTGTCGGCGGTTACGGGAATCTTCAGGATAATATATCCGGTGGATAATAATAAAGCGAAAATCACCCGGTATGCCATTCTTATGCAATGAAGGATAAGAGCTTGTTAGTTCTACTTCACCATCCGCAACAAGGTCATCAACTACTTGTCGTAAATAAAGGCTCACGCGCGGTTCTATACGAAAACCTATACGCATGGTTATACTAAACAATGTCCCTTTTATTAATGTGGAACAATTATATTCAAGTGTGTCTGGTGTATCCACAAATTCAAGGTTAATAAGCCAATAATGATCTGCCCGTTTAGGTTGCTTATTGATTATGGAATACAACAATTTATCGTCCACACAACCTTCTTTGTCTGCATGATTCACATAGACAAGATTAGAGGCATATTTGGATATGCTTTCGTCCGCCTTAATATCAGAAATAATGTTGTAGTATTCACTTAACCGTTTGGAAGACATATGTTTTCGACGAATTTTGTTGGCACTTACCCATACAAACATGATAAAACATAATAATCCACCTATTAACAGCGTAAACCAACCTCCGACCATAAATTTAGACAGGTTCGCAGCAAGGAAAATACCTTCAATAACACAATATCCGCCGACAAACAGTATTGATAGAATGCGTGGAATGTTATGCATATGCAAATAGAATCCCAACAACAATGTTGTCATCAACATTGTAATAGTTATGGCAAGTCCATAAGCGGCTTCCATGTGGGTGGAATCTCGAAACAACAATATAGTAAATATTACTCCAATATACATTACAAGGTTTACCATTGGAATAAATGACTGACCTTTTACGTTGGTAGGGTGCTTAATACGCATACGAGGCCAGAAATTCAAGTTCATAGCTTCACTCAATATGGAAAATGAACCGCTTATTAGAGCTTGGCTCGCAACAATAGCTGCCCCGGTAGCCATTGCAATGGAAAACAACAGTATTTCTTGTGGCATGATTGAATAAAATGGGTTCACTGTACCTTCTGCACTTTCCGGATGATGCAATACCCACGCTCCTTGCCCCAAATAATTTAGAATAAGCATCACCTTTACAAATATCCAACTGACCGTAATATTTCGTCTGCCACAGTGCCCTAAATCAGAGTATAAGGCTTCTGCACCAGTGGTACACAAGAAAACGGCACCCAATATCAGAAACCAGTGGGGGGATTCCACTAATAACCGTATGGCATAGTAAGGATTGAATGCCTTGAATACTTGAGGATAGGAAGTCAGACTGATAGCTCCGGCGATTCCAAGAAGCAGGAACCAAAGTAGCATAAATATGCCAAATGACCGTCCTATATTTTCTGTACCAAAACGCTGAACGAAAAATATAATGGTAATAATGGTCAGTGTAATAGGAATCACAGGCAGATGCGGACTGATACTTTCAAGTCCTTCTATGGCAGTTGTGACCGTAATGGCTGGAGTGATAATACCATCAGCAAGCAAAGTGCTCGCACCGATAATGGCAATGATGTAAATCCACCTTCTTCTGTGGCGGCGTAAAAGGGCATAAAGCGCAAGTATGCCACCCTCCCCGTTATTGTCGGCACGGAGAGCCACCAGCACATATTTCACCGTAGTCTGAAGAGTAAGCGTCCATATGATACAAGACAATGCGCCTAAAACATAATTTTCATCAAGAGCTTCTCCAGTATGAATGATGGCTTTCATAACATAGAGTGGCGATGTTCCAATGTCACCAAAAACAATACCCAATGTGATGAGTAACCCGGCAAATCCAAGTTTATGTTGAATATTGCCTTCTTTTGATAAGTTTGCCATAAAAAGTAGTTTTTTGTTCTACATATATTTGTTTTCCTTTTAAGCGGCGCAAATATAAAATAAAATCTTAACAATAAGATTTCACTTTTCTTTTTTCGTGAAAAATATCATATAAACCTTGACGATGGTCAAGGCTATTGTTGCATCTGTTTATATGGGCTTTCCTAGGGCCTCCGATTGAAGATGTGAATGGTACAGTTCACGCTTCATGCATTAGGAATGTCAATTAACCTATAAACATAGTTCATATGAACATTAAGCATTACATCTATTTATCTGCCGCAATCGCATTTTCACTCTCATCTTGTAGTGATGACAACGGCATGGAAAATGATTTTGAGCCTAAAACGTATAATGTATTGGGCAAAGTTGAAAAAGGTCCGTTTGTCAGCGGTTCTACTATTACCATTCAACCGATGGACGGCAATCTACAAGTATTAGGAAGCTTATATTCTGCTACCATTCAAGATGACTTAGGTAGTTTTTCATTCGGCTCCAAGTTATTTGAAGCCCCCTATGCAGAATTAACAGCTAACGGTTATTTCTTTAACGAAGTTGAGGGTGAGTTATCATCTGGCACATTGAGTCTACGCGCCTTGGTAGATTTATCTGATGAAACTACAGTAAACGTAAACCTGCTTACACACTTAAAGTATCAAAGAATACAGAAACTCATTGTAGAAGGGATGAAATTCGGAGAAGCCAACAGACAAGCACAAAAAGAATTGTTTACCGCTTTCGGACTTCAAAAATATGCAGAAAAAGATGCGTCCACATTTTCCATTGCAGGAGGAACAGATGAATCAGCCGCATTGATTGCCATATCTTCTCTACTGCTTGTAGATAGAAGTGAAGCTGCCTTGACTGAATATTTGGCAAAATTATGCAGGGAGTTTGGCGAGAATGGAAAGTTTGGAAGTAGCACATTACAGCAAATCAGTGAAGCCAAAAAGTCATTGAGTAATCAACTTTCTTCTGTAAGAGGAAATGTTATAGAACGCTATGACGAACTTGGATTAAAAATTGAAGTAAAAGAATTAGGTCACTTCATAGACTGGGATAATGACGGGCTTGCAGGAAATGAAACTTTACAAGATGGGCAAGAAGTCAAATTAGAAACATCAGAAATCAATGTACCCAATGAAGGAGGAGTTTATACAATCAACATATTTTCACCCATTCCAGTATATCTAACGCCAATAGTTAATAAAGACGATGACGGACCAATAGACAACATTACGGAAGAGACCTTTTTCACTGAGATCTATGAGCACATAGAAAATGATGACATTTCAATAGAAGAAAATATAAACGAAAACAAGTTGACGATTAAAGTCTCTCGACTAAATTCAAGAACCGCCAAATCGGCATCTGTAACCCTATATGATTGTCTGGGCAATATATTAGGCGAAGTTAAAGTAACACAAGAAGGAAATGGAAACACTTCAACCCCCAAATTAGGACGGACAGGAGAACAAGTTGTTGCAGGTTTTGCATTACAAATTGCTGGCGAATTTTCTGATATCAATCTTATCGAGCAGTACTATCACTATAATAAAGAAGCGGATTTGGTAAGTCAATACATTTACCCTAGCTGTAGTAATGTAATAAACATTTGGAGTGATTTTTATAGAGCCAATAGAACGATTATGTTATTTAAGGAAAAGGAAGCTGAACAACTCGGTGTTTATCAAGACTATCTTAATGTATTCAGCGCAATGCATTATTACTATATGGCAGTGGCTTGGAAAGATGTTCCTTATATAAATTACGTGCTTGAAAATAACTCATATAATATCAGCAGAACTCCAATACATAATATTTTCTCGGACTTAAAAGCCAATTTGGAAAAAGCCATAGACAATCTCGAAGAAAAAAAGAATGAATCGCTTAGTGCGGATGTAAATGAATTTTTCTTCTTGTCAAAAGATGTAGCAAGAATATTGCTTGCAAATATTTATATGTATCAAGGTGAATACAACCAAGCAGAAAAGCTCTTGGGAAAGGTTATCAGCAATGGTTTCTATGAGCTGGATGCTTCAAATTATAACGATAAGGAAACTATTACCAGTTTATTTAATAACGGAAGCGGCAAAGAGACCATATTTGCAACTCATAACGAACCTCAGATACGTGGAAATATTTCACTTGGCACACCCATGTTAGTTCCTATAATGACTTACACAGATGTAGTTTTATCTTATGCTGAAAGCCTTTTTAAAAACGGTAAAACAACAGAAGCCGAATCACAGCTGCAAAAAGTAGTCACAGCTAAACACATCAGCATAACAGGTGGAAACACTTTGGAAAAGATAAAGAACGCAAGATTGCAGTTGATGCTTTATACCAATACAAACTTCGCATTCATGAAGAGAAACAATTTTGCAAAAGACGTATATGGAATCGAAGAATACAGGCAGCTATTGCCAATACCAGAACAAGAACTAATGACTAACCCATCAATGACACAAAATCCGGGATATTAAAAGGATACGACTTCAAGCTAAAAAGCTCCGCAATTCGCTATTGAATGGTGGAGCTTTTTATATTTACAAACGATACGTTTTCAGCTAAAACATTTCCTCTGCTGCATTATCACAGGTCTATAAAAAAAAACAATAACCCTGAAGTTTGCTTGTTCAGCAGGGACAACAGGGTCTTACGC